>OHPD01000102.1_pt1 | contig 58073 bp, 75 predicted proteins | sample 1577641 | NCBI WGS metagenome assembly OHPD01 (sample SAMEA3879532, study PRJEB24766) | human gut metagenome | biome: human-associated habitat; feature: feces | place: USA | collected 1985/1987
GCAAAGAATAAAAACATTATTTTTTCCTATATATTTTATTATGAATAGGAGATTTTTTATGACTAAAGAAGAATTTATGCTTATTGCAACTCAAGAAGCTGATAGTAATTTAACAACTAATGAAGGTGGCCCATTCGGTGCAGTTATTGTAAAAGATGGCAAAATCGTAGGTCGCGGTCATAATCGTGTACTTATAAAACATGATCCAACTTGTCATGCCGAAGTTGAAGCTATTCGTGATGCTTGTCAAAATTTAGGTACTCATGATTTAACAGGTTGTGAACTCTATACATCTTGCTATCCATGTCCAATGTGCCTTTCTGCTACTATTTGGGCAAATATCAAAAAAGTTTATTATGGAAACACAGCTAAAGATGCTGATAAAATTGGTTTTAGAGATGATTTCATCTACAACTATATTGAAGGAAAATGCCAAGATATCTCCGTTTTAGATTTAGAACAGTTTGGTAGAGATATCACTATAAAATCCTTTGATAACTTTGCACAAAAAACAGACAAAACAATCTACTAAAAACAAAGAGGATAAGTTTTATACTTATCCTCTTTTTATTATTTTTATTATCATCAAATAGACAATTATTTAATTATATTATTCTTCTACTTTTTGATTAAACAAAGCCGCTGCAAAGTCATTAGCTACAAATGGTCGTAAATCGTCCATACCTTCACCGACACCAATCCATTTTACTGGCATACTAAGTTCAGATTTTAAACCAATTACTACACCGCCTTTAGCAGTGCCATCTAATTTAGTCAATACCAATCCAGAAATAGGAGCTGATTTTGTGAACAATTCAGCTTGGCTAATTGCATTTTGTCCTGTTGTAGCATCTAATACTAATAATGTTTCATGTGGAGCTTCTGCTATTTCACGTTTAATAACTCTTTGAATTTTATTTAATTCTGTCATTAAATTAGCTTTATTATGCAAACGTCCTGCTGTATCAATGATGAGTATATCCACTTTTCTTGCGATAGCAGCTTTTACAGCATCAAATACTACTGCTGCTGGATCTGAACCTTCTTCATGTTTAATTACAGGAACATTTACTCTTTGACCCCAAATTTCTAATTGGTCAATAGCCGCTGCACGGAAAGTATCTGCTGCTGCAAACATGACATTTTTGCCTTGTTCTTTATAATATCTACCTAATTTACCAATAGTTGTAGTTTTACCTACACCGTTTACACCAATTACTAAAATTACTGTAGGCCCATATTTAGCGATATTTGTTTCATCAGAACCTTCATTTAACATCTCTGTAATACGTTTAATCAAAAATGGTTTTAAATCTTCAGGAGAGTTAATCTGTTTTTTCTTAATACCAGCACGAACATCGTCCATTAATTGTAAAGAAGTTTTTACCCCTACATCAGCTTGGATTAAAGCATCTTCTAATTCATCTAATAAATCATCATCAATATCAGCATAACCAATAATTACTTTTTCGATTTTCTCTGTTAAAGATTTACGTGTTTTTGTAAGACCTTCTTTTAATTTACTAAAAAATCCCATCTTTTAACCTCTTTCCTCAAAATCTTCTAAACGAACAGATATCAACTTGGATACACCAGCATCTTCAATAGTTACACCATACATAACATCAGCAGACTCCATTGTTCCCTTACGATGTGTTACTAAAATAAATTGAGTGCGTTTGGCATAATCTTTTAAAAACTTCGCGAAACGTTTGACATTTGCTTCATCTAATGGAGCATCAATTTCATCTAATACACTAAATGGTGCAGGATTATAAGTGAAAAATGCAAACAGTAACGCTATAACTGTAAGCGTTCTTTCCCCACCTGATAATACAGCTAGACTCTGTGGTTTTTTATCTGGTGGTTCTACTTCAATTTCAATGCCTGAACTTAAGATATCTTCTTTATTTGTTAAAATTAATTTTGCATTTCCACCGCCAAATAAGCGTTTAAAAATATCATTAAAATATACTTTTATTTTATCAAAAGCCAAACCAAATTGTGTAGACATTGTTTTATCAATCTGCTCAATGATTTTTGTTAAATCTTCTTTAGCTTTGACTAAATCTTCAATTTGTTTACTCATAAAGCTATAACGTTCATTTAATGTTTCATATTCGTTGATAGCATTTGGATTTACAGGACCAATATCTTTTAATTCTTTATCTAATTTTTTTAATTTAGATTTCAGCTCATTTTCATCAAGTTCTAAACGATGATTTAAAGCTTCTTGTGGAGCCAATTCATATTCTTCTTGCATACTTTGTAAGCATTGCTTAATTTCAGTTTCCAATTTAGCTACACTTACTTCACATTTATGAATTTTATCCTTAATAACGCCTACCTTGCTTGCAATTTTAGCACGTTCTTCGTCCATATCAGACAATTCACTTCTCATACCTAATTGTCTTTTATATAAAGTATCGTATTCTTCTTTACCATCAGTTTTTAACTTTTCTAAATTAGCTACAGATTCTTCTAATTGTTTTAATTCAGCTAAACTATCATCAATGACTTTTTGTAATCCAGCCATTTCTTTATCACTATCAGCTAAAAATGCCTTAAATCTTTCTGCCTGTCCTGTCAGCAAATTCAATTTATCATTATAGCGAATGACTTCTTGTCTTGCTTCTGTACAGCTAATCTGTTTTTGCATTACCTTTTGTTGACGAATTTTTAAATCATGTTTCAATACTTCAATCTCATTGTAAATATCTTCATAAAGATTTTGTTTTTCATCAACTTGAGCTTCCATTTGAGCAATTTTCGCTGTTTGCTTTTCAATATCTGCCTCAATAGCCGTTTTTTTCACGATTAAAGCAGATATGCGATTATCTATAGCTTTTAAGATATCTTCTTGATTTACAAACCAATTTTCTAATTGTTTAAATTCTACTTTTTTCTGTGCTAATAATAAAGATAGCTCTTGCCAATCTTTTTGCAAACGATTGATATTTTCTGCCAAAGCCACGCGTTTTGCTTCATCATCTTCATATTTATTTTTCGCATCACGTAATACTTTACGTTCACTAGCTAGATAATCTTTTAATTCTAATAACTCGCCTTTACGGTGTAAATAACCGGCTTCCTTGCTTTGGCTACTACCACCAGCAATAGCACCACCAGGCTGCAATAATTCACCTTCTAAAGTTACGATACGCAAACGATAATCATATAACTTAGCCAACTTTAAAGCGTTATCCACATCATCAACTACTAAAATTCTACCCAATAAAGATTGAGTTATCACTTTATATTCTTCATCAATATTTACAAGTTCATCTGCATAAGCAATAAAACCATGTTTACCTGGTTCAATTTCAGTGCGTTTATTTTTATGTGGCTGAACAGTAGTCAGTGGCATAAAAGTTACACGACCAAATTTATTTTCTTTCAAATAATTAATTGCCGATTTTGCAGTATCTGTATCTTTAGTAACTACATTTTGCATGGCAGAGCCAAGAGCTACTTCAATAGCTGTAATAAAAGGATCTTCTACCTTTATCAATTCAGCTACAGCACCACAAATACCTTTTTGCCATGACTTATCCGCTTTTAAAACTCTTTTTACAGCTTTGCCAAAACCTTCATATGATGCTTGCATTTCCTGGAAAAATTTTACTTTTTCCTCTGCCATACGCACATTTTGGCGAGTTTCATTGATAAATTCTGTAGCCTCTTTGCAAACTTTTATAAGTTCATCTAAATTACTTTGTTGAGAATTAATACTTTCTTGTTTAGCCTGTACTTTTTTATTGATATTATCAATCTCTACTTGTAATAATTCCTTAGCTGTATTTTTTTCTATTTTTTCATTAATTGCATTTTTATGCGCACTATGCTGATTTTCAATATTTACATCGATATCAGACATATCTCGCTTTAACAATAGTAATACCTTATTTTGTTCTTCTATCTGCTTGCGCTTTTCATTATCTTGCTCTTGCTTTAATTTGATTTCTTCTTCTTTCGCTTTAATATCATTTTCTACTTTTTGTACACTTGAATTTTCTTCTTGCAAGGCAAGTTCTAATTTATCTGCAGTATTATTAGCAATCTGAGCTTTCCTTTTCAGTTCTTCTCCATCAGCTAAAGATATTTTTAATTCTTCTTTTGTCTGATTTTGTCTTTCCTCTAAACGCTGTTGAGACTGACAACTCTGTCGTATACGTTCTTGTAATAAAGTGGCTTGATTGCGACTGCGTTCTATTTCTTCATGGATTTTTTGATTATTTTCACCAAGCAATTTTATTTTCTGTTCTAATTTATTTATCTCACTTTTTTTAGCTATTTTTTCACTTTCAGAAACAGAAACTGTAGCCTCTAATGAAGCTCTTTCTTGTTCATAACCTTTTATCTCTAAATCCAGTTTATTATTTTCAGCTGAAAGATTTTCATATTTATACAAAATCTGCGTGAGTCTACAATCTTTATATTCTTTATCAATGACATTATATCGTCTAGTTTTATCAGCTTGTTCTTTTAAAGGTTCTAACTGTTTTTCAATCTCACTTACAATATCATTTAAACGTACAATATTTGCCTGTGTATTATCTAATTTACGCACAGCTTCGCGTTTTCGTTCACGATATTTAGTAATTCCCGCGCATTCTTCAAAAAAATATCTTCGCTCTTCTGGCTTTGTATTTAAAACTTCATCTACTTTATTCTGACTAATAACACTTATAGAATTTTTACCCAATCCTGTGTCGGCAAATAAATTATAAATATCCTTTAAACGACATTTTGTTTTATTAATTAAAAATTCACTTTCACCGGAACGAAATATGCGTCTTGTAATCATTACTTCCTGAAAATCTATAGGTAATTTACCATCACTATTATCAAAAGTAACTGAAACTTCCGCTGCACCAAGAGGTCTTCTTGTGGAGCTACCTGTGAAAATAATATCTTCTGCCTTATTTCCACGCAAATTGCGCACATTTTGTTCCCCTAAAACCCAACGAATGGCATCTGTAATATTACTCTTACCACTTCCATTAGGTCCTACAATTGCTGTTATTCCCTCATCAAATTCTACTTCTAATTTATCTGCAAATGATTTAAATCCATACGCTTCTAGTCGCTTTAACAGCAAAATTTTCACCGTCCATTGTTGTTTCTATTTCATAAACTACTATCTATCTATTGTTATCTGAACTGTTACATCAGCACCAGGTAAAACTTTATCTTTTAATTCATCAGGGAAAGAAATTTTTGCTGCTGTAACTAAATTTTTATTTTCTTCATCTTCACTATCTTGATGTGTTACCTCTAAGACAGTACCTCTTAAATCCATATCATCAACAGAATAATGAACAAATTGACCTTGATGTACTTTAGCATATTGTTCTTCTGTAAGTGGTGCTTCTACCCATAAATTTTTAGTATTACCCACATTGATGAATACATCGCCTTGTTTTAATTCATCACCTTGTTTAAAATCAGTTAAATATATAATACCACTAACTGGAGCTGTAATATCGGCAAAATTATCATCAGATTGAGCCTGGTCTAAAGCTGCTTTTGCTTGATTTAATTGAATTTGAGCCGTAGCTAACGCTTCTGATAATTCTTTAGATGGAGCAGAAGAAACACTTGCTTGCTGTTCTACAACTTGTGGTGTACTTGCTGCCGCTAAAGCACTTTGTGCTGCTGCATATTCTGATTGTGCTTCCGCATATTGTGTCGCACTTACAGCACCTATAGAATATAATTTATCCATCTTCTGTTTATTTGCTGCGGCTGCATCTAATCTAGCTTGAGCCGCTGCTACATTTCCTGTCGAAGAACTTGTAACTACTGGCTGACTTACTACCATAGAGGCTTTTACTTGTTGCTCTAAATTATCATAATTTACTTTTGCTTCATCATATGCCTTTTGCAAAGCTTCAATTTGTTCAGGTGTTACAACTACTTTCATTTTAGCAATAACTTGACCTGCTTCTACCTTATCACCATCATTTACCAGAAGCTCTGTCAATGTTCCATCATTTTGAGCTACAACCATAACTTTAGAACTTGTGAGTTTTGCATCATTAATATTGATAATTCCTTGTCCCTGGTTCCATTTATATACACCAAAAATAGCTACAACAGCTATAAGTAGAATTATAGGAACACTATAAATTATAAATGGTTTTATTTTTTTTGTAATATCTTTTTCCATAATAGTACCTCCCATCTTCAGCAATAAAAAAATCCTTTCTCATTAAATATATATCTAAATAAATGAGAAAGGCTGTATATATTCTTACAGCTAGTATTAAAAATACCACAAAACAGTAAAATACACAAGAAAATAGGCTATTTCTAATGAAATTATAACAAAATAATAATATTTATTTTTCTCTTAAATCAAACTAGTTAAATACTTTTTAACATCTTCTATAGAATAACAAATTGCATCTGGATTTTTAGCTTTTACGGCTTCTTCTTCTATTCTTGTCCCGTACAATACAGAAGCTATTTTTACACCAACTTGTCTAGCTGCATCAATATCAGTTGGTGCATCACCAATATAAATCACTTCATCTGCTGATAATTTATATTCATCTATAACTTCTTGCATCATTTGTGGTTTTATACCACCTTTTATAGAGCCAGTTTTTACTTTATCAAAAAGATTTTCCATTTGATACTGCTTCAAAGATATTTCACAAGTTTTTGCACCTTTACCTGTAGCCAAAATTACAATGAGATTTTTACTTTTTAAATATTTTATTAAATCCACAACACCTGCAAATGGTTTTGGTGTTATTTCTTTATGTAATCTTGCATAAGCATCATATAATAGTTTGCAAGCTTCTTCATAGTCTTTTTCATCTACAAATTTTAAAATACTACCTTCTTCTATAGGTCCAAATGTATCTGCTATTTCATCATCAGATAATTCTCTATCCATAAAAGGACTTACTGCTTCTCTGATTGATTCAATAACTAATTTTAAAGTGTCTCCTATTGTACCATCAAAATCAAAAATAACTGCTTTTAACATAAATTCGCTGTTTCCAGCTTTCACCTCTTTATCCATATTTATATCTATTATCTATCAAATAAATAACAAAATCAAATTATTATGTTTAAATATATTAATAAATAAAAAGTGGTAGATTTTTTCTACCACTTTTTATTGCATATCTTCTATTATCTTTTTTCAAAAGTACCAAATACAATAGGTTTACCATTTTCTACCATATGAGTGCCTCTTGCCCACACATGTTGTAATTGCAAATCTTTATCTAATACTAAAATATCTGCATCACTATTATTAGCTAAGCAACCTTTTCTTGGATATAATTTAGTGAATTTAGCAATATTGCTTGTAATGATTTTTATAGCATCTGTAATCGCAATATTTTCTTTTTGCACCATATCTCTAAATTCATTTAAAATAGAAATCTGGCTTGCTACACCAACGCCAATATTATTTCCAGCTTCATCAAAAATTGGCATACTACCATTGCCATCAGAACTCATAGTGATATTTTCAATATTAACACCAGCTTCTAATGCTTGTTTTACAGCTTCACTGGATTTTACAGAATGGCTAGAACCGGACTCTGGGCTAACGCTAGAAGTTACGTCCATAATACCACCTTGTTTTGCCCATTCAATAGCTTCTTTAAATAAGCGTTTATTGCGATTTACATGAGTTGGAATAATTTGTGTCTTAGGAATTTCACCATTTTTAGTGATTTCATAAAGCATTTTTAAACCATCTTCGCCATCGCCTAAATGCATATTAACTACACCAGCTTTACCGCTGAGCATACCGCCAACACGAGCTTCTGCTGTAATTTGCTGATAAGCTTCTTTTGGAGATTGAGAAGAACGATGATCGCACATAGCAATTTCACCAGTACCAATTACTTTATCAATCAAAATAATATCATTGCGTACACTACCTGTAATTGTTGGTGTTGGAATTTCATAAGAACCAGAATAAATATATGCTGTAATACCTTCATCTTCAAGACCACGAGCTTTAGCAAGTAAGCTAGCTACATGACGAGTTACACCATCTGTACCTAAAAGACCAAGTACTGTAGTTACACCAGAAGTTGTGATATCTGTTAATTGGATTTCAGGTGTCCTAGTAGCATAGCCACCTTCACCGCCACCACCAATTAAATGTACATGAGAATCAATAAAACCTGGTACTACATAATTACCTTCACAATCAACTACTTCGCAATCATATACTGCTGGTAAAGAAAGACCTTCACCTATCATAGCGATTTTTTCGCCAGCTACTAAAATATCTTTAACTCCTAAATCTTCTGGAGCAATTACATGTGCATTTTTTAATAATGTGAAAAATGTTTTTTTAGTATTCATATAATCAACCTTCTTTTATTGTAAAAATAACATAATAAAATGCATTGCCCAAATAGATAATAATGCATTAATTACACAAATTAAAATAATTGCAGGATAATGTTTAGTACTTACACCAGCAATACCTAAACAACGACCCACATTTTGTACAGGATTACCCATCAAATAAATAGCAGGTAAAAGCACTGTTACTTGCATAGCATCTAAAGAACCAGCAGTATATAAGCTCATTGCTACACCTACACCGCCACCCATACTCATTAAAGCAGTGATTAAAACTGTTGCTGCTTCACCAGGAAGACCCCAAAGCCCCATTACTGGCTGGAATACAACGCCAATTAATTGTAAAAGACCTGTAACATCTAAAATACGAATAATTACAAATGCCATCATTACATTTGGTAACAAACTAGTAGTACCAATAGTAAAACCTTTTCTAGCACCATCAATGAATAAATCCAAAATTGTTTTTTTCTGAATAACTTCTACTTTATTGTCGCTCATTTATCTTACCTCACTTATTGTCCAATAAATTTAAAATATAAACGCATTAAATTTGCACCCACAATTTTAAATACAAAAATTACAAGTAAAGGTACGATAATTGGTGCAAGTAAAATACTAAAAGCAGCAGCACCAGAAGAAAAGTAATTTGTTACAAAAGCACTACCACTTGTTTGATAAGTGATGATAACAGAACGTTCTTTATCTGTTAATTTTCCTTCATCAACTAATTCTTTAACCATACCAGCAGCAGCATCTGTACTTTGCATATTAGCAATATTTGCAAGTGCAGAAACACCTGGTACACCAAGTAAAGGTTTTAATAATGGGTTCATTAATTTTTGAGCAGCCTTCAATCCACCCAAACCATCAATGACATTTACAATCCCTAAAGCTAAAATAACAGCAGGAATAAGTTCTAAAGCAAATAAAAAGCCATCTTTAGCACCGCTACCGCCAGCACCTCTAAAGCTCATAGCCTTATCAGTTGGTATCTGTCCAAAACTACCATTCAATACATTGAAATCTAAAGCACGTAAAACTCCATCAGACGAAGAAAAAATCCCTGAAAATAATAAAATTGCCAACACAAAAACTACATAACCATACCATGGCACAGAGATTTTTACATCATTATTTTTCTGTTTATCCATTTATATCTCTCCCTAATAAAATATTTCACTATTTTATTATATGCAATTTTCGTGCCAACAATTTAATAGATACAACAATCTAATATAAAAGTACTTTTGTGTTTTATTATAAAAACTTAATGGGAATTTTATAAAACTTAAAATATAAAATTCCCATTAAAATCATTTTAAGGATAATCCTAATTTATAAAATTTTATGCCTGAAACCTCAAACTCTCGATTAATTCTTCGTTTATCACCTGTATAACTATCAGCTTTTACTACGACATAATTATTAGACTTACAAACAAAATCACCATCAAATTCTGGTAAATTCATTTCTGGCATGTGTATACTTGTATATTTTTCTGCTAATTTAGAAATACATTCTTCTCTTAGTAATTGCATTAAGTTATTCCATTTAGGATTATATAAAATATAACCTAAACGTATTCCCGCACCACAAAACTTAGAATATGAACCAATTACAAAAACATTTTCAGGTATTTCTCTATTACTATTTCTCAACATTTTAGCTGAATAAGTTTCATCCACAATAGTATATTTAGCATATTCATTTCTATCTTGAAGTACTTCATGCTCAAAAACATTATTATATTTATCAGTAATATAAAACAAAGAATTTTCTTGTGGTAATTTTAAAGGATAATCCCCTAAAACAAATTTTTCATTTTTAAACTCATAATCTACTAGAAAAATTCGCTTTTCTTCAGGTGTTTCCTCAGGTCGAGGATATAACAAACCATTAGCCAGTACTTCTACCAAACCCCATGAAGGATTTTCAATATAAGCATATTTAGGTCGAAGTGCTTCAAAAATAATTCTCACTGCATTTTCACAGCCGTTAGTTAAGATAAAACCATCCCTTGATAAATTATATGTCTGTGCAAAATTTTTATATGCTTCAAACATATCTGGATATGTTCTTGCTTCTGTGTCAGCTAAAGCTTCGCAAGTAACAGGTTCATCTTTTATTGACCATGGTTTTTGTCTATCTTCTTTAAAATAATCTCTGCGTTTAAACATAATAATTATCCTATCTAATTATAGTTTTACAAATTTAAATTCATTTACAAAATCAACAATATAATCAAGCAAAGCTACTTTCATATCTTCGCCCCATTGTTTATTTGCACTATAAGAATCACTTCCGCCATAGCCACCGCTATTTACTACTTTATCTACACTGCGAATTACTTTTATAGTTGCTCCTTTAAAATCAACTGCATTTAAATGTATATTTTTTAATTTATCCGATAAATGGTTTACCTTTGTTTCCATTAAATCATCTTTATTTATTAAACCTTCATCAATAGCCATAATCATGGAAACTTCTTGTCCGTCACCATGACCGCCTTTCCATACAGGATTGAGCATTGGAGCAAGTGACCACCAATCAATCTGAGCGCAAAGACAACCTTTTTTATTAGCTTCTAATGCTACTTTATCCAAAGCAGGAGTATTACCACCATGACCATTTAAAAATACAAATTTTTTCACGCCATGACGACTTAAACCATCTACAATACCTTTAATAACAGCATATAAGCCATCAAAACCAATATCAATAGTTCCCGAAAATTCCACATGATGTGTAGCTATACCAAAAGGAACTGTAGGCACAATCAAAACTTCTGTGCGTTTTTCTATTTGTTTAGCAAAATAATCAGGAATTAAAAAGTCTGTTCCCAAAGGACCTACAGGGCCATGTTGTTCTGTACTTCCAATAGGAATAATTGCTACTAAATCATCTTTTGCGAAAGCTCTTTTGGCTTGTTGCCAATTTAAATGTGCTAAATACATAATTAATACCTTCTTTATTCATTAAAATCAAATTAACATTTTTCTAAATCATCAAAATGACGTCTAATTGTTTCTGCTGATGCAGGTTTTGTACACAAGCTCACTACAATCAATACCACCATAGCAATAATCCACGCCACGATTAATGGATTGAAACCAAATGTTAAAGATGTAAAAGTAGTTGTCAATAAAATATATACGATTTCACCAACGATTACAGACGCAAATGCACCAACTTTTGTTGCACGTTTCCAATAAAGACCGGCTAAAATTGGAGCTGCCCAAATACCTAAACCACCAAAAGAGAATAAAACTAATTGGAAAATTGAAGATGGTTTATAAATACCAATACAAATAGCTAATACTCCTAAACCAACTGTTACATAACGAGACATGATAAATGCATCTTTATCTGTAGCTTCTTTATTAAATATTTTTTGATATAAATCACGAGTTACAGCACTTGTGGAAGTAATTAATACACCACTTACAGTTGACATACCTGCAGAGAAAATACCAGCTACCATCAAAGAAGAAATTACAGGATGAACGCCTGCTTGTAAAATAAGAGGCACGATAAAGTCTGTATCTGTTCCTGTGAGATTAGGGAAAGACATTCTACCCGTTACACCACACCATTCAATAAGTGTAGCAGAAAACCACATACCTAAAGTTCCCAATAATACTGCTTTAAACATTACATTGTAATTTTTCATAGTGAAAAATTTTGTAAATAAATGTGGCTGTCCAATTGTAAAGAAACTCCACATGATGATCATAGAAACATAATTTTGCCATGGCATAGAATTATTTTGTCCAGGATGAGATAATAAACTTATATCAGTATCTGCTAAATGCTGATTAATTACTTCAAGACCTCCACCTAATTGCAAAGATACAAAGAAAGTAACTACAGCTGTTGCTACCATTAAAATCCCCTGAATAACATCTGTAATCATAATACTTCTAATACCACCTGCCATACAATAAAGTATAACAGTTATACCCATGACTACAATACCAACCCATTCTGGAGCACCAGTATATGTTTTAAAAATAATTCCAGCTCCAATTGTTTGCGCTCCCATCATTGGTACTAAGAATAAAATCATAATAATAGCCAATAATGCACGCATTAAAGTGGACTCATATCTATCAGATATGTAATCTGCCATAGTAAGCATACGATAACGATGACCCAAACGAATTAATCTTCTACCAACAAGTAAAGCAGGAATAACCATACTAAAAGCAATACCTGGCACAGATACAGACATTCCAGCATAACCTACTTTATAAATAGTTCCTGGCACACCCATAAATGTACTCATACTATATTGAGTTGAAAAATATGCAAGACCACTAAGCAAAGCTCCTGCCTTACCACTCATTGTGAAATAATCTCTAAGAGTTCGAGTTTGCTTTGTAGCATAATAACCAATATAAGTCAATAAACCAAAATAAGTAATAATAACAGCTAAAAATGGAATAATATTATTATCTAATGAATGTGTCATTTAAATCACTCCTCATCATCAAATTCTTTATACTCTGGTCGTTTTTTACAACTTTGCCACCATAAAAATATGAGTATAATAACTACTAAACCATGAAAAATCCATCCAAAGATGAATAATGGAGTTCCCCAAAATGAAGGAATGTATTCAGTGGCATAATACCAAGGAAATGGCAACATTATTAACACATACATAAATAAAAAAATAAAAGTCCATTTCTTTTCAAAAGAATTACTAAATGGGTTCATAATAAAACCTCCCTTATCAGTATATAAAGTTTCACTAATATATTCATGCAATTTCCATGCCAAGTAAACATTTGTGCATAGAAGAACCAAGAAACACTAAAAAATCATAACCTTTTATAAATTGATAAATACCATTTATTTTGATAATATAGGGTATATTATTATGAATTACCATTAAATTCCCATTAGGAGATAAATATAAAATGAAAAAATTAGTCATCATTTCTGTAGGATATAATACTGCTCATACTATTTACGAACAATTATGTAATATTCTTTATTCTTCAGTAGATATTAAATATTATTATTCATCTTCGCCTCCACCAACAAATTTAGAAGTTGACTTAATCCTCTATTCCAGCGAATATGCATTTGAAAGAATTAATTTTCGCCCTGCAAATGTACCTTATATTATTGCACGACGCTCTATAAATTATCATGAAATTAGCAAACTATTTAAACTGCCTAAATATAGTGATGTATTATTAGTTAATGATTCTAAAGATAGTGCAGAAGAAACTATTTTATTATTGCAAGCATTAGGCATAGACCATATAAACTATTATCCTTATTATCCTGGAATAGACAATTATCCTAAATTAAAAATAGCTATTACTCCTGGCGAAACTGAACATGTTCCGGGATTTGTAAACCATATTATTGATATAAAAACTCGCTTAGTTGATATCACTTCTATCATTGAAATTCTCACTCATTTTGATATTTTAGATAAATTCGCTAATATTTTATCAGCTAAATATATTCAAGATATTATTAAATTAATAAAAACAGGTAACAAATTATTAAAAGATAGTAGCAAAATGAAAGAAAGATTTAAAACCGTCATCAATAATGTTCATGATGGATTAATAGCTATCAATAAAGAAAATAAAATATCTGTTTTTAATCCTATTGCTGAAAAAATCTTTGCTCAAAAAGCGACAAAATTAATTGGGCAAGATAGTGAAAATTTCTTAGATGATACTTTTTTCCAAACAGTAAATAATCCTCGAAAAGAAGGTATATTAAAATTGCCTTCTCATGAACTTTTAATATCAGAAATTCCCCTCTATGCTAAAAATAGCGATAATGGCAAATTATTTGTATTAAAAGATGTATCCGAAATTCATCGCCTTGAAGAATCAGTACGTCGTCGTTTATACCAAGAACAAAATATTGCACGTTATGATTTTTCTCATATCGTTGGCAAAAGTCCAGCACTCCAAAAAGTATTATCACTAGCACAAAAAATGGCAAAATCAGATTCCACAGTATTTATTCAAGGTGAATCTGGTACGGGTAAAGAATTATTAGCTCAAAGTATTCACAATGCTTCTAATCGCAGTTCAGGACCTTTTGTTGCCATTAATTTTGCTGCACTTTCAGAAACACTTTTAGAATCAGAATTATTTGGTTATGTAGAAGGTTCTTTCACAGGTGCTAAAAAAGGTGGCTCTTCTGGTTTATTTGAAGCAGCCCATAAAGGAACATTATTTTTAGATGAAATTGGTGATGCCCCTTTACCATTCCAAGTGAAATTATTACGTGTACTTCAGGAACGTCAAATTCGTCGTGTAGGTAGTATAAAAGTAATTCCTATTGATGTTCGCGTCATTGTTGCCACTAATCACAATTTAAAAGAACATATAAAAGCTGGATTGATGCGAGAAGATTTATATTATCGTTTAAATGTACTTCCTATAAAAATGCCTGCACTACGTGAACGCAAAGAAGATATTTTACCACTTGCATATAGTTTTTATAAAAAATATAAACCTTTATCTTTAGATGCCAAATTATATTTTTCTAATATAAAAACTTGTCTTCAAAACTATTCATGGCCTGGAAATATTCGTGAACTTCAAAATGTAGTTGAATATCTAGCTAATATTTGCCCTAATGAACCACCTCAAAGCAGTGATTTGCCAGAAGATATTAAATCTGAAATTTTTAAAACTCCTAATGATATTATTGATTTAAAAGAAGAAATTTTTGCTGAAATCAAACGTTGTAATACACTTCGCCAACCTGTTGGTCGACGCTCCTTAGCTCATAAATTCTCCGTTTCTGAAAATAAAATCCGTGAAATTTTAAACATCTTACATGAAGAAAATCGCATTCAAATAGGTTTTGGTAAATACAGTTTAAAAGCTATCTAAAATCATTACTATAAAATTATTTTCTTGACCTAAAGTAAACTCCAAGATGTATGATTAAAATAATAATAAAATCATTTACAGGAGGAGATTTTTATGAAAAAATTTTCTAGACGTGATTTTTTCAAAGTAGCCGGTGGTGCAGTTATTGGAGCAGCAACTTATGGCTTAACAGATAATATTTCTCATTCTTTTGCTCAATCGCCAGTAATAGCTAGTACCAAAATCAATGATAATAATTATATTGGCTCTAAAGCCAAAGTATATTTTTCTTCTCAAATTAATACAGATAGTCTGCTAAAATTATATAACTTAATCAATGAAGGTATTTATGGAAAAACCGCTATAAAACTTCATACAGGCGAAAAAAATGGTCCAAATATTTTACCTAGAGATATGGTTCGCGTTTTTCAACAACATGTTCCCAATAGCAATATAGTTGAAACAAATACCTTATATAAAGGTGATAGATATACTACCGAAAGTCATCGAGAAACCTTAAAAGTTAATGGTTGGGATTTTTGCCCTGTAGATATCATGGATGAAAATGGTACTGTTATGCTCCCTGTACGCAATGGCAAACATTTTCAAGAAATTTCAATGGGAAAAAATATCGTCAATTATGATTCTATGATTGTATTAACCCATTTCAAAGGTCATGCTATGGGTGGCTATGGTGGTTCCATGAAAAATATCGCTATCGGTTGTGCTGATGGTAGAATTGGTAAATCAATGGTTCATGGCGTTTCAGTTGATAATCAACCTGCTGACTGGGGACAATGGCCAAGTAAAGAACGTCTAATGGAAAATATGGCAGAATCAGCAAAAGCTGTTATTGATTACTTTGGTAAACATATCGTTTTTATTAATGTTTTACGCAGAATGTCTGTTGATTGTGATTGCGCTGGATTATCTGCTGCTGAACCTACAATCCCAGATATTGGTATATTAGTCTCAACTGACTTACTTGCTATAGACCAAGCCTCTATTGATTTAGTATATGCTCAACCAAACAATCAAGATTTAGTAGAACGTATTGAATCTCGTCATGGATTACATCAATTGACCGCTATACACGATTTAAAAATGGGTAATCCTCAATATGAATTAATTTCTATTGATTAAAAATGATTAAAGACACTATCTATTAAATTTAAAATCTAATATCATGATTTTAATTGTCAAAACAAAAAGACTTATTACTAAACAATTTGTAAGTAATAAGCCTTTTTGTTTAAATATTAGATTTATAAATTATATGATTAGAAATAAAATTCCATTTGTGCACGGAAGATATCTACATCTTGTCTACCTTCTGTACTTGTTGCATTTACTTGTGTACCTGTTGTGTAGAATACTTCTATTGTTGTATTTTCCATTGGTACATAGTCAAATCCAAGTGTCCATCCTCTTACGTTTTCAGTATAGTCTACTGTTGCATCTATTGTTGAGAATGCACCTACATTTCTATAATTTGTGAAGATTGCAAAGGAACCTACATCACTTGGATTGTGTTGTTTATAGCGAAGTTCACTAAACCATCCATCATTTACTACTTCACTGCCAACACTATCTGTTACTCCATCTAAATCAGATTTACTATATGCTGCCATTAATGTTAAATTGTCTGCAAGCTTTGTATTAAATCCTGCTTCCCAAATATTTACACTATCTTTAAAGCCTTGATCTTTTACTGTTACTTCATTTAATCTACCATATGTTGCACCAATTGATGTTACTGGGCTAAGATTATATTTCAATCTAGCAGAGGAATACTCTGTTCCAAGATATGCTCCAAAAGTTTCTTTTGTATCTTTTGGATTTTCAAATGTAGTTCCAGCTAATGTTCTACTATCTTTTAATCTACCATAAGTTAATGCTCCAGATAAATCGCCAGCTTCAAATGTATATTCTGCACCAGAAATTTCAGTATCGATAATTCTTCCGTATGAAGAAAATTCTCCATAACGACCTATTTTCAACATACTATCGCCGAAATTACCTTCTGCATATATTTTATTTACTTGAATATCTTTATCTCCATATGCAGTGATGCTATCGGATTTCATATTATATTCTGTTTCAATCTGGCTTACACCTGTCCAATTGTCGTTTACTTTTCCTTTAATCCAGTATTCAATATGAGCATGACTTGCACTATCTTTATCCCAATCAGCTTTTGGATTAGTAGCATTGATATCGCCATCATCATAACGTAAACGAGCTGTTCCTGTGAATTTTACATTATCACTTTTCTTTTCAAGGTCTGCTACTCTAACACCTAAATTATCTAGTTCTTCTGCAAATTCAGCAGCTAACTTATCTACAATAGCTTTATCTGCTTTTTGTAAATCTTCTTTTGCCATAGCACGAGCTACAATCTGAGCCATTTCATAACGTGTCATTGTTTTATTGCCCTGGTATGTTCCATCTGGGAAACCATCAATTACGCCATCAGCAGCAAGTGTTGCCACTGCATCATAAGCCCAGCTATCTTGAGGAACATCACTAAATGGGTTGCTAGCAGCTCCTGCTACTCCCGTACTCATTAAAACCAAAGCAGATGTTGTAATAGTTAATGTAGATTTGTTAAACATAATAAATTCTCTCCTAAAATATAAAATTTTTATTTAAAATAAAGTTTTTGCTCAAAATAAAATCACTAAAAATCATTTTGTTCTATTTACTTGAACTTTTTCAATATATTTTATAATCGCTTCAGCAACATCATCTAATGAAAACTTACTTACATTTACAACTAAATTATAGTTTGTAGGATCTCCCCATTCTTTACCTGTATAATAATTGTAATATCTTCCTCTTTTTTTATCTTCAATATTTAATTCTTTTAGAGTTTTACCGCCATAGACATTTTTTCCTCTTTCTATTCTAAACTCATCATCAGCAGTAACAAATATAGAAAAATGATTTGGCAAATCATCAAGTACAAAATCAGCACATCTTCCTAAGATGACACAACTTCCACTATTAGCTAATCTTCTAATAGCTTTTGCTTCAGACAAAAATATACCTCTACTTGCTTCACCTAAATTAATACCAAATGAACGAAATGGAAAAAATGCCATAGTTAATGGATTAACAGTATTTTCTAATTCTAATAAATCATTTTCATTTAAATCATCAGTTTCCAATTTAGCTGCTGCAATATGCACGATTTTTCTATCATACAATTTAATATTTAATTTTTCAGCTAATATTTGTGCTAATTCACGACCACCACAGCCGTATTTACGACTAATGCTGATAACAATATTCTTATCCAATCCAATTCACCTATCCTTCATTTTGAATATATTCTTTTAATTCACTTTGTTTTTCTTTTGGTATTCTTTTATCTGAAATCAATACAAATGCACCGAATACAGTAAATACACCTACAACAGCACCTAAGAATAGATATGCCACTTTGAATCCAACAGTATCATAAAGATTTCCTACAATTGGGGATAAAATAGCTGAGCCTAATTGGTTTGATAATTGATAACCTACTAAATACAATACAGAAGACAATCTTGTATCAAAGTTCTTAGCCAAATATTTAAATACAGATACTAATAAGATAGATAATTCAATAGCATGTAATAATTTAATTATAGAAATACTAATTGGGTCATTTGCAAGTCCAGAGCCTATCATTCTAAAAGTCATGATAGAACCAGCTAAGATTAAACCATGTTTTGGACCAATTTTATTAACAATAAATGGTGCTATACACATACCGCCAGCTTCAAGGAATATTTGTAAAGAGTTCAAATAACCAAAAGTTTCATTACCTTGTTCAACAGTTGGGAATAAAGAAGCATAATAAATAGCAAATTGTTGGTCAAATACGCCATATACACAAGCAGAACCTAAAATGAAAATCATAAAGAGCCATACATCTTTGATACTGAATAAGTGTTTTACATTTGCTAAATTAATTGGTTCAGATTTTATAAAATCAGCCTTACTTTCATCAATACGTACTGTTAATAATATTAAAAGAAGAATAATTGCTCCACCAGAAGCCATCCAGAAAATAAGGTCTGGATCATAATTAAATGCACGACCTGCACAAAATACACCTACAGCAGCACCAAGAGAACCCCACGCACGAGCACGACCAAATTCAAAATTATAGATACGACCGCATTTTTCAATAAAAGATTCAATAACTGCAACACCTGCATAATAAGCAAGACTTAATACAAAAGAACCGATAACTGCACCAACATAAAAGTTATTTTTTAACAATGGTTCATAGACAAACACAAAGAATGGACCTGTTAAAGCAACTAAAATAACAATGAAAAATAGTAAATATCTTTTCATTCCTATTTTATCTGAAAGATATCCATAAAAAGGCTGTAATACCATACTAAAGATAGCATTACCTGCATAAATTGTACCTATTTGCATACCAGTTAACTGAATTTTTTGACCAAACCATATTGGTAAAAATGCAAAAAATACTAACCATGAGAAAAAATATACGAAGAAGAATGCACTTAATTTCCAATAAATTAAATTTTTCATTATAAACGCTCCTTAAATTTCATAAAAATCTACATTTGTTTTTATGTTTCCATTTGGTATAAATACGATTCCTTTTGCTTCCTTAGATGGATAAATTCTGGAACTTAAAACTCGTTTACCACCATTAATAAAGATTTCCAATGATGAACGATCACTGAAAATTTGTAAATTCATCTTTTCTCTAACCGGTTCGATGGAAACTTCACGTTCACCTTTAACTCCACAACCAGATTTATCACGATTTAATTTAAATATTTTAGTATCTTTATCATATGAAATTACCGTCTCTTCTGTATTTGAAACTCGTAATTTTAATATAAATCCTTGAGCCTTTTCTAAATCAAAATCTATATCTAATTGATAACAATCGCCATTTACATCATCAAAGGAAGTAGCTTCTTTTATTATTTGCTCATGATGAACTTTTGATTTATGCAATTTACTTAATTCATCAGCAGGTTTACTATAAATCATATTATTTTCTACTTTTAATACACGTGGTATACTCATCATACCAGCCCAATGATTTTCTTGTTCTAGCATATTACTTTCCCACATATCGAGCCAAGCAATCATTAAACAACGATTATTTTTTTCATCTTGCATTATCTGTGGTGCATAAAAATCAAAACCATAATCTAAAATATCAAATTTACCTTCACGGGCAAAAACACCTGTTTGATAATCCATTTTTCCTAAGAAAAATCCAGATTGATGCACATTTAAAAATTTATTACCTTCTGGTTTTACGCCTTGTGGTGAGAAAATCAAAGCTTCATAATCATCAATTTGGGCAAAATTAGGACATTCCCACATGAATCCTACATTTTCTCCATCATTAGAAGCTGCCATGATATTTAAAAATTTCCAATTATATAAATCTTTAGACTTATATACTACAACTTGACCTGTTTCTTCTTTTGTCTGTGCACCTACTACAGTATAAAAATAATCTCCATGTTTCCAAACTTTAGGATCACGAAAATGTTCTGTTCTTATATTTAAATTTTCAGGTAAAGCTTTAATTACAGGATTATTTTCTACTTTTTCAAAATGCTTTCCATCGTCACTAACAGCTAAACACTGTGTTTCAATTCTATCATTGCCACCATTACTATTATCTAAGTCTACATGACCTGTATATAATAAATATAATTTACCATCATTTTCAATTGCACTACCAGAAAAACAACCATCTTTATCATATTCATCAGTAGGTGCAAGAGCAATTGGTCTATGCTCCCAATCTGCCAAATCTTTACTAGCTACATGACCCCAATGCATAGGACCCCATTGACTAGAATATGGATGATATTGATAAAATAAATGATATTCACCTTTATAAAAACAAAATCCATTAGGATCATTTATCCAATTTGCTGGTGCAGCTATATGATATTGTGGTCTCCAATAATCATTTTGTGCAATTTTCTCCATTTTTTGTTGAAATTTCTCGGCTTTTAATAATGCTTCAGTATGTTTCAATTTTTTCACTCCTATTATAACAATCTTATAAAACCGGTTCGATTTTTGATTAAAAATATTTGGAAATATAAAAATCCACTTTATATCAAACACGTTTTATATTTCCTGAAATAATAATATCACTATCTTTTTAAAAAATCAACATTTTTTTAAAACAACAAAAAAGAATTTATTTTCTGATAATTATATTGATAAAAGGATTTATTCCTTTTATCTTAGCAAGTATCACCATATCGTATAGATATTGGCACAATTACCTCTTTTTCTATATTTTCGTTTTTTATCAAAGAAACTATCATTTGTGCAGTTTTTTGAGCTAATATATTTATAGGTTGAACAATAGCAGTTATATTATAAAAACTACTTTCTGTTATAAAAGTTCCATCATATGCTATAAATTTTATATCTTTTGGTATGTCTAATTTTCGCTTACGTGCTTCACCTAAGCATGCACAAACCACCATATCAGCACCATATACACCATCAATATGGGGATATTTTTCAAATACATCGACAGCAACTCTCTTAAAATAGTTCATGTCAAATTTATTCCATTCCATTTCATAATTTATCACTTCAATTCCATTTCTAGATAATTCATCTTTAAATGCACTATGATGTAAATATGCTGACATTGAAGTATTTTTTATACCTGTTATTTGTAGAGGATACTTACAACCAGCCTTTAACATTGCTTGAGCTGCTAATCTTCCACCTTTCTCATGATCTGAACGAATAATCGGTATTTTATTATTAATAATTCTATCAAAAGCCACAATAGGTTTATTGACATTATCATATAAATCAACTTCTAAAGAATGGCAACCCATAATAATACCATCTATCATTTGTCTTCTTAACATGTCTACAATTTCATGTTCCGCATTCTCTCTTTCAATCGTTGAACAAACCATTATTTTATAATTATATTTATAAAGTGCTATCTCTAATGCACCAATAAAAGCCCCAAAAAAAGGATGTGCTACATCAGGTACAATAATACCAATTATATTTGTACTATTACGATATAAATTTCTTGCTAATTCATTAGGTACATAATTTAATTTTTTTATTGCATCTAATACTTTTTTTCTCGAAGCATCTGACACATACCCTTTATTGTTCAATACCAACGATACTGTACTTGGAGCTACCTGTGCTAATTTAGCCACATCTCTAATACTAGCCATACCCTAACCACCTTATAATACAAATAGATAAAATAAATTATAACATAAATTAAATAAGACAAAAAATCAAAAAGTAATATAATATTTAATATCTTTTATAAGCCCAATAACTCCTTATAAATAAAGATTTAATAACTTAGATATCATCATAAATTATTAAGTCTTATTAATTTTGACATCTTATTTTGACATCATTTCAAATTATTTTATACTACTATAAAATTTGTAAGCTTTTTTGATTTCTTCTTTATCTTGTTTAGAAAATAATTCATCTGTAGATAATTTATTATATATATCTAATTCTTTTAATACAGATATATCTATTATAACCTTAAAACCTCTAAAGCCTTTTTTCTTATTTAATTTTCTTCTTGTCATAGATAATCTCCTTTTCTTGAAAGAGATTACCCTCTATGGTACAATATTTTGCAGAGGGTAATCTCCTCTGATGTTTTATAAGGCAGTCTGTAACACTTTGGTCGGTAGTGCAGGCTGTCTTTTATTTTTCTTCATTATAGTAGCCATCTAAGATTTTTTTTGCTGTATCCTTGTCTTTTTTTACAATTTTACTAAACTGTCTTATCATCTCCCATTCATCATCAAATGCAGCTATAGACCTAGTTTTTCTTGTTATAGCTTTTTTAGTTCCAACAGGTCTGCCAGCTCCTGTTCTTTTACCTCCCCAAGTTGTTTTTTTAGTTTCAATCAATTTAATCACCTCTCTACTTATATTATAGCACAATCCTGATTATTTTAAGATAATATTATTCAAGATGATGTAATTATAAAAATACTTGTTATTATAAACTCAAATGATATAATAATTATTATCAAATATAAGGAGACTTTCATCATGAAAAAAATAATGTTTGATTCTAATATATTTAACAAATTACCTAATTTTATAAAAAAAATCAGAGAATCTAAAAAAGAATACAGTTACTATATAACTACTATACAAATTCAAGAATTAGCTAAAATAAAAGACAATAAAGAAGAACAACGCATATCAAATATCATAATGTTAGCTGATTTACGAGCTCATTTAGTTCCTACATCTGTAAGTATTTTAGGAAAAGCTCGTTTAGGTTATACAAGATTAGGTGATGGCTCTGTATATCATAAAATATTAAATGATAGCAAAAATAACATATCAGATGCTATTATAGCTGATACAGCTGTAATAGAAGGTTGTATTTTAATAACAGAAGATATAAAATTTCAAAAAAAAATGAAACGATATGAATATGATGTAATGTCATTTGATGAATTTATTAATTCATTAGAAGAATAAAATATTCATTTATATAACTTTAACAAATGTTATACTTAAACAATAAAAAAATCCCCTGTTACCTAGATTTTTTCTAAGTAATAGGGGCTTCTTTTTTAGCAATAAAAGAAAACGTTATTTAATTATAACTCGTACATTAAATTTTATCTATAATTTTATTTACTTCTACGATACCTTTACCATCTAGCTTATCTATTATCCCAAGATAAGCCACATTTCTAGCTACTACAGATGTGCTAGTAGTCGTAATTATTTGTTTTTGTAATTTTTCCTTAAGCTTTCGTTTTTCATCCTCAAGTTTGGACCTGATAAAAATTTTTGCAAACTCTTTTAATATGTTCATGCTTATTCCTCTGTTGGTGCTAATTTATTAACTACTTTTTCTACAATCCAAAGACTACCATTTATGGCTACTGGTAAGAAAATAGTATCTCTAAATTTTACCCAGCCTTTTTCATCAGTGGCACTATTTTTAAGCTCTGCAACAAAAGCTGTAGCTACTTCTTTGACTACTGGCAATGCTGTATCTTTAATCCATTTAATAACCATATCTTTTACTTCAGTCGTAACAAAATCCTTAATATTTTCTAAAACTTCATTTTTAATTTCATCAATAGTCATTATTTATATTCTCCTTTATTATTGTTGTTGATAAAATACTGCTTTACCTCTAATCGTCTGTAAAATTTTATAAAGATTATATCCAGGACAAGCAGTTGCCATTAAATCTCTATGTCCTACTACATGTGTAGTATCAATTGGCAATCCATAATCTGTACAAATATTAGCCAGAAGCATAGCTAAACTTTCAATCTGTTTTGATGTTGGCTCTGCAATTTCAAAATTTCCACATACATGAATACCAATTGTATGAGAATTTTCACCATAGGCATGTGCTCCTATTGTCCAATGTGGTCGACCAATTTCTATTGTTCCATCTTTACGAATTACATAATGATAACCTATACAGGTCCAACCTTGAGCTTTATGACTAGCATTAATTTCTTTAGCAGATAAATCATCATCTGTTGGATTTCCTGTATGATGAATAACAATCATGTCCGTTTTATTTCTATTTTCTAATTCTGAATAATTATATTGAAGACCTAAATCTTTTAAGTAAACTCTTTCCATTAAGATATACTCCTTTTAATTTGAATAAGTTATTTTTTTGCTTTTATTTCTGTGAATTGAGCCAAAGTATCTTTTAATTTTTTAGGAACTGGCAAACCACAATTGCTAGCATTTTCTAAAATACTTAAGCCTTCATTTCCAATAAAAAAGAGCAAGACAACATTTTTTATCAATGCGTCCTGCCCAATTAACACATCCATCTGATGTGCTAATATTACCAAGCAAAGAATAACTATTTTCTTGATAATACCTTTGAAACCTTTCCTACTATCTAAGTAAACATTAGACATTATATATGCAGCACTTAGGCCAGTAATATAATCAATAATCATAAAAATTAATAATATTTCTATCTGATTGTTCCATTGCCCTATAAAGTGCTGCAATAAAACTCCCACAAAGGCAACACCTCCTCCAATATATACTTCTAGCTTTGTTGGAATTAAAGAACTAATAAAGTTTATAATTTGCTCATACATATCACCACCTACTTACTAGATTCTAATTCTGATATTAACTTTTCTTTTAAACAGTTGGGGCATTTTTCATTTGTACATTTGCCTTGTTCATCAAGCTTTTTAGCACAAATATTACATCTTTTAGTCATTTGCTTTTACCTCCTGAAGCTTATTATTTGTATCTTCAATAACAGAAGCATACTCTTGTTTTAATTCCGATTGTAATTCGGTATCATTGGTCAATACTGCTACCAACATAGCGTCTTTAATATCAGCAATTTGTTCATCATTAGCTGCCATAATTTCATTAATTTTCGCTAAAGCTTTTTCTTCTTCTGTTGGTTCTTTTGGTGGCACGTATTCACGCTCAACTTTTGCTTTAATATAGATATCAATATTATTAATATAACTTTCAAAATCAACATTAGGATATTCTTTAAATTCTTTGTTGACCACACAACATTCTTGGTAATTATCGTAGATAACTTCGTTTATATTATCTAAACTAAGCCCACTATCTAATTTGAAATTTTCTATAGTATCAGTATACTGTTTGTCATCATTAATAATTAGAATTTCATTTTTTTGGATTTGAAAAACTCTCATATTTGCCATTTATATCACGCTCCTAAATTATATTGCTATTTATAATATTTGTTTCTATTTTTATAGCAGTACGCCAGTTAATTTGTTTTTGTGGATTAAATATGCTTTTATAGGCTAAATACATTTGTTTAGCTGCTACATGTGCAAGAACTTTTCCTGTTGCTGTTCCTAATCCAGTACAAAGAACAGTTTTAATATTACCTTGTTTTTGTACCGCTAAAAGCATTGCTCTCATAGCATTATAAATTGTGTCATATTCTTTAATTATACGAGGTATACGCATGGTGGGCGTATGTGCAAGATATGGGTGTTGTTTATTACCAGTTTCTACAATTAAGCAAGTTCCTACTGGTTGCTCACCTGCATATTCCGCCCTTATTTTATCCTGCACACGTTCCATTAACTCATATCCAAAATAGTCAAGCAGAATACCATCAAAACCTCCATCCATAAAACCAAAACTATTTGCAGGACTTACTACACAATCATATTCAGATACATTTCTAAAATCATTACAAATAACTTTTACATTTGTTTCATCTTTAAAATATCGTTGCCATTCTTTACATAAGTTTGCATTACAATCACATAAAATTAAATTCATTATTTCACCTTCTTTATATGGTATACTCTCCTAAATTTTATTTTTAGGAGTGATTATTTTGAGAAAACCTAATGGATATGGAAGTATTAAAAAATTAAGCGGTAATCGGAGGCGACCTTTTGTTTTTGTTATTACTCAAGATGGTAAACAAAAAGCTATAGAATATTTTTGCACACAAACAGAAGCTGAAATTTATGCTGCCGATTACAATAAGAAAAATAATAAAATTCTTCATGGGCATGAAACCACCTTTGATGAGCTATTTTATAGATGGTTACCTTTTTATATAGACAAACACCAACCTAGTAAAAGCACTATAAACAGTTACCATAATTCATACAAGCATTGTTTGTCCTTGTATGAAATGCCATTAAAAAAAATTAAGTATTACCACTTACAGGACATTATAGATACAGTTAAAAGAAAAGGACTTTCCTACAGCACATGTAAGAAAATCCGTTCTACTCTTAGTTTAATGTTCAAATATGCTTTAATGATGGAATACGTAGATAAAAATTATGTTATGCTTTTAAATTTAGGAAAAAATAAACAAAAACGACCACATAAACCTTTTACACGTCAAAAAATAAATAAGTTATGGTCTAATTTAAATATTGAAGGTGTCGATACTGTATTAATCCTAATTTATACGGGAATGAGAGTCGGAGAGCTTTTAAACCTTACTAAAGACAATATTTATATGCGACAAAAATACATTAAAATAACTAAGTCCAAAACTAAATCTGGTCTGCGAATAATTCCCATCCATGAAAAAATATTTCCGCTTATTATAAAAAGAATGAATATGCCTGGTAAACACCTTATTTGTCAATATAATGAAAAACCTTATAATTACAGCACTTATTGCACTTTATGGGATAAGATAATGTTAGCACTTAATGCAAAATATACACCTCATGATTGTCGTCATACTTGTGCAACACTTATGGATAACGCAGAAGTAAATTATAATGCCAAACGTAAAATATTAGGTCATGCTTGCTCTGATGTTACAAATGGAGTTTATACACATAAAGATATTAGACAGCTCCGTAAAGCAATTAATAAAATAAAGTGATACTAATAAGATACGTATAAATTTAATTAAGCCTTAAATATAAGCATTATTTAGATTTTATTTGTGTTACTAATCGTTACTCATAAAAACATTAAAAATATCATATTTCTAAAATTTAAAAATCCTATAACTATGCACATTACTGCTGTTATAGGATTTCTTTTTTATTAAAAATTAGAGAAATATTTATTTTTAATATTATGTTTATAGCCTTTATTAAAAATTTACCTGTGGGGGAAATTCCAAACCATAACCATACAGGTAGTATAAATACAGCAGGTGAACATACTCATTCGTTAACATTAAAAGCATTATGGGGTGATGGTAATGGTAGTGGAAATGGTTGGGCTGGAGATACACGAGATGGTGGAAGTAGAACAAACACTTTTTCTACTGTAGGCAATCATACTCATACAGTAACAATAAATTCTACAGGTTCTGGTCAACCACATAACAACCTTCAACCATATATCAGTGTATACATGTGGAAACGTACTGTATAAGTCTGTGGGGGAATTACCCTCTCATGGTCATAGTGCCAGCACAAATACAACTGGTAATCATACACATACACATCCAGGTTGGAAAATGGGAGAAGGAATTCGACATCAAGATGGGTGTAGTGCTATCCCTCAACGTGGCGACCAAGGTGGTTATAATGGAACATATACTTTTTCTACTGCAGGAAATCATAGCCACACAATAACTGTTAATAACACTGGTTCAAATACAGCTCATAATAATATGCAGCCATTTATAGTTACTTATATATGGCGTAGAACTGCATAATAGCTGTGGGAGAATTACCGACACATAATCATAATGCTAGTACAAATAATGTTAATCAAAATGGTAATATAGGTTGGTTACAAGCAGGAAAAGATTATAATTTTAGTGGAGTTTTTGCTACTAGCTCTAAAAACCAAGGTGCTAATGTTGGTAACGGTGAATCTACTGGGGTTTGGAATTGTATATTCGATAGTACGCATAGTCATAACGTAACAATCAATAATACAGGGAGTAACCAAAGTCATAATAATTTACAACCATACATCAGTGTTTATATTTGGAAACGTACAGCTTAGTAGCTGTGGGAGAATTACCTGCTCACAATCACACAGCGTCCACTAATACAACTGGAAATCATACTCATCAATTTCAATTATATGGACCAAATGGAGATACAAACATGAATTTTCCTAGCGATTTTGATACAAATTATGCTAGAAATAAAGGAACTACTTTAAGCGCAGGAAATCATAGTCATACCATAAATATTAATAACACCGGCTCAAGCCAATCACATAATAATATGCAACCGTATTTAACCGTTTATATGTGGAAAAGAGTAAGTTAAGCTGTACGCTTCCAGATGTATACTGCAATATATGGTTGTAAATTATTGTGAGCCTGATTAGAGCCAGTATTGTTAATTGTTACAGTATGACTGTGTGAAGCATTAATTAACAATCCTGTTTTATTATGGTCATTATTTGTACCACCATAATCATTACCTCTATTTTTAGATATTATCCCGCTAACACTAACTTCATCATAATTTATACCTATGCTGTTCGCATTGCCTGTTAGATTAGCTGTATTTGTGCTGGTACTATGACCATGAGAGGGCAATTCCCCCACAGTGAGTTGGTGAGTTGCTTCACCGCCAGTACTTCCTGCATTATAGGTTGTGCCCCAAGAAGATTTACCTTGTGCTAATAATACATGACCTGCTGGCATTGCTTCCCATGTACCAAAGCCAAACAACGTAGCTGGATTAGTAGATACAGTAGACATGTAAATACTTCCAACTGGATATATTTTTTTCATTGTATCTAACATAGGTGCGTACTTTGCTATAGCATTTCTAACAAATCCACAAGTAGCAAGTTGTGTATTATTTGTATCAACTCCAGGAGTTGGAGCTGTTGGTGTTCCACTAAATGCTGGGCTTGTTTTTGGTGCCTTATTATCGTTTAAACTTTTTATGCTTGTTGGTGAGTTTTCACCATAAGATGCAGTACCTTGTATATTTTTAAATTTTGTACAAAAAGAATTGAGTATTTCTGAAATATTTCCTACTGTTAAAATTTCAGCATTTGAATTTAATGTTAGATCTTCTGTTTTATAAAGATATCCTGTAATATCTTTACCATTTTTATCTTGGTTTGCCTTTGTTGCACTATCCGCATTACCCTGAAGATTACCTATAAATTTAGTAGCAGTAATATTATAACCACTAGCATTTAAATTTCCTGTAACTGTTCCACCATTTTTATCTAATTTCTTATCAAATAATGTCTTATGTGCTTCACTATTCTCATTATGATTACTAATTAATTCTTCTGTGTTTGTTTCTATTCCCATAAACTCATCATATAAATATTTAAATTTTAAATCGTTTAATCTTTGAAGAGAATCAAACGATTGATATGATGGTGGAACATTCCCTAAATATCCCCAACCTTTTAAATAATTATCATCTGTCCAATCAATTTGAGAACTTGCCCCAGAAGCAAATATTTTTTGAAAATCCAATTCACTCATACTACATATCCTTTCTTAATTAAGTTATTACTAAATATTTCAGACAATGGAGCTTGACCAAATCCTTTAGCAAATTTTTGATTATAAAATCCAAAAACATTATCTTTATCAAAGTGTGTCATACTTTGACAACTAACTCCAGCAGGTCTAACTATTAAATCTAAAGCATTTGCAAATAGAATTTCATTTTTTGTTAGTTTTCTACCAATACCAACAATAAATTTTGCATTATAAATGTCTTGTACTATAGCAATGTCCGTTTTAAAAATAAACTGTATAGATTTTATAGTGTCATTCATATAACATAAAGAATTATTTTTATTAACTTTAGCCCAAAGAATTAATCTATATTCTTCATCAGACAAAGATGTACTGGATAAATAAGGTTCGCTATATTCTCTAAAACGAGCTTGATTAAAACCAGTAGTATTAATTTGATTTTCAAATCCAAAAAAATTTATAGTAATAGCATTATTTATTAACCTGTTTCGGTCCACAATTTCTCCTATACCATCTAACTGTACACCTTCACCTGTATCTATCCATCGCTTTTCTTTTAAATTATTAAAAGTATCATCTAATAACTGTAATTCATCTGAAATTGCACAAAAAATTGCTTGTAAAACTTTCGTATTAGAAAATTGTACAAGCAAATGGTTCATCATACTTTCATATCTATTCATTTATAATCACCTCTATTTGAGAGATGTCAAATGTTGCATTCTCATGAGCAGAAATCACAATATTATTATTGTTATATTCCTTAGGTGTTTCTCCTGTAGTAGCTTTTATATCTATATATGCTATAGCATTAATATTATTATAAATAGCACCTATAAATTTTTGTAATATAATATCTTCTCCAATATTTATTTTACTTGCTTCTTGTAAAATAATTTCTTTAATTTCATTTGGAGTATTTTCTCCCCATGTTTGTTCAGTATTTTTGGTAATAGTAATTTTAAGCCATATCTTAACTTGCTTAGGTCTATTAAAACGTATAAGATGACTAATCCCTTGATTATCCAATACTGTTTTTTCTATATCACCAAAAGTATTTATTCCTGGAGCTTTATAATTATATATTTCTTTTGCAATATCATCTTCACTGCCACCTTCAACAATTATTTCTATACTATGTGGTGGTCTATTTTCACTATCTACCGTATCACTATCATTTTCATATGCCAAGCAAGCAGTTACTCCAGCTACATTACTATATATATTAGCTTGTATTGCCTCCAACATTACAGAAGCTTTACTATACACCGAAGATGACCAACGTTGCCTAAGTTCTACATCCGTTTCTGCGTCCCTTCCAACTATATTTTTTATATTACTTACGCTATTCCAACCTGTAATAAATGTATTTATATTTTTTACACTACCTAATGTAGGATTTATACTTCCATATATATCTGACACAAAATAAATAGGACTACTTACATTTTTTATTATTAAATTAGTATTAATACTGAATATCTTAGTTTTATCATTACTACTAATAGTAAGCAAATCATTACTTAAATTAAAATTTAAATTTTCTTTAGAAAATTGATTATATATATTTGTTAAAACATTTGATACATTATCAGATATTTTTGCAGTATAAGATTTTTGTTCTCCATCTATTGTTATAAAATAGGTTTTATCATTTTCTACATTATCTATAGTTAATTCAATTTTACTAGCATTATCTGAAGATATTTTACTTTCTTCTTTTATTGTATAAGTATTAGTATTTTCATCTTGAATTTGTAAATTAACAGGAAGCCTAGTATTATTCAGACCTGTACATTCGCAAATTATAATAGTTTGTTCAGCTTGTATAGGTCTAATAGCACTTAAAGCTGCTGCATTTGATAATGATATACCAGTTGCTGTATGTGGATACATAGCAAAATAAACATTTTCAGCTAATTCCCATAAATCCGCTAGTTCAAATGCATAAATCCCATGAATTTGACCAAATATAGAATTACTATCTGTTTGAATAGCTATTCCTAATTTATCTGCAACACGTTTATTTAAACTATCAATTATTTCTGGTAATCTTTTTCGTTTAAAACCTTCTTTTGTCAACCCATATTCAACTGTTGTTACCATATCCCAATATCACCTCATTTGTTATTAATCCATATTTTGTATTTATTTCATAGTTTATAGATAATTCTCTCCGTATCATTGAGAAATCTAAATTCATAGATGATATTTCCTTTACACCTTCAATATTCATTATCTTTTCAGAAAAAATTTGCTTTATGTGATTTTTATTTGGATTTTTAACTAAAATATATTCTAAATAAGGTATTCCTTGTCTAGTATCTAAAAACCATTCATTCAACCAAAAACGCAGAGTAATTAGCACTTGTTGGGCTATTCGCTCTGCGTTATCTATTAATATTAAATCATTATTTTTTATTACTAAATCATTATTAGCTGTATTTAAAGCTATATCATAAGCCAATAAATCACCTTCTTTTATTGTGCTTCTCCTGTACTACCACCACCATTTTCAACATTTCCATGCGTATGATGGAGAAGACTTATACCATTTACTATTAAATCGCCATCAGCAAATTTAAAATCAGTACCATTCAATATACCACTAAAACTATTTTCAGTTATCTGAATCATAGCTGGACCATTAAATAAACACACACTATTTGCATGTTTAATATTACTTTTTGTTGCATTTGTATATAATCCAGGTATACAAATTGCGTCATTTAATGAATGTTTTCTCAAATCATCAGAAGTATTACTATTATTTACAAAATCATCCAGTTGTTTTTCCGCAAAAATTATTAAACAGCCATCACCAGAAGATATAGGAAATGTAACTCCTGAATTACCTCCCATTCCTGTAGGAAATACTACCGGAACATTATAAATAATAGGATATGCAAACTCTCGATAATCTTCTGTTTTATAAGTTCCACTAGGTTGCACAATAGCTCTATTTATACTAGCGTCATATGAAATTATTTTTCCATTTAACGCAGTATGTATATTACTTATTTTCTCATCTACCCAATTATCTACTACATTACGAATTTCATTTGATGTTTGGCTCATATATAAGTCAACCTTTCAATCAAATCAATTTCACTATACCATTCATTAGAACTAATATCACCAGTATGACGAATAGCCTCTACTCTAAACCAACCTGTTATAAATTTACTTTCAACTTTTACAGCATCTCCAGGATTTATTGATGGTGATAATAAAGTTTTTATCTTCCAACCTGCTTGTTTTTCTGCACGGTCCTTATTCTCTTTTCTTTTTCTTTTGCGTTTTGGTGTTTCTTTATCAGTTTTATAATTAGATTTTACAATTCTTTCAGGGCTTCCAATTAGTCCACTATCCGCTGAAAAAACAATTCCTCTATTAGCAACTATTCCACCATCTAAAATTATTTGTAAAATATTATTTTGTATTGACCATGTACAGCCACTACCATAACATATTTCACTTAATGCTTCAGCACCTTTACCAATGAAAGAATATCCATTTTTAAAAGTACCAAAAGTCGCACCTTCTCCAAATACTATAGATAATCCCATATTTCTAGCAATAGCATTTATTATAGTATCACCAGGTGTATTAGGCGGAAAAGATATGCTCATAATGCTATCTCTAATGGCAACCTGTCCATCACTTAAATCAAATTTTGTAATTATATCTAATCCATTAATCTTAGAATATGCTTGTATTACATTTCCTATAAATAATTTTGTTACTCCACCATTGCCTTCATAACCTGCTAATATCTCACATTTTATATCAGGCTTTTCAATAGCTTTTCTTGTTGTATCACTTAAATTATAAATTTCTAAACTACTTTTATTCGTTTGTTTGGTTAAGTCTTTTTCTACAGTAAACTTAACTCTTAAGGTATTAGCAAATTCATAACCTATCTCAGGAAAAATAACTTTATACTGCCGTTTCCAAAAGCTCATTTACTTCCTCCTTAGGTATATAAATCAATATTGCACTATTATTAATAAAATCTTTTCTAGTTATCACTTGTTTATTATTATTTACTACAGCTATTAATTCACCTTTTGGCAAATCATGTCGTTTATATTGTGCTAATAAAGGAAAATTAGGAACAATTTTTATACTTCTTACTATATCAACATTATTACTATCTCTAATATCTATAGTCCAATCTTTACTGTTACCATTATATGCAAAATGTAATTTGTATACTTTATCATCTAAAGTAACTGTCTCCACAAAATCATTACTATCTGTAACAGAAATACTTACCACTATATCACTCCTTCTATAATAATGATGAAATTATTGTATTAATTGCTGTATTAACACTTACTTCTAAACCTGTTTGAATTTCTCCAGCAACACTATAATCAGCTTGTATAGTATTTACTTTTACTGTAGATGTATTTTGAATTGTTGTCATACCTGTACCTAAATTACTTTGTGTTGCTGTACCCCCATCTTTTTCAGTAGTACCTGCTTTGCCTTGAGCGTCATTATTAGCGTATTCTTCAGGAATATCTTCTGTTCTTTGTGTAACAATTTGTACATATTTAAATTCAAGTTCCATTTTATAACAAATACCATTTTTTACTGTTTTTGGTAATGGTGCTCGTACCATTACCATATTATTATAAATAGAATCTACAGTTTTTATAGTTATCGGTTCTCGATTTAAATATATTTTCATTAAAGAATTTGCTACATTTTGTAACCTATTATTATCAACAGTACCAAAACTAATTGGAGTAGGCGTAAATACTACCTGCATTTTTAAAGACATTGGTTTTCTTTGTACATGGTCAGCAATTATAGAACCATCTTCGACAGGGTTCTCTGTTACCTCACTATCAAAATTAGTTTCTGTTTCTAAAAGTACATCTACAGATAAATCTCCTATTTTAGCAGGTTCTGTTAATTTAGGCATAAGTGCAGGATATGTTTGTTGTTTATTCTTTTTTTCAGGCAATATACCTGGTATTTTTCCGATATACATAACAAAACCTCATTAATAGCCTGGATATAATGTTGGGAAATCTAATCCACTTACCACATTAACTGCCTCATCAGAATTTTTAACATTAAAGTTATTATTCATTGTGTATTCATAACTAGCAGAAGATACAGCATTACCTATACCATCTAAAACAGTATCTGCAAAACTTTGCAAACTATTTAATTTACTACTAGCCCATTCAATTTTATCTAATACCCAATTTTGAATAGCATTTGCTATCTGCTGCAATATACTTATTGCAAAAGAGCCTAAACCACTAAAGAAATTTTTAACTGAATTTATTGCATTTCCAAAAGCTGAAATAAATTGTCCAACTGCTATAAATGTTTCGGCAATGAAATTACCAAAAAACTGGGCTATGCTTGAGAAAAATAATGAAACTGCTTGTAAAGCATATATAAAAGCATTATATAAACTTTCTACAATTATGTTCTTAAGAATAATTAATTGTTCATAACACCATTGAATAGCCTGAATAACAAATCCAATAGCACCAACTACTGCAATAAAACCACCATAAATATATGTTAGAATTATTACTCCAATATTAACAAGTAATTGAGCAAATTCCTGATTTTCTTCTATAAGATCTGCTATAAAATTTATTATTGAAGTAAAAATTTCTATTATAGACCCCAATATACTAGCTATAATAGCAAATCCTGTTGCAATAAGTGGTGCAATAGTTATAAAACTATTTTTTAGTAATGGTAATATATCTGAAGCTAATCTTGCTATTGCCTGCAAAAATGGCTCTATTGTTGGCAATAGTCCACTAAATATTTCTTGTAAAGCATTTTTAATTCCAAAAAATATATCATATATATCAAAATTATTTAATTCATTAGTGAATGGTTTAAAAGCTTCTACGATATCCATTACTATATCTTTTAAAGAAGAAAATCCTTCATATAGTGTAAATAAGATAGGATAGCTATCTTGAAATCTATCTAACCATTCCTGACTTCCATCATAATCATCCATTAAGGTAAACAAATCATTTACAATGTTAGAAATATATATAACATTATTAGACATAGATTTAGCAATAAAACTAAATACACCTGTTCCACGTTCTAATCGCTGTGTAAATCTATTCCAAAGATTTTCTATTTGTTGCAAAGACTGACCAATAGTCGTAGGCATTTTAGAAAATTCTTCATCCATTTTTGCACCAGCAGATAAGATAGCTCGCATTATATCTTCAGATTTTAGTTCACGCTCCGACCCCATTTCTTTTAATTCTCCAATATCTTTACCAAAGTATTCAGCAATTTTTTGCATTAGCGGTTGAGCATTTTCATTCAAAGAATTCAATTCATCTCCCATTAGAAAGCCACTACCTAACGCTTGTCCTAATTGTAATATTGTAGATTGTGCTTCCGCTGTACTTGCTCCACCAATAGTTAAAGATTTAGATACAATATCTGTAGCACGCATAAAATCTTCTGTATTAAATCCATATTTTTTAGTGCCATTAGCAATTTTAAAATACAAATTTCCCATTTCTTTCATGCCTTGCCTATTTTGCTGTGATAACACATATAATCTATCTTCAATATTAAATCTTTCTTCATCTGTAGAAGTAATGGTTCTAAGTCTACCATCTAAATTCATCATCTCATCAGCAGATTTTTGTATTGCTTGTGTAAAAGCTATTATTCGGTCTATCGCAAAAGCAGCTATAATTGCTTGTCCAAGCATTCTTGCTCCATTTATCAAAGAATGCATACTACTTTGTAGACTTAAAATATTAGCTCTTGCTTGAGTTGTATCTGCATTTATTTTTAAATATTTACCATTAGAACCATGCCAACGCCCCAACTTATCTTGATATGCTCCCATTCTTCTAAGTTGTTCTGATGTATAAATGGCTTCTTTTCCTATTCCATTAATACTTATTCTGGTCTTATTTGCACTATTAGAAATTTTATTCCACGCATTACTACCTACATTAGCTATTTTCGATAATTTAGATTTTGTTTTATTTATACTATTATCTGCTTTATTTACACTATTTTTATCTAATTCATAAGCTATCTTAGCTATTAATTCTCGAACTACCATATTGTTTACCTCCTTTCTTTAATGATGGCATATTAGCATATTCAATATCTGACTTCATATCTAAAAAATGGTTAATTTCAACGATTTCAGCAAGACTTATTTTGCCATACTTTACATCTAAGAAATTAACCATTCCACTATCTATTGCTCTATAAATAAAAATTACATTTCCGAAGTATTCACTTGTTGTGCCAGGAATGATGGGAGTTTTATCTCTGCCAACGTTTTTTGGACACCAATCGGAACGCTGGAGAGCTGCGAAAAATCCAAATAATTTACCTTAAAAACTTTTATTGCTAAAACAATCATATCAATAATTCGACCTTCAAAAACTTCATTAATAGCTCCTTCATCAAGACGAATAAAATCTTTTTTCCCATTAGATTTTTCAATTTTTACTGCTACATATTTTTCATCTAATAATAATTTTAATGCTAATTCTAATTTATCACCGTCTATTGTATAAGCTAATTTTTCTAATCCATTACTTATAATTTGTAACATATCTCCTAAATTTTCAGTATCCATATCTCCATTATTTTCGGAAATACCTTTCAAGACGCCACCTAATGCAGGAGTAATAATTTTTTGTAACTCACCTAATACCCTAATAGCATAAAATGGTGGAAACTGTCTTACTGTAAATACATCATCACCAATTTTAACTTCTGTAAATTTACCACCAGTCCACATTATCAATCATTACCTCCAATCATTGGGTTTGCAACTTGTCCTGTATGAAATACCCATTCTTGAGCTTCAATTTTTCTACCTCTTTTATGTTCAGGAAAATTTGTAATCCATGCTTGATTGGCTTGAAATACTGTTGTTCCTGACAAATCTTTAATAGTTAATGGTAATATACCTCTGCCTGTAGAACGATCCAAATTATAAACGTTACTAAAATAATCATTTGTCTTAGATGTTGTAGCCAATGCAATGGTTACTTCATATGTTTGATTTGGGTCCATACTACGTCCAACACTGCCATCAGCACCGCTGTAAATTTGTGTTCCTTCTCCTAAAGGTTTAATTGTTACCATATCATCTTCTGCAAATCCGTCAACTTCTCTTGAACCATATACTATTACAAGCATTTTAGGATTATATGTTACTACTCCATCACTCAATTTATTTCACCTCTTATTGATTAGTTTTTTCAATTAAATTTTCATACGTAAGACTACCGCTTATATTTATAGCATGTATAGCACCAGCTAAACGTGCAGTAAATGTTACATCTTCTAATAATCTTTGTGCCTTAGTATTAGCAGAAATATTAGATGCTAATGGTACATTTATAACATACCCTTTATTTATATTTCCATCTTCGTCATATTCATCTGGAGTTATACCTCCTCGTTGCTGACCTAATTTTAAAGCTGAATTAATTTGTGCTTCAATTATTCCTATACCACCATCTGTAAATGGAATTTTATCTCTATTAATAAGCACATTAAAAACATTTACCATTATTTCTTCTTGTAACCAATCTCTAAAACGTATTACATCAATCCATTCGCCAGCAGATGTTTTCCCATTTTGAGTAATTGCTACATTTCTAAAATTTTCAAAAGTATTGCCATTTTTATTAGTGATAGCAAGATACTCTGTTTCTGTTAAATTATCTGCTATTACACCTGCTAATTTTTTATTCGCCCATGTTTCACCACCAGGATTAATAGCAAAACATCTAGCAAATAATGCACATTCTGGAAAATCATCATCATTTGTGTGATATAACCAAAATGTTCTGTAATAATTATTACTCTTTAATAAACTGCCAATATCTGTATCTATTTCACTATCCGTAGCCTCTTTTTCATTAACAACACAGCCAAATAACTTAGTATGTGTTTCGGTCCATTGTGCCAAAGCCAAAATATCTGATTTTTCTCTGCTAACTAAAGCAATTCCATAAAAATCATTATCACTAGCTACTATAGCTGCCATTGTCTCCGATAAGGTTTCAGTTGCAAGTATTGGTTCACATGATAAATTAGAGGATAAACTTACTGTAAAGGCTGTTCCTTTCTCTTTAGTTTCTAATTTTAATTTTTCTGATTCAGCTGTAACTGTAATTTCTTCATGAGCATTCATTAAAGTTTGCAAACCTTCTATAATAGTTGTCGCACTAGCTTCACTTGAACTAGAATACTCATAATCTTGTTTTCCTTTTTTAGTTTCTAATGTAATTTTATATTTTGTATTATCTTTTACATCAGATACAGAAATATTGATTTCATCTACTTGTCTACGTCCTATTTTTACAATATTAGGTCGTGGTATTTGTGAAAAAGCGTCTGCTGCTGCCAAATATAATTTATCTGTTGCCTTAAAACCATCTTCAAGCATACTATCTACATTTGTATAAGTAGTTACACGGCTTAATGTATTTAAATGCTCTCCAACAATCAATAATGTACTAAATCCTTCTTTACTTATTCCTGTAGTATTAAGACTAATTTGCACATTAACAATTCTATCTAAATTAGCCATTATATTTCCTCCGTTATTATTTCTATTGGTAATTCTTTACCTGTATTACCTGTAATTTTAACATTTGCAATATATCCTACATCATCTAAATAAGTAGGAGTAAATCTTATTATTATGTCTACACTTGCTCTAGTAGTAAAGTGTGTATTATTCAATAAGGCAGATACATCCTGAACTGAATTATAGTCAACAATAGCTATATTAGCTTTAAATAACCTATTTATAACTGATTGTTTATTTAATTTATCAATCAGTTTATATAACATAGTACATGCATTTCTGTTATTATCAGCAAATACTTGTATCTCACATGTTAATAATTTATGTCCAATTATATTATTAACTCCCGGCTGATTAGTACGTTCAAAACTAGATTGTACCTCATCTTTTATAGAAGCATATCTTATATAAGCAAAAGTCTCTTTGGGTTTAGGTGCATTTTGATAAGCATAAATCACTTTATTTTTTTGTAAATCCAACAATTCTGCCACTAAATCGTGAAATAATAAATTCTGTTCATCATTCATCTGTTATCTCCTGTGCATAAGCTTTATAATGATTTATTAAACCATTCTGATAAGCATGACAAGCAATAATCTTATATTTTTCTCCCATATATAAAAGCACGTCAGCATTTTGTTCTGACGTGCTTTTATCTGTTAATAACTTAGTATCTGTATAAATTTTTACAGCATTATTTGTATTAGTTCCTTCAGGAAATATTTTAGTATATTCATCTAAAGATATAGGCTGTACTGTAGCCAGTATTTTTAATGTGTTACTATCATTTGTAATATATTTACCACTGTCATCATAGTACCCTTCTTTTCTTAAAATAACCACAGACCTTCTAAACGACACATAATCACTCCAATTTATGTTTAATACTTGCTCTCATGCGTCCAGTATCAATTAATGGCTTATTATCACCTTTAGCTCGTACAGTAGCAGGTGAAAGAGGTGTAAAATTTCCATCTGTAATTTTTTCTTGTATCATGCCAGCAACTTTTAAACCAATTAAATTTAATGCTTGTTCTGGAGTTTGCTTACCTTCAATTATTTTTGCCCCTAACTGTCCTGATAAATTAGCTATTTGAGATGAGTTATCGTCTAATGTGCTACGAATAAATGAGCGTTGTGGTATATGTTCTGCTCCATATTCATGAATACTGCCAATATATGCCATTGTATTTTTCCCATCAGCACTCATATCACCTTCTTGAATACCCACTTTTAATACTTTTTTATCAAGTGTTTTCATATTTTTTATAATCTTTTCCCAACCTAAATCAATATCTTTTACATTCATGGTTTTTTCCTCATAATCCCTAGAGGTTTACACATTTTTTGTAAATCTAAATATCTAATACCATAATAGGTTTTATTTAAAATACTTTCATTTTCCATATTGTTTTGAGCATATGTTCTAGATAAATCTCCTTCTTTTTCACTTATTACTTTACCTGCAATAATAGAACTATCTAAGGCTCCATTCTCATTATTAGCTATATTATCTAAAGTAATATAATGTGCAATAAAAAAAGCAAGTGCTTTCTCATAGAACTTGCCAAAATATTTTTCAGATACGAAATCTGAATATAGTTCAATATATTCTTTTATTTGTTCATCATCTATATCTATTTTAGGAGCAATTACTCGTATTTTATTTATTACTTTATTTATTAATTCCTCACTCATCATTTTTAGTGGCTTCCTTTATTTTTTTTTCAGCCAATTCATTAATTCTTTTTGATTGTTCGAGAGATTTTTTTTCATCCAAGATTAAAATTTTCCCATTTGCGATTTTATTTACCATTTCAGGATAATTTTTTTTTAGTTTTTCTAGCTGTACCTTTTCAATTTTTATAGGATATCCTGGTTTTAATTTTAATTCACCGATATTTAAAATTCTAGCTTCTGTGTTTTGCAAATACATAATCTTACACTCCTACCGCTTTAGTAAAACAATATGGTCTAAATACAGTAACACCAATAACTTCGGAATGACATGGTACTGTAAAAGCTAAATTTTTAGCTTGTATTGGCATTTGTTCAAATCTATTTGGTATTTCCAAACGTATATAGTCTGGGTCAAAATAACCCACAATCATAATATCTTTTGCCCCTGTACTATCAGCGTTCTTTAATTCTCCAATTTTTTCCCAACGTTTAATTTCCGGATGATTTTCTTTAAGCATTGCTAATACAGTTTTTGTAGTTTGTCCGTCTGCTGTAGTATAAAGAGTACTAGACAATGTAGTATATGCACTTGGTGGCAGCAATACTGTATTAGGTTGTTCTGTATCATCTGTATTATCTTGAATTGTATTAATAAACTCATTCATATCTCGAAATTGTTTTTCTGCTGTTTTTGAACTTAATGCTGTTCCTGAGGCTTCGCCATCATTTTTTAATGTGTATTCAGATAAATTAGGATTATCTAAAAATCCAATGATACCATTATCTTTATCTCCAAACCATGCAATTTTATTAATTTTTACATCATTTGCTTTTCTAGCTGCACTTGCTTTCATTGTGCTAAGTGGAGTATTAGAAAATACTGCATGTTGTAAATCTCTAACAGAATACTGATATGCTATTCCTAATTGTTTTACTTTAACGCTAGTTTCTTCTACAAATATATCAGCAAGTGGTAAATCATCTGCTGGATTAGCAACTATTTTAGCCATACCAACCATATCATAAGTACGTTGTAATGCTGTAGTTGCACCTGCACTAACTTCTGTTTGCACTGGAAATACTGTAAATGCATTCAATTTTCCATGTGTTACTTCTAAAGTTTTAGCTCTAACTTGTGTAAGCATTCTAGCTGCAATAGCTGAATAATTAGCATCAAAATTTGGTATAGCGTGTGCTATTACATCTGAATCTAATCTCTCTACATTTAAAATATAATCTCTACTATTCATAATTTATCTCCTTATCCTATTGTATTAGTTCCTGTAATAGAGGCTGTACTTTCATCATCAAGATGAGCTGTACCTGTAATTGTTGTATTATTAATATTTAATTCCATAGATGTAATCTTCGCACCAGTATCTCCTTTTTCACCTTGTGGACCTTGTTCTCCAGTATCACCTTTTTCACCTTTTTCACCTTGTTGAGAAAAAGTACTATTAATATTACTTAAACGTAATATAGCTAATCCGCCACTTTCAGCACCTTTTAAATATTTAGCATTAGTAACTGTTCCTGTCTTTCCCCATTTATAACTACTTGCCATAATACAAGCAACATCACCTGCGGTAACAGCTTCACCAACTTCAACATAAATATCACCCGTAGACATAATTGCTACACTATCACCTTTTTCATAATAAGGATTAGATGGTTCTTTATGATTATGAACAACTACTCCAATAACTTTACTTTCAGAACCACTATCTACTTTTTTTACTAAGTTTTCAGTTGTACCTAAAACTACAGCGTCTCCAGGATTTAATCCTTTTTCTTCTTCAACAGCATAGCTATCACAATTTCTAATAGCAGTATTAGCTATCATACCTGCAAAACCTTTATCTAGTTCTCTACTGTACCAACTCATTTTATTGTTCTCCTTTATATGCATTTGCTTCTGCTTGTTTTAATTCTTCCATTTTCTTAATGTAATCAAAATCATCAAAATTCATTTTATTATCATTATCTCCATTAATAATTCTTCTTTTAGAAGCACTTGCACTATCTATATTAATTTGCTGTTCACTACATACATCAAACATACCATCAATATATTCTTCACTTTTATTATCAATATTAAGATCTTCATTAACTTTTTTTATTACAGCTATTTTTATATCTTTATTACTTAAAGTATCAATTTTATCTAAATTATATTGCTTAGCAATATCAAGCATTTTAACACGTTCTTTTACTGCTTCATCAAAGTTAATACTTTTATTAGCTTTTTCATCTGCTAAATCTTTTTCTAATTTATCAACTTTTACTTTCATTGCGTCATATTTTCCTTGCAATGCGTCAAAATTAGCTTTCTCCTTCGTCTTATTTGCTTTCAATGTTTCAAGTTCAATTTTTACTTCTTCCGCACATTCATATTCTAAGCCATTATCAAGTCTAACTTTTGCCATATGTTTTTTATCCTCACTTTCAATTATTTGGTCACCATCCATATTAAGACGAGCATTGCCTGCTCTACCTTTTTGCACAACTGCAAGATGATTGTATCTAATATTTCTTTGTATTGCGTCATAATGTTTACCATCAGGCGTAATACCTGGTGTTTCATCCAAGTCTAATGTATAACCACAAGATAATTCTCTATGTGGTGTATCTAAATTATATAAAGTAATATCTGCTCTAATATTATCTCCATCTTGTTCACCACCAGAAATTACAGTACCTAAAATCGGTATACTTTTTGAATTCTTATTATTAACCATAGCCACATGACCTAGTGTTATAGGCTTTCCTTTAATACTAGCTAAACTATCAGCATTAAAAGCTTCCTCAGGTGGTCTATATTCAATTCTTTCTGAACCATCTGCATTCTGATAGCGAAGAATACCTGTTCTGCCGATTATTGGTTTGTCAATAATAAATCCTTCATCTGTTTTTGTAGCTTTAAAAGTAAATCTATCATATCTTTGCATATTTTCACCTCCTTCCTAAGTAATAGCAACACCATTTATATTATTTAAATCTATAACTGGAATAGCCACACAACGACAGCGAATAGCCATTCCTGGATGTCCATCTATAGGTGGCTTATCCCATCTATATTTTTTCCCATTTCTAGCTTTATGCATTGGTCTAACTCTACTATCTCCAGCAGTACGCCAAATATATTCTTTTATACCAGCTTTAACTTGTCGCATTCTAGTAATTTGACCATTTAATTTCCCTATTTGGTCAATAGCTATTAATATTGCTCGCTTTTCTGTTGTTCCAGTTATCATTTTTATGCTATTAGCTAAATTTTTTGTTAACATACCATTTTGTATAGCTTCTAATATTATTTGCTTTACTTTATCAAAAAATTGTGTTTCAAACGAAGTTATTAAATTTACATTGTCATCAACCCATAAATTCATCAATTCTTGTAAATTGGGTTCTCCTGTAAAAATATCTACACCTATTTTAGATTTAAACGATTTATCTAATTCATTTTTAGTAAACCTACTTATATTTAAAAACATCTGTTCTATTTTTCTAGTTATAAAATCTTTTGCTATTAAAACATAATAATTTTGTTTTATTTTATCCATCACATCGTTAAATGTATCGCTCAAACCATCTAAACGATTTTGATTTATAAATGTTTTAATATTATCAAGCTCTAATACAACAGATTTTTTTAATATTTTTACTAAATTAACCAGTTGCTTTTTATATTCTCTTTCGTATTGATACGGATATCTACATTCATATTGCCTTTTATTCAATCACATCACGTCCTACATTATCTAGTGTTCGGTCCAATTTAAAACCTTGTTCTTCTAAATAATTTCGCAACTCAACATTGTCTAAACCACCTATATTAACAAGTGAAGTTAATGCAGAAATATTTTTTTCTTTTGTTTCAGCTTTCATTTTATCTGTTTCAGCTTGTTCTTTTTCTGTTGGAATTGATAATGGATTAAATTTTAAAGACCAAGTATCTGGTAACTTTATTTGATAGTCTTTGCATTTAGATAAAAAATATATAAATTTACTAAGTTGAGGTTTTAAATCTCTACGTTGTAATTTTTGAACCATAGAATAATATTGTTCAAAATCACTATCTCCTGTAGCATTTTGACCACCTGGAGAACGACCAAACAAAATCGTTACAGGTATTTCACTTACAGCAGATAACATAGTTTGCGTTTTATCTAAAATATCTTTTACTCCACTTAAACTAATGCTTTTTATATCATAATCATCATCTTTATCTATAGCTAAGGTGTTTAAGATATTTCTGACCATATCTATATTTTGTAAATAAGTTCGTACTTCATCTTCTCCACCCTCTATAGATAACTTATTTAGTAATCCAGCTATTTTTAAAATGCCTTGTGCCATACGTTCCATAATATCAATAGCAAATTTATTACCTAAGTCATACTTTAGAATTAAAGTATCATAGATATTTTCTAATACCATACCGCCCCAACCATTACGTTCATTTCTCAAAATGTTAGGTACAGTTAATCCATTAAATATAATTAATCTAGAATAATGTATTTCAAAGTAAGCTCCTGTTGCTTCATCACTTATCAAATAGGTTTCAGTCTTTTTATAATTAGTACTATTAAAATCTTCATTCTGTTTTAATGGAATAACTTCTTTTGCGGAGTAAACTCGTATTTCTTCAATTCCATAAATATTATTTTCATCTAGTGGTTTTGTCAGATCTTCAGATAAATCTTTAAATACTGGAAAAATAACTGCACCACCATAACATCTATGCCAATATAAAGCAGTTGCGAATTTTTCTTCACAAGCTAAATCTTCATATAAAGAAAGGATTTTGCTTTCAGCTTCTGATACATCTATATCATCAGAAGTCTTTATACAAAATCCTGCTCTAAGTGCCTCATCTGCTGGGGCTGTAATTATCTTTCTAAATATGCCATTTTCTATAAACAAATTTTCCGACATATTATAAGTTATAAATATTTTTCTTATAATGCCAGTATATCTACTAGGGTCATAACGTATCGTTCCAACTCCATTTACTATATTAATCATGCTATCTAGCCTTTTTATTTTTATCACCTACCTTAAAATACACTAAGATTTCTAACTTTAGTTAAATAATTAAATGCGTCTGAACTAGCGTCAACTAAATCATCATGAATACCATCAGGAAATGCACATAGTTCGTTTAAATACATTTTATTCCAATCTCCTCGCAACAAAAAAATATTTCCTTGTTGCCATTGTGCTGCAAATGGTTCTGCTCTATTAATCTTACTACCATTTATTCTTTCAATTTGAACATTAAACCCTGCAAGAAATCTAACATAGGAATGAGCCTGTTCTTTTCCTGCTTGACCTGGGTCTTGAGGAATATGAATATTATTACATCTATAATTTATTTTATCTTGCATAGCTATACGTCTAACAGCTTGCCTTACTCCATTTGCATTCAAACAACCAGTAAAGACATCTAAAATAATAAATTGCCCATTTTTTAAACGTGCCATCAAAACACCAGCCGTTTTATCTGGGCTTCTATTTGTTGGAGTTTCTTCTGTAGCTGCTAAATCCCACGCTCTACAAATAGCTACTATTTTATCTGGTATATTATTTACAACAGATATCTGATTATGTTTAAAATATAATCCACTTGCTGGTCTAATTTTCCAGTTTCCATTTAATAATTGTTCTTTAGTAACTGTATCTTGAGCTTTTAAATTCGCTAAATATCCTTTGTCATTTTCTAATAAAATCTTATTATCATATATTGATGAAGGAATAAATGTAAAGCTTTTTGGCTCAATATTATATTTTTCCAACAACTCATCTGAATCATCAGACCATATTGGTTCATCATTTACAATTACAAAATAACGTATTTTACCACCACGAGATTGAATAGCATATCCTGTATCTTGGTCTATATACCATTTAATAAAATCTGCTACCCAACTATCAGGGTCAGGATTACAAGTAGCCCTTATATATGGTTTTATTCCCGCAATAGCTGAACGATTACGAGTAAGCATATAAGTAAATTGTTTCCAGCTAAAATGTGTAAGTTCTTCAAATTCAATCAAAGGAATTTGTGCCCCTTGATAATCATAAACAGTTTTGTCGTACTGAAGATGGTTCATTACAATTTTAGCACCGCTAGGAAATCTAAAATATCTATTAGGACTTCGTATATCTTTTGCTCCTAATAGTGTATACATCTCAAGAGCTGTATCCCATAGACCACCAGGAGTGGTAATTTGAGGAGATGTTCGTCTAAATATGATACAAGAAAAATTATTATTATTTATGTGTCTTAATGGCTCTATTAGTGCAGCATAAGTTTTACCACCACCAGCAGCTCCACCATAAAAAACTATATCTGCTTTGCTAGATAAAAATTGTTCTTGTTTCCCTTTTTGTGGTTTTATAATCATTTTTAGTCCCTGCCATTATCTGGTATATATATTTGAATGGTATTTATAGGATTAGTTTCTTCATCAACCTTATTATCTTGATTTGAATTTATAAATGTAGCTTCTCCACGGCTTAAACGTTCTATTTTAACCGCAGTATCAAATAGACGAATAATTTCACTTGCATTTAGTTTAGATACATCTATTTTCTTTAATGCTTCTACTGCCTTTGCTTGCATAGACATTGCTATCGCAATATGACGTTTAGCCATCTTCTTACGTTCTTTTACAGCGGTTTTATATTCTATCTCCTGCAACGATTTATCCCATGCTATACAACGTTCTTGCCAATTATATTTTTGCTTCCAATTGACAAGTAATTGTCTACTTTTTGACAACCTTTTAGCAAGCGAAGTTACATTTCTATCTTCCATTTCTAAATAGGCTTTAAATGCAGAAAAAGCCTTTTCAGTTTCACCATCTTGTCTTTCCCATGGTCTTAAATTTTCATTTCCCATCACTCTCCCTCCAAATAAAAAAAGTAGGTTTCTAAACCTACCTATCTAATAAAACCTGCAAATGTTATTTTTTTTGGTTTAATATTGTATTTTTTAGCTATTTCTATGCTCTTATTATTAAATAATTTTATATATGGTTCAATATCTGTTTTTGCTTCTGCTCTTGTAATCAAACCTTTTTTGTATGCACATTTAGCTTCAAATGCTCTTTGTTTTATTATTTCTAACATATCATCATCTCCTTGTGCTTGATATGTTAAGGTAAGTAATATTAAATGTCCAGCTCTTCATTGGATATTTCTAGAATATCTATATCACCATATAAATCTCTTATTTTCTTCTGGTCACCTTTATAAAAAACCAGTACGTTTTGATGTGTTTTTCCAACTTTTCTACTTATCGAAAAACCTCTCCCCATTCTAATTGGTAGAGAACCTAGTGTTGTTAATAAAATTATTTCATTATATAATTCCATTCCTGCATTATTAAATGCAGCTATCGTTTCTGATACAAAGTTTCTATACATGCCAGTTTTTCTGTTTCTAATATCTCCAACAACAAAACAAGCAAAACGATTATCTTTGAGCATACTCACACTATCAAATATTATTTTTCTATACATAGATAAAAAATCTTCATAAGTTTGATTACTTAAATCTTCTTTATCATCGCTATATATTTCTAAGTCATAATAAGGCGGGCAACTAAATATAAAATCATATTCGCCTTTTGCAAGTTTAGCTATATTTAAACTATTTCCACATATCCATTTAGGTTTTATATCATCTTTGGATAATAATTCATCACCTTGATTTATATTAGCTTCTATCTGTTCTTTTCGTAAATCAACTCCTGTATATTGCCTGTTCAATTTTGAAGCAATAATACCTCTTACACTACCACCTGCAAATGGGTCTAAAATCTTTGCTTTATCAAAACTAAACCAATAATACATTAACTCACATAAGACAGGGTCAAATACACTCAACATTCCACCAGTATTAGTAACTTTCAATAAACTATCTTCTTTCATGTACTTATGCAAATAATCATCTGTAAACTCTGCAACTGATAATTTACGACCTATTTCCTTCTCACATTTCTCTTTATATTCATAAAATCTAGGTACTGAACCTGCTGCACTACCTGTAGTTTTAATATTTTCTCTTGATAAATCAGATTTAATTCCATACTTAAACCATGCTCTTTTTCTTTCTTGCCATTGTGCACATCTTGTATTTAATACAGATGTTGGTGTAAATAAAAATTTTTCACTTAATGAAACTTTTTCTACTTCTGAATCACATACTATATCTTCATCTAAATCCTCAACAATATCATTTAATTCTGACATATCAAAATCAAAAACACTCATATTGATACTAGCAATATTAGCTAATTCTTCTTCTAATTTCTCATAATCCCAACTAGAAAATTCACTTACTTTATTATCTGCTAATCTAAAGGCTTTTATTTGTTCTTCCGTTAAATCTGAAGCTATAATACACGGTACTTTATCCATGCCCAATTGTTTAGCAGCTTTTAATCTCGTATGACCAGCAACAATTACATTACTACTATCTATTATTATTGGAACTTTAAATCCAAATTGTTTAATACTGTTTGCTACTGGTTCAACAGCCTCATCATTTAGCCTAGGATTATTTTCATATGGGACTATTTTATCTGTTGGTTTATAAATAATCTTAATGTCCATAACTATACTTCCTTTCTTATTTTTAGGCATAAAAAAAGCACCTAAATAGGTGCTTTAAATATGTTTATATGTTATAATATTTCTCGTTGCCCTTCCTATACTGGTAGCAGTTAGGAGGTGTTCATATGTTTCGTTTCACTATGTTTTTAGAAGCTGTCATGGCAAGTATAGTTGCCTACTATATTTGCAAAGGGTTAGATAAGCTTCTTTCGGTTTTATGTGGCAACTAGCCTAGCTTCAGCGTTAGCTATATAACGCAAGAAACCCCATGAAGTTCGCACCTTCATGGGGTTTTGCTGTTCATATGAACTATTTCACTATGTTTTGCCTATATTTAGTATAGCATATTACATAGATTTTGCAACATGAAGGTTATTATTCTAATATAAATTATAAAAATACATATTATTATTAAAATATATGGGTATATACCAATATTTATACAAAATAAACTTATAAAATATAAAACCGCTGGTATTTTTTACCAACGGTTTATCTTTTTTGTTTGCAATTATAATATACCATAAATCTAAAACCATTATCAACCATTATTAACCACGATCGACCACGATTAACCATTATCGACCACACTCTTTTTACTTAATGCTCTTTCTACAACTTCCAAAGCTCTAGGATGCATAGTTTGAACTATATAATTATATGAGTAGTTAAGCATACTATATATTTCATCAAAAGACTTAAAGTTCAAATATCTTAATATGAGCAAACGTCTAAGAATTTCATCTTCTGGTTTAAAACTCAAGCTCAATATAAAATTACTTATCTCAAACTGTTTGCTTTGATACTCTTGTTTCATTACTTCAATTTTTTCTTCTTGTTCTATTAGTTTTGCTACATATCCACTAACATCATTATTTATACCACTATGACCGATATTTTCTTTATAAGAAGTTGTCATCTTGCTTGGTGAGGCTTGTAATTGTTCTAAAATATAATTACATTGAATAATTTTTTCATTGGCTGTATAAGCTTGTTGTAGATATTCTTTAGCCTTATTAACTTTTATTCTACTTATTTTTCTCATCAATCAATACCTCCATCTATATAAACACTAAAAGGATAGCTTTATTTCAGCTATCCTAATTAATGGATTTATCCTATTAAAAATATTGTAGTTGCTATTAAGCACAATATAATACTTGTAATTTTGATTATAGGAATATTTCTTTTATAAAATTCTTGTTCTGTCTTTAATGGTATTCTTACCAACTTAGGTCCATTATTATTCATATTTTCCTACCTTCATTACTTTTTTATTATCTGTTTCCATATCCCAGAAATCAATTCTTAACATCTTTATATTAAAATGTTTCCATAAAAACTCATTACCACGTTTGAATACTTTCCTACAAATAGATTTAAAAAACTTTCTACGATCCATTTTCTCAACAGCTTTTTTATATGTTTCATCGCTACATTCTCCCGCATTGGTTAGCGGATTTATTTTATCTTTCATAACATTGCTCCTAACATTTAAAAAACACTAAAAATATTGTCTTTCCTCTACATTGGCCAACAATAGGGGTTTCGGGAATAATCTTTAAAACATCACCTGTAGAAATTTGTTGTTCACTCCATTTAAATATAAGTGTTCCATTCGTTTTTAAAACTCTCCAACACTCTTTAAAACCTTTGTTAATTAGTGTTTCCCAATCTTTTGGTAATGTTCCATATTTTTTGGCCAAAAAACTTTCACTTCCTGCATATTTTAAATGCGGTGGGTCAAAAACAACTAAATAAAAACTGTTATCATCAAAAGGAATGTTAGTAAAGTTGGCCAAAACATCTGGATTAACAATCAACTTTCGTCCATCACATAATTTAGTATTCAATTTTCTATTGTCCATAAATAAAACATTTGGATTATTTTTATTAAAGTGCCACATTCTGCTACCACAGCAAGCATCTAATATCTTTTTTGTCATTTTTTTAGTTCCTTTGCTACTTTATTGGAAAAATTCTTTATAAATCTATATTTAAGTGTACAATTCTTTTTATTGCATTTTTCTTTGGTTATCCAACACATATACCCTGTGTCGGATTCATAATATCGTTCATCACATTGCATAGTCGTTCACACTCTTTGTATTTTTTAACACTTATAAACTTTCTAAATCACCGTGTAATTCTTTCATTTCTTGATAATATTCAATTTTGTGTTGTTCAGATATTTTTTCAAATAAATCTTCATTTGTACCTCCATACATATCACTCAAATAAATTATTTTCTTCCTGAAGTTGTTTAATTATATATGGGTCTGTTTCTGTTGTAATATCTGTAATTAATGGAGTTATCGTTATCTCTACTCTAGGATTATACTTATCTAATCCTGCTATTTTTGTACCGTCCCAGCTTTTTATTATTCTGTCATCAGAAAGAAGCCATGTACAAGTAGTTTTCTTTTTACCATTTATAGTTTTCTGTTCATCAGATAAAATATCTGCTGTAGCTTGCATTAATCCCACAAGGTCAGGATAATGTGCTTTGTCCTGTAGATAATATTTACATGTTAGTCGTATTGGCATTGTATAATGTGGCAATCTATCAGGAGCATAAGATTTTATTAATTGTTTTTTGCAACTAATCTCATACTTTTTATAAGCCTTACTAGGTACAAGAGAAGGCATCTCTTTTTTCTTTCCTTTAATTTTTATCATTGTTGCACTATTTTTCTTAGTTGCTGGTTGACCTAATAAAATAAAAGAAAATGGTGTATTATTCATATCTTTAAAATCCTTTCTATATTGTCGATATCATAAAATAATCAAATCCACCTGTAATTTTCCCACCATGTGATTTAACTATTTTAGGTTCGTTTATATCTTCTTTAATCTCACCTATAGATTTAAGATAATCAGCATATTTATATAGTCCTTCTAAGTTGTTAGTATCATAAAAACTTGCTACTAAACCATATTTATTTTTTAATCCTGTTTCTGTCATTAAACGATTAATGTCATTTCTACGTTTTTCCCTCTTAGCTTTATTTTCCGCTTCTATCCTTTTTTGCTCTGCTTCTATTTTTTTCTGTTCTTTTTTCGTTATTCTATTTTTATTATTATAAAAATGCCATAATTCTTTATGTTTTTGATAATATTCCTTTACCCTACATTTTTGTGAACAATATTTTGCTTTACCCTCAAACTCCTTACCACAAATGCATATCTTTTTCATAGTTATACCACCTGTGCTAATCTTATACGATAATTTTCTGCACCTTTCATTCCAACAGATATTGTCATTTCTGCAATTCTACTCATTATTCGTTCTCCAAATAATTCAAATAGTTCTTGCATATTGTAATTAGTTGTTATTATCGTTGTAAGATTATTTTCATATCTAGTGTTTATTAACAAAAATAAATTTTCACGTTCCCAACTACCCACCATTTTTAAATTTCCGTTGCTATCTCTATCTTTTTCTGCTCCAAAATCATCAAGAATTAATACATCAACTTGTTTAGCTTTATTTACTAATTCCGTTGCTATTAAAGCTTTTTCTTTGTCATTAAAGCCTTGTTTTATACAATCAAATAAATTTGCTGTAACAATCATCATGCTTGGTATATTTTGTTTTAATAAATTATTTAATATAGCTGCTGCAAGATGTGTTTTACCACACCCATATCTACCGTGTAACCTCAATCCCCTACATTTAGGAATATAATTCGTACAGAAATCTAAACAATCATTATAAGCATTCTCTGTTGCTGGCAATATTTTAAAATTATTAAAGGTCTTACCTTCAAAAAGTTTCCCCACATTGCTTTGCTCCATAAGCCTATTTATTTTTTCTTGCTGTTTATAATTTTTCCAGCGTTCACAATTACTGTAGCTTATAAAATATTTACCAGCTTGTTCATCTACTTTTACATAAAAACAATTTTTGCAATCAATACCATGCTTATTACAAATCTTACATTTTTCTTGTCTATACATAGCATCAACTAATGCCATTTCATTTTTAGAAAACTCACATGGTATATATTTTATTCCTAGTTCTTTACATACCAATTTTCCATCAATCAAGCTCTGCCCAATTGATATCTGTTCCTGTCTTTCTTTGAGCCTGCGTTGCAGTTCTTGATAGGTTGCTAGATTGTAATTGTCCATTAGATTCACCACCTGCTATTTTCAAATTTGCCCAACCTCTTAATATTCCACCTACATACTTAACAAAGTATATTCCTTGCAATTTTCTAGAACTTTGCAATGCCATTTTTAAAGCTTGTATAGTTTGTTCTGCTCCATAAACTTGTGCATACTCTCTAAGACAGGCTATTTCATTAGCTCCTGGTGTTCCTCCTAGATTAGAGCAGATTCGATTTTGATAGAAAATAAGTACTTGACTTTCTGCTGGAGAAATGTTATCATCACGCGCGTTATTATATATATATATATTATTCTCTATATCTCTATTACTCTTATTAGGGTTTTGTTTTAGGTTTGGTATTGGGTTTGTATTTAGGTTTTGAGTTAGGTTTGATTTTAGGTTTGTATTTTCTGTTATGAGGTCGTAAGAGTTCGCATTATTATTGAGTTCTTGGGTTTCATTTAGGTTTTGTTTTAGGTTTGTATTTGGGTTTGGTTTTGGGTTTTGGATTAGGTTTTGATTTAGGTTTGGTGTTGCATTTTCAACATAATTTTTTATTAGAGCATATGTTGAACTTTTACCTCTTGTTTTACTAGGAACATATTTTATTAATCCTGCTTCAATCAATTTTTTTCGGCTATCATTTAACTGACTATAATTTTTTAATTTAGCTTCTATCATCAACGTATTATTATCTATATTAAATTCTTTAGGTCGCCTAAGATAATTCCACTTATCCCATAATACCCAATATAAAACCTGCGTATCATTATTTAATTTCTTTGCATAATTAGAACGAAAAGAAATTATTAAAGATAAAGGTTTTAATTCCATATTTTTTACCTCGTGGATAGGTGCTTGTCTTTATGGCAAGCACCTTTTCCTATTTATTGTGCCACTGTTGGCATTTGTACAACATTATTTTGTTTTGGTACATCAACTACAGATACATCATCAGTTATTGTTTCAGCTTCAGTATCTTCTCCAAATAAGGAAATTTGATTTCTCTTACCATCTAAATACTTGCGTGCTTCTTGTTCAAATGCCCAAAGAGCGTCAACCGCTTCTTGATTAAAGAACCCAGCTTGACTTGCTTCTACCTCATCAGAAGGACATTTCATAAGAGGTGTATTTACTACTATCTCTCTATCAGCAGAAGGCACATAAAACATGCTAGAAATAACTGCTGACATTGTTTTATCTTCTGCATACTTGAAACTTACTGCATAAGGTTTTATACGTTTTATAAGTAATGCTCCTAATCCTAAAATATTTAATGTTGGTTTAGTTAAATTTTTTAATGCTGTAAAAAATTCTGGTGCAGGTTCATCATTAAATATAGATGTATGATATGATGGCTTTTTATTTTCATTTGTCCTCATATATTCAATAGTTAATTTACCTGAACTTTCCTGATATTTAATCTTATTAATAGTTACATTACTCATTTTTTTCTTACCTCCATATTTTTTTTAGTTAAATTATATTTTTTAGCAATTTCTTTAGTTAATTTAACGGACTCTACATGATATTTAGCATTAAAAGTATCACTACCTAATGTATGCCATTCTGTATGGTGTTTTCTACATAACGGCAATACAGGAATACCAATTTGAAATACCTCTGTTCTATCCCTACCCATACCAATAGCTGTTACATGATGTAATTCCGCTTTAATGCCACATATACAGCACTTTTTATGAAGTAAACACATATAGATATATTTATTAATATCCTCACATAATTCACTTAATGGCTGTTTAGTAGGGATATCGTATTCTATAATGAAATCTATTAAGTAAGTAATAAATTCCTTTGCAGTGGTCATATCGCAATTTGACAGCGAGAATATTTCTTTATTTAACGATTGCATTCGTTTTACTACAAATTCAGTTTTCATCAATCTTTTTACATATTCGGGAAGATATCCGCTCCACTCTGATATATCGTTCATTAATGCGTAAGCTTTTTTTCTTTGCTCACTACTTATATATCTACCGTCATTAAGTCCAATATCTACCATGCTATACTTACGCAAACAAGCTCTATCTATATTGGTGTAAGGGGCTTTTATCAATAGCCCCTCTGGTGTGATATCTATGATTTTCCCATGTATTATTTCCATAATTAATACCTACTTTTCCATTTATCCTTATATACTTGCATTAAATTCATGTTATTAAGATACTCAAAAAAGTTTTGTATTATAGGATAAATTGAAGGCGTTTCCTCTCTTGTATATTTTTCAGTCCAAACGCATTTACCATTACTTACTAAATAAATAAACTCTTTTGCTTCTGGTATTAATTCAAGATACATTGGGTGCTGTGGACTATCTATAAACTTACCAACGCTATATTTTTGTGTGTATTTAATATCGTAGATAACACCAGCTTTTAAAGCGTCTAGCCTTCCATATAGAACTAAATCTAAACCATTAATATTTATATTTTTACTAGCTACATATTGGAAGCTTCCACCTTGTATATAGTCTGCAATATTTATAGCAGCAGTTATTTCATCAGTAGATATATCAATAATATTTTTAGGATTAGTATACTCATATACTAATTTCTCAAAATCTATTCCACATTGCATTGCTTCGCTTGGTGGACTATATATTTTATTAAGTGTATCGAGGAAGCTTTGGTGAGCTTTCTCTGCATAATCATCAATACAATTAAACTGATATAAATAAGAACTAAGCAGACTTTGTGTCATCAGATACTTCATCTGTAAATTCTCCCTTCAATTTGTTCCATTTAAAGCCTAATTCTTTTGTTTTATCAAACAATATAGATTTACTTTCCTTCTCACTAGTCAATATATGTTTTTGATTATTTATTAAGTCTAAAACTTCCATTGCTTCACTTGGTGTTGTTATTGCTTCTGTTGCTTCTTTTATTGTATTAATTATTTTTTGATATGCTTTTTTCTCTTTTTCAGCATCTTTAGCTTCAGCTTTTATATTTTCATTTATCTGATGAAAAAGATTTGTTAAAAATCCATTTTGATTTCCATTTAATTCTGGTATTGTAAGCACACCATGTATACCATGTGTTCCTTTAGCATAATAACGTTCACAATTAGTAAAACCTATCGTTCTAACATTATTTTGCATTTCCATGAACCCACCTAAATCCATTGGTTGCCATACATTATCCTTTGTTTGTCCTTCTACTAAAATTCTAAGACGAGTATTATCTCCATCTTTTTCCTCTTTAGCATGGAATACTATTACCACATGTTTATTTAATTGGTAATAACAATAATCTACAAATCTTGCAAATTCACGTCCTACTGCTCCATATCCCTTTAAACTAAGTGAACCGTCCCTTTGACCATTTTTAGCATTTTGTTTTATTACATATGCAGACATCAATTTAATAAGTTGTCCGCCTGTATCTATTACAAGAGTTTCATAATCATTTAAATTAAATGGTACTAAGTCCTCTAAAAGTTCTTCATAGGTATTTGGTTGAATAAAATCTGTTCTATATCTTGCTTCTACCCTGTCAGTTCCTCTATCAACATCAATCAATAGTGGTTTAGGTGCAGACAAAGCAAGAGTTGTTTTCCCTATACCTGGATATCCTGCAATTAACAATCTAATTTTCTTATCAGTATTTATAATTTCACTTGCTTTTTTAATCATTTTTATTCCACCTTTACAAAATATGACAATTTATTTACTAAATCATTTCTTTTATATAAGAAGCTTATATAGTTTTTAGTATTTATTCTTTGTCTACTAGCCATTGTGATATTAGCAATGCAATCATACTCACCAATAGCAAAAAAGTTTTTAGTTTTTATATAAAATCTTAAACCTGTTAATGATTCTCTAATATTTACTAATCTTACATATTTAATATTTAACTTAATACTTTTTAGAATTTCTAAAAAT
>OHPD01000125.1_pt1 | contig 52945 bp, 39 predicted proteins | sample 1577641 | NCBI WGS metagenome assembly OHPD01 (sample SAMEA3879532, study PRJEB24766) | human gut metagenome | biome: human-associated habitat; feature: feces | place: USA | collected 1985/1987
GGTATCATCAAGCGTGCCAAACAGGCGTTAAACCTAAAAAGAGATAGCGAACTAGCTGAATATCTGGGAGTTTCGAGAGCCACAGTCACCAATTGGGGCGCACGAAACAGCATCGATTTCCGCTTGTTGCTCGACAAATTGGGGGACAAGGTAGACTACAACTGGCTATTATTGGGAAAAGGAAATCCGAAACATCAGCCGAGACATTGCGAAAGCGAACTGGTGCAGGGAGAAGTCGAGATTATACACAATCCGAAAACACCCGAACCAATAGACGACCGTAGCGTGACATTATACGACATTACGGCAGCTGCGAACCTGAAAACATTGTTCACCAATAAAAAGCAGTATGCACTGGGGAAGATATTGATTCCCAATATATCCGTCTGCGACGGGGCGGTCTACGTCAACGGAGACAGCATGTATCCCATACTGAAATCGGGAGACATTATCGGATACAAGGAAATCAGCAGTTTCGACAACGTCATTTACGGGGAAATATATCTGGTGTCGTTTATGATTGACGGAGACGAGTATCTGGCAGTAAAATACGTAAACCGTTCGGAAAAAGAAGGGTATCTCAAGTTAGTGAGTTACAACACACACCATGAGCCGATGGATATTCCATTTGCTTCCATCAATGCGATGGCGATTGTGAAATTCTCTATCAGGAGGCACATGATGATGTAAGTTTCACCACAGAGGACACAAAGGACACAAAGTTTTTATATTAATTCTCAAAAATCCTGCTAGATGTTGCAAGCACAGTCACAACTGCTATACAGGCAGCCACAACTACAAGACAACCACGACTATGAGAATGAAAAATCTACGTTAATCCGTGTAATCTGTGATGAAAAGTCACTATCTTTGCACATTGCAAAGCTGAAAACAATAAAATTCACACTATATAATGGAAAAGAAATTCAAAAGAACCACCGTCACATCGGCACTTCCGTATGCGAACGGGCCTGTCCACATCGGTCACCTGGCTGGTGTATACGTACCGGCAGATATTTATGTGCGCTATCTGCGTCTGAAAAAAGAAGATGTATTATTCATCGGAGGTTCGGACGAACACGGGGTGCCCATCACTATCCGCGCGAAAAAAGAAGGAATCACTCCGCAAGATGTAGTAGACCGTTACCATGCGCTGATTAAAAAATCATTTGCAGAATTCGGTATCTCATTCGACGTATATAGCCGCACCACTTCGCCGACGCATCACCAATTGGCTTCGGATTTCTTCAAAACATTGTACAACAAAGGCGAATTCATCGAGAAAACGTCTGAACAATATTACGACGAGGAAGCAAAAACATTCCTTGCCGACCGTTATATCACCGGAGAATGTCCTCACTGCCATTCGGAAGGCGCTTACGGCGACCAATGCGAAAAGTGCGGAACCTCACTTTCTCCTACGGATCTTATCAACCCGAAAAGTGCCATCAGCGGCAGCAAACCGGTGATGAAAGAAACCAAACACTGGTATCTTCCTCTCGACAAACACGAAGCATGGCTGCGCAAATGGATTCTGGAAGATCACAAAGAATGGCGTCCCAACGTATACGGCCAATGCAAAAGCTGGCTCGACATGGGACTGCAACCACGTGCCGTGAGCCGTGACCTCGACTGGGGTATTCCTGTTCCCGTAGAAGGAGCAGAAGGAAAAGTTTTGTACGTATGGTTTGACGCGCCTATCGGATACATTTCCAATACCAAAGAACTGCTTCCCGATAGTTGGGAAACATGGTGGAAAGATCCTGAAACCCGTTTGATTCACTTCATCGGCAAGGACAACATCGTATTCCATTGCATCGTATTCCCTGCAATGCTGAAAGCTGAAGGCAGTTACATTCTGCCGGACAACGTGCCGAGCAACGAATTCCTAAACCTGGAAGGAGATAAAATTTCCACTTCCCGCAATTGGGCTGTATGGCTGCACGAATACCTGGCCGATTTTCCCGGAAAGCAAGACGTACTCCGCTATGTACTGACCGCCAATGCACCGGAAACAAAAGACAATGACTTCACCTGGAAAGACTTCCAGGCACGCAACAATAACGAACTGGTCGCTGTATATGGCAACTTTGTGAATCGTGCTATGGTACTTACCCAAAAGTACTTTGACGGAAAAGTACCTGCACAGGGCGAATTGACTGACTATGACAAGGAAACTCTGAAAGAATTCGCAGACGTAAAAGCAGAAGTAGAAAAACTGCTCGACATTTTCAAATTCCGCGATGCACAGAAAGAAGCCATGAATCTGGCACGTATCGGTAACAAATATTTGGCCGACACAGAACCGTGGAAATTGACCAAAACAGATATGGAGCGTGTAGGCACTATCTTAAACATTTCCCTACAGCTGGTTGCCAACCTCGCCATCGCTTTTGATCCGTTCCTGCCGTTCAGTTCGGAGAAACTCCGTAAGATGCTGAATATGGACACATTCGAATGGGCTGAACTAGGAAAAGACAATCTGCTGCCCGTAGGCCATCAGTTGAATAAACCGGAACTGCTGTTTGAAAAGATCGAAGACGCTACTATCGAAGCACAAGTACAGAAGTTGCTTGATACTAAAAAAGCAAACGAAGAAGCAAACTACAAAGCCAATCCGATTCGTCCGAACATCGAATTCGATGATTTCACGAAATTGGATATCCGTGTAGGTACTATCCTCGAATGCCAGAAAGTACCAAAGGCAGATAAGTTGTTGCAATTCAAAATCGATGACGGACTGGAAACACGTACTATCGTATCGGGCATTGCCAAACACTATCAACCGGAAGAACTGGCAGGCAAACAGGTTTGCTTCATCGCCAATCTTGCCCCGCGCAAACTGAAAGGTATCGTCAGCGAAGGAATGATTCTGAGCGCCGAAAATAATGATGGCAGTTTGGCTGTTATTATGCCGGGACGGGAGGTAAAGCCGGGCAGCGAAGTAAAATAAAAAAATGGGTGAAGAGCAATCACTGAGACAAAAGACAGCCAAAGGATTATTTTGGGGAGGACTCAGCAACAGCTTACAGCAGTTGCTGGGGCTTCTTTTCGGAATTGTTCTGGCTCGTTTGTTGTCACGCTCCGATTATGGCATGATCGGTATGCTGACCATCTTTTCAACGATAGCCAACATCCTACAGGAAAGCGGTTTCATCTCCGCTTTGGTCAACCGTAAAAATGCTTCGGACAAAGATTACAATGCCGTATTCTGGTTTAGTGTTTCTTGTAGCGCCATCTTATATATATTGCTCTACCTGTCGGCTCCACTGATTGCCGAGTTTTACCGTACGCCGGAATTAGTCCCCCTTTCCCGACTGACTTTCCTAAGTTTTTTTATCGCTAGTTTAGGGATCGCTCCACGCGCCATCCTTTTCCGCAACCTCAAAGTGAAAGAAAATACGATTATTTCCCTTTCCTCACTTACATTATCCGGTATTACAGCAATAGTCCTTGCCGTAAATGGATTTGCCTATTGGGGCATAGCCATACAATCACTTGTATACGTAGCGGTTGTCGTTATACTCAATTGGTACTTCGCCAAATGGATGCCTAGCTTCCATTTCGACTTTTCTCCTATAAAAGAGATGTTCGGTTTTAGTAGTAAAATGTTAATTACCAACATATTCATGACTATCAACAACAATCTGTTCTCCGTACTATTAGGGAAATTCTATACCAAGCAGGCAGTAGGAGATTTCAGCCAAGCAAACAAATGGAATAACATGGGACATTCCTTAATCACAGGAATGATTAACGGAGTAGCCCAGCCCGTATTAGCAAGCATAACGGAAGACACCCAGCGTCAGGTAGCCGTATTCCGTAAAATGCTGCGCTTCACCGCATTTATCTCTTTCCCTGCCATGTTCGGCCTCAGCATTGTATCCAAAGAGTTCATCGTGATTACCATTACTGACAAATGGCTCGTTTCCGCCCAAATGATGCAGTTGCTCTGTATCTGGGGTGCGTTTATCCCTATTAATAACCTGTTCTCAAACCTGTTGGTCAGCCGGGGACGTTCTTCCGTGTTTATGTTCTGCAATATCACACTCAGCATTTTGCAACTTATCACAGCATGTCTCAGCTATCCTTATGGTATCACAATGATGATTTATCTGTTCATTACCATCAATATCTTATGGCTTTTTGTCTGGTATTTCTTCGTCAAAAGAGAAATACCTTTGACTCTATCCTGTGTACTCAAGGATATCGCTCCTTATTTCTTATTAGCAGCCACATTGACTGCCTCCGCTTATTATATCACTCTCGGAATCCGGAATCTATATTTATCCTTACTAATAAAAATAGTGCTGGTAGTATCTTTGTACGCTCTGATTTTATGGAAATTACAATCCGTGATATTCCGTGAGTGTATTGAATTTATAAGAAAGAAAATCTAAACACGAAGTATTTGCAGGGGAATATCTCCTAATTGGGCAGCCAGTTCCGAAAAAGAACTGCCTGAAGATCCATAAATCTTTTGAGTGCGTGACAGTGTATACATATCGGCTACAGCATCCTTAATTCCGGAAATCGAGCCACGATCAGAAACCGTCTCAGCCGTATGCACCCTGCTACCATAACGATTGCGTAACTGCTGTTTCACCTCTTCCGAATCAGTTGCCAGATAGATACACAAATCATCATACATATCACTTTCTTTGTCCAACTGTGTAAAAAACAAATCCAATGGACTTTGACGGATGGCTACCGTATGATCTGCACGACGAATATGTACACCTACCGTATGCTTGGAAAAGTGACAAAAACGGCGTTCGACTTCCTCACAAACGGAAGCGACAGGGTGAAACAAAGAACGAAGTAAATTTGTACTGTAATTCACAAACTGGTCACAAGTAGCAATGTACAACCGTCCACTTTGAGATGCCCACTCTTCCAGCTCCGACTCCTTATAACAAAGAGCACGTACGTCCCTTTCATACAGACAATCCTCAAACAACAATTTCTGAAAAAGTTTCGGAAGATAAAAATTACGCCTGCGAGGACGGTCATACATAAGCAAATGTTTGCAAGATGTCTCCGAAAAGGATATATTCATCAACTCCGGTTCCTCAAACACTTTGAAAAAGGGAGCATTCAGTCCCCAATCACGGAACCATAGTACTTCCAACTTTCTCCTTACTCTATATGTCAAGGTAACGGCAGAAGCTACAGCGCGCATACGATTAGCTAATCCTCCCACCGGCACTAATATAATCTTTTCCATAATCATATATTCATTTCCAACACAAAAGTAAACAAGTTTATTATTCTTTGGCTATTTTTGCAGACAGTATTTACACAAATTCAAAAATATGAATATTAATCCGAGCTCACCGGTTTCCATTTCAGTCGTTATGTGTACCTATAACGGAGATAAATATCTTGAACAGCAAATAGATTCTATATTGTGCCAGACCTATCCCATCCATGAATTGATCATACAAGACGATTGTTCTACCGATCGTACAGTAACAATTATTGAAGCATATCAAAAACGAGACCCACGTGTCAAACTCTATATTAACGAGGCACCACTAGGATTCAATTACAATTTTTCATCCGCCTTCGCCAAAGCTGAAGGTGAATATATCGCCTCTTCCGACCAAGATGATATCTGGCGACCGGATAAGATAGAGATTCTGATGAACCACGCAACAAATCATTCTCTACTTTTTCATAACTCTTACCTATTCACCACGGATATTCAACAGACCATGGGAAAAAAGAACAAATCTAATGTACTTTACAACGAGCTTTATCTACTAATGAAACCATATGTCCCGGGACACGAATGTTTCTTCCACCGCAATATCCTACCCATTTTCCAGCAAGCTGTGAAACAAGAGAATAACATCTCTTATGACTCCTTGCTAATGCTGGCTGCCGTTGTCTCCGGACCAATAGAGTTCATTGACGAAGGACTGGTCTATTGGCGTAGACATCCTCAAGCCACTTCCTACCATACGGAACAAAAATACAATGCATGGGAAGGACTACAAACTGCTCTGAAAAGCCTAAGCAACCACTCACAGCGCAATGTTACAAAAAGATATTTTCGAGTTGTCAGCAGCTATCCATTCAGGCAGAAATATACCATCCGAACAATTCGGTATATGAAGACAGGCAGTATTGTTGGAATTCTGAAAGCCTGTTGCGTCTGTTGCATTCAGCATAAACAACTTTATCCCCATACACGTTTTTTGCAATCATGCATCAAGTCTTTTTTCACTCCCTTGTATTTTATCCGAGATTGTAGTAAATTTGCCATCCATTAATGACTTAGGAATATGATAACATTTACTGTATTTCCGCGTTTAAGGCAAAACCCTAACGAAAAAAACAATCCCTATATAGAGAATTTCATCGCTTCCTTGAACCGTGAAGGAGAAAGTACTGTTATCAATCCTCCACACCGAAACCCGCTTCTTAGCATATTGCCTCCCAAACGATGGGGAGACGTGATAATCTTCAATTGGTTTGAAAGTATTCCTGATTTCAAATACGGACTTTTACAAGCTGTCACGGCAATCTGTTTCGTAACAGTACTCAAATTGGCAAAGAAGAAAATCGTATGGGTACTGCACAACAAAAAACCACACAATGACGGGTATACAGGCATGAAAAAATTCCTCATGCGTTTCATCGTCCGGAAAGCGGATTTAATACTTACACACGCTACCGAAGGGCTGGAAATCATCCGGCAGAGATATCCGCAAGCCAGCGGAAAAGTTCATTTTCTGCACCATCCTACCATCAATCGACTTCCCCGACAGTTACCTGCCGAGAATAATATTCTTTATGATTTGCTGATATGGGGTACTATCTCACGCTATAAAGGTATACATGAATATCTTTCATACCTACGTAACCATCCGGAGCAACACCCCAATGTCTGCATTATCGGACGATGTGCCTCCGCCTCTTTGTTGAAAGAATTGCAGGACAAAGCACCTGATTATGTCAAAATCATCCCTGAAAGTCCATCGTTTGAAAAGCTAAGTAATTACATAGCCTGCTCCCGTTTTGTACTCATTCCTTACTGTCCCGATTCTGTATTAAGTTCGGGAGTATTAATGGATTCCCTTTCTTTCGGGGCAAAGGTAATAGGACCAGCCACCGGATCATTCATCGATTACAGCCACAACAGTCTATTAAACGTCCACACATTTAAAAGTCTGGATGATATTGCCGTCATCCTCTCAGACTATAAAAAAGAAAAAGCCTCACTAGTTGGATATGGGCAATTTCTCGATGAAAACGCTTGGCAGTACTTCGGCAGCAAAATTATTGAACTAGTAACAAAAACCAAATAACATAATGACAAAATACGCTCCCATATTGCTGTTCGTGTACAATCGTCCGGAACATTTAAAACAAACGATGGAGACACTTCAAAACAACACACTCGCTGCCGAAAGTGAGCTCTACATCTATTCCGATGCAGCCCGCAAGGACACAGACGAGGCAGCTGTAGCTGAAGTCCGCAACTATATCCATAAGATAACAGGATTTAAGAGCATCACCCTCATCGAACGGGAAAAGAACTGGGGACTTGCGCGTAATATCATTGACGGAGTTACCACACAAGTCAACCGCTTCGGGCGGGTTATCGTAATGGAAGACGACTTGATTACAGCACCTTACTTCCTACAATTTATGAACGATGCACTTGAGACTTACAAAGACGAGCCACGCGTCGGTCACATACAAGCTTGTGATTTCACCAACGACCCTTCCCTACCCGATACATTTCTTATCAAGTTTACCGGAAGTTGGGGGTGGGCTACTTGGGACAGAGCATGGAAATATTTCAATCCCGACGGGAAAGAGCTGCTCCGCCAATTGGAAGAACGTAACCTCACACGGAGATTTGACCTCAACGGGAATTATCCTTTCACGCGAATGCTGAGGCGCCAAATCGAGGGAAAAAACAATTCATGGGCCATCCGCTGGAATGCCAGCCTGTTTTTAGCAGATATCCTCTCGTTAAACACCGGACGTTCACTTATTCAGAACATCGGTTTCGATGGAAGCGGCACCAACTGCGGTGGTGGAGGTTTATACAGTTCCACCTTATGGATGAAACCGCTCCCAATAGAAAAATGGTCGCCAATAGAAGAAAATGAAAAAGCCAGAGAAGCATTCGCACGCTATTACCACCGCACAAATTGCTTTATGGCCAAAGCGATTCGACGAATTAAACGTACCTTGAAAGGAGACTTCGGCGCATGAAAATATACTATTATCACACACGCCCCATACAAGAAGCATTGGACGAATGGAAGAACCATTTACACCCCGGACATATATTATATGGGCTCACTCATTTCAGTAAACACGGTATTCACCCGATACTCCACCATTACCGTCATTTCGCATCCCGTATACGGTTCTCACTCTACAATTTCTTTGAAATCATACGTTGCAAAGAACCGTACGACCTTTTGTATGGTACCTCCTTTTACGGACTAGAGCTTATTATCTTCTTACGTGCGTTCGGATTGTACCGCAAACCCATTGCTATCTGGCACCATCAAGCCGTAGTCCGAAACTCCAACAAACTGAAGAATTTGATTTCCCGCTTTTATTATAGAGGTATCGATCAAATGTTCTTTTTCAGTCAGACGTTAATTGAGGACTCTTTAAAATCAGGCAAAGTCAACGCCGGTCAGTTGCACCTTATACATTGGGGAGCCGACCTTGATTTCTATGACTATCTGAGACAGCACCTTCCAGCCGCAAACGAAGAAGAACCGGAAAAGACGTTTATCACTACTGGGAAAGAGAATCGTGACTTCACCACCTTGCTAAAAGCATTTGCCGAAACAGGGCTTCCCCTTGATGTGTTTACCACACCTGCCGCCGGAGACAAGAACTATGAGCTTTTACTAAAAAAATATATACCATATACCAACATACGGATACATTTCACGGGCGGTATCATCCCACACAAGCTCGCCACAGAAGTAGCACATTCAAAAGTAGTAGTCATCTGCTGCCTTGACAACCCCTACACCGTGGGACTCACCACACTAGTAGAAGCTTTTGCATTAGGACTCCCGGTGATTTGCTCACGTAATCCTAAATTTCAAATGGACATTGAAAAAGAAAGAGCAGGTATCTATGTAGACTATAATGATACGGAAGGATGGAAACAAGCCATCCGTTACCTCTACACCCATCCTGAAGAAGCACAGCAAATGGGAGCCAACGGTCGGAAACTGGCAGAACGGGAATATAATTTAGAACATTACAGCCGCGAATTATCGCAAATCTTAACTACTACGGTAAAAACTTATCGCAAGCAACCATAGATTTGCAACGAAAAGCGTACATTTGCATAAACTTTTATGCGCATGAGAGTACTAATCATCAATACTTCAGAACGAATGGGCGGTGCGGCTATCGCAGCAAACCGTCTGATGGAATCGCTCAACGGTACCGGAATAGACACCGGGATGTTGGTACTGCACAAAACGAGCCACTCCGATAAAGTACATACCGTCGGTAAGTCTTGGCAAAGAAAGTTCACGTTTATCTGGGAACGTCTCATTATTTGGGCAAATAATCTTTTCAGCCGGAAGAATCTTTTTAGGGTATCCATTGCCAATACGGGGTTCGATGTCACCCGGCTTCCGGTTTTCAAAGAGGCAGATATCATTCACTTGCATTGGATTAATCAGGGCATGCTGTCCTTGCACAATATTCAACAAGTCATCACCTCCGGCAAACCTGTTGTTTGGACGATGCATGACATGTGGGAATGTACCTCCATCTGCCATTATTCCTACTCTTGCGAATCATTCAAAAACGAATGCGGAAACTGCCACTTTCTCCGTTTTCCCGGGAACAACGACTTGTCTCACCGCGTCTTCAAGAAAAAACAGAGCATACTCTCTCCGGCAAGAATAAATATCGTTACAGTAAGTAATTGGCTCGCCTCACAAGTACGCCAAAGCACACTACTCAAAGGAAAGCCGGTCACAGTGATACCGAATACGCTTTCACTGAGCAACTTCCGGATACTTAATAAAGTAGAATGCCGACAAGCATTATCTCTTCCTGACAAACGGATTATCGTGTTCGGGGCTGCCCGTATTGATGATCCGATAAAAGGATTCCCAACGTTGATGGAGGCCATTCGCCTTTTAATCCGACGAAAAGACTTTCGGAGTAAAGAGTTGCACCTCCTACTATTCGGAAGAATCAAATATCCCCTGCAGGTGCTCCCGTCTATTCCGGTCAGTCATACCTATATGGGCTGGGTAAGCCAAGCGGAGGAGCTTTCTCAAATCTATTCGGCAGCCGATGTCGCAGTGTCCGCCTCGCTCTACGAAACCTTCGGACAAACATTGATTGAAGCCCAGTCTTGCGGTTGCCTGCCTGTTTCGTTCGGCAACAGCGGACAAGCAGACATCATCCGCCATAAGGAGAATGGATACTTAGCTGACTATCAGTCGGCGGAAAGTCTGGCCGACGGAATAAAATGGGGACTTACCGAAGGGAAAGAACGGGTGTCACCGGAAGCAATGAGAAACGAAGTAATGACTAAATATTCGGGCAAGGTGGTAGCCGGACAATATATCAATCTGTATACAAGCCTGTTGGCAAGCAAACTTTAGAAAATGAGAATACTGATTATTAATACTTCTGAGAAGATGGGCGGTCCGGCCGTTGCGGCAAGCCGTCTGATGGAATCGCTGAAAAACAACGGTATCAAAGCTAAAATGTTGGTACGTGACAAACAGACCGACCAGATTAGTGTTGTCGGGTTGAACAGAAGCTGGTTGCAAGTATGGAAATTCATGTGGGAACGTCTTGTCATCTGGAGTGCCAACCGTTTTCACCGGAATCATATGTTTGATGTAGATATAGCGAATACCGGCACGGACATTACGTCACTTCCGGAGTTCCGTCAGGCGGATGTCATCCACCTTCACTGGGTCAATCAGGGAATGCTCTCATTGAAAGATATCCGAAAGATATTGTCATCCGGCAAGCCTGTAGTATGGACAATGCATGATATGTGGCCTTTTACCGGTATCTGCCACTATGCACGGGAATGTACCAAATACCAGAAGGAATGCCATCACTGCCCCTATATATATAAGGAAGGAGGCCGGAAGGATCTGTCATATCGCACTTTCCGCAACAAACAAGAACTTTATGCTCATGCCCCGATTCATTTCGTCACTTGCAGTCATTGGCTGAAAGAACAAGCACAAAGTAGTGCATTGCTTGCAGGAAAAGAGATTGTCAATATTCCGAACGCCATTAACACGAATCTCTTCAAACCACAAAAGAAGGAGGAGGCACGTACGAAATGTATGTTGCCGCAAAACAAAAAACTAATTCTGTTCGGTTCGGTAAAGATTACCGATAAGCGGAAAGGAGTCGAATATTTAATTGAGTCCTGCAAAATGCTGGCAGAAAAGCATCCGGAATGGAAAGATTCATTGGAGGTAGTTGCATTCGGCAACCAATCCCAACAGTTACAGGCTCTGCTTCCCTTTCGTGTACACTCACTTCCTTACATCAAGAATGAGCATGAATTAGTGAATATATACAACTCAGTAGATATTTTCGCCATCCCGTCGCTGGAAGAGAATCTGCCCAACATGATTATGGAAGCGATGGCATGCGGAGTGCCGTGCGTAGGGTTCAATGTAGGCGGCATTCCCGAAATGATAGACCATCTGCACAATGGCTACGTGGCACAATACAAGTCTTCGGAAGATTTTGCCAACGGCATTCACTGGATATTGACAGAACCGGAATACAGCGAACTCTCAGAACAAGCCCGCCGCAAGGTATTGGGCAACTATTCGGAGAGTATCGTTGCCAAAAGATATACGGATATCTATAACAAAATAACAGGAAAATATGCATAGCGTCCATCCCACCCCGAAATTCTCAATCATCACGGTAACATACAACGCTGAGAAGGTATTGGAGGACACCATTCTAAGTGTCATCTCACAAACCTATCATCACGTCGAATATATTATCGTAGACGGGGGATCTGAAGATAAGACCTTATCCATCATCGACCGGTACCGTTCGCGGATACACACTGTCGTCAGCGAGCCGGACAAAGGATTATATGACGCCATGAATAAAGGAATCTCTCTTGCCACCGGTGATTACCTTTGCTTTCTGAACGCAGGCGACTGCTTCCACGAAGATAATACATTACAGCAAATGGTACATACCATCATCGGCAACGAACTTCCCGATGTGCTTTATGGAGAAACCGCCATCGTAGACAAGAACGGTCATTTCCTACGTATGCGCAGGCTATCCGCTCCGGAAACTTTAACGTGGAAAAGCTTTAAACAAGGGATGTTGGTCTGCCATCAGGCATTCTTCCCCCGCCACACGTTGGTAGAGCCGTATGATTTGCAGTACCGCTTCTCCGCTGACTTCGACTGGTGCATCCGCATCATGAAGAAAGCGCATACCCTTCACAACACTCACCTGACAATCATTGACTATTTGGACGAGGGCATGACCACCCGGAACCGGAAAGCATCCCTCAAAGAGAGATTCCGCATTATGGCAGAGCATTATGGATGGATCAGTACCACGATACATCATGTATGGTTCGTGATCCGTGCAGTTACTCACCAATAGGCGAAGGCATATAAAGCATTACCTGGTCTAATATCACTCCTTCGTCCAATGCCTTGATTACCAATTTGTGGGACTTCTTTCCAGATATCGGAAGTCGAACTGTTCGAATGGCTTGATTGCGCAGCACGTTCTCTTTCCATTCTTCACTCCGTCCTTTCGTTTCATAAGAGATCACTTCAGGCTCTGCATCGTCTAACGATATTGAGAAACGTAGTTGATCTCCTCTCACAGGATGATTAGGCAACAAGCGGATGTCAACCTCTACCGAGTCTGTTTTCCAGTTGTCAAAAGAGAACATCAGTGCATCTCCCTTGTCAATGCCTGTCGCTTTGCTTTCATATCCCAGGCCCTCACAAATAGCAGAAGTTCCTTTCCGCGCATTCAAGGTCTTACTATTCGGGATATTCTTCCCATCCAAGCCGTTCCATTTATAGATAGCTACACGCTCTTTCATCATCGGAGAAGTAGCCATTTTTCTTTCCACGCGATTGAATACGGGGAGTTTTCGGGGTTGGAAATCCATCATACGGTTCCACTTTCCATCTTCCAGTGAGTTATACTGTTTTGTCAATACTACAATGCTGTCATAGGCAAGATCACTTTTCTCCCAGTCCGCTTTTCCGTGGCGGGCTAATTGGGCATATAGCAATTTCCGGTTCATCTGTGTAGCAGCTTGCACCGGGTATTTCACCAATTCAAAATAGGCACTTTGTCTGCCGGATGGGATTTTCAAAGCTGCCCGTTCCACTGTCTCCGACAATTTATCATAAGCCTGCAAACGTCCGTTGATTTCTTTTTCACTCCATGGGAGATCTTTGACAACACGATAAACAGGATCTTTCTCCTCTTCCCTCGTATTTCCCATAAATTCAGGTTTACGAATATGGGCCAGACGATAGTGTTCCTGCATCACAGGTAATACTGCCTTTGCGCACGAAGCTCCCAATTCCCGTTCCAGCCAGTGTTTCAGATGAGAGGTCACTCCTTCCGAGGCCACAGCTTCTATATTCCAGGCCATATCCATAAACAACTCTATCTGATACTCGGCAGGCTTGATATCTCCGACATTCAGTATCCACATCTTCTGTATGCCTCGATCGTAAGCCAGCTTCATTTGTTGGAAAATCAGATACGGGCTCATCGTACTCAACCAGAGATGGTCATGCGGACGTCCCCAATAAGAAACATGATAATAGACTCCATTCCCTCCTTTACGTGCGCATTCTTCGGCCGTAGGAAAATGGCGGATATAGCCATAGTTATCGTCACACCACATCAATGTTACATCATCGGGCACCTGTAATCCGGCATGATAAATGTCGAGTACCTCTTTATAAGGGATAAAAACCTGCGGGACTTTAGTTACATCCTTATCAACATATTTTTCAATCAACCCGCGTTGATCTGCAAACACACGATCTATTACGGCCTTCTGTTCTTCCACCGTCTTCGCTCCCTGCATCTTGCCATCGTGTACACCACGCATACCCAACGTATAGAGTATTTCCTGATCTGCCACCTCTTTTACACGGTCTTCCCAGAATTTGTAAACAGCCGGAGCATTATTCACATAATCATAAGCCCCTTCCCCTCTTCGTTTCCACTCGCCGGCAGCGCTGCAAGCCATCGGTTCGCAATGGGAAGCACCGATGAAGATTCCATATTTCTTGGCAGCTTCCCGATTGCCTTTGGTCAGGAAGAAAGGAAGTGTACATTCGTGCATTGCAGGCCAATAGGTGTTGGCACGCAGACGAAGTAAGAGTTCAAAAATACGCTCGTTGGTACGCGGGCCTATCTCACCTTTCACTTTTGAAGGTTCATAGGTCCGACTGCTCCATGGCATCAAGCCCCAGTCTTCATCATTAATAAATATACCCCGATATTCCACCGAAGGAGCCTGAAGGCTTTGGAATTTAGAAGATAGCTTAAAAAGTTTCTTCTTTTCCGGAGTTACGTCCGCCCACCATTCCCAGGGAGAGACACCTAACAAACGGGATATTTCGAGTATTCCATAAGCCGTACCATGTTTGTCACTGCCGGTTACGATCAATTTACCCTCCGGAGAAACAGATAATAGAAAAGCCTGCTTCTTGCCTTTTAGCGCAGAAACATCTATGCCGGTCCGGCTGATAAGCTCACTCTGCCCCACCGTTCCTATCACAATTTCACCTGTTTTCTCATTCGCTTGGGTAGTCGACGACAATACTGTCTGAATATCACGCCCCAGCATTTCCAATGCGGTTCGTACAACCAGTTCTTCAGAAGGGCTGCAAGCGATGACAACTGTTTGACCGGAAGTCAAAACAAAATCCTTACTACGAATCGGTAAAGCAACTATCAAAAAGATGAAAAAAGGAAACAGAAGTTTATGTCTCATAGGTTCTATTATTTATAGAAGACAAAATTACAGGTTTGCAGAAAATGTACTATAGAATAGTGTACAATTTCATAGAATTCTGTCCGACCTATTCTCAAACTCCCAACAACTGCTTCAATTCAGCCACTCCTTCAGAAGCTCCCTTCTGAATCACATGTATCGAACGGGAAGTATGCGTATCTACCGGTTTCGGATCAATCAGATACACCTCTGCTTCTCTCGGTACATAATGAAGCAACCCCGCTGCAGGATATACATTAAGCGACGTACCGATAATAACGAAAATATCCGCTTTTTCCACATATTGGATGGCTGTCTCAATTTCCGGCACAGCTTCTCCGAACCATACGATAAAAGGTCGCAATTGAGTGCCGTCGCCGGCCTTGTCTCCCATCTTCACTTCATATTCTTCCGGTTTCAGCTCTTTTATGTAATGAGGATTATGAGGATCTCTACTGGAACACACTTTCGTCAGTTCGCCATGCAGATGAACGATACGGCTGCTCCCGGCACGTTCATGCAAGTTATCGATATTCTGTGTCACCACCGTTACATGAAAGTTTTTCTCCAGTTCCGCCAACAATTCATGTCCACGGTTCGGCTTTACCTCCAACAACTGTTTCCGGCGCTCATTATAGAAATTAATCACTAAAGCCGGATCACGCTGATAACCTTCAGGAGTAGCCACCTGCTCCACAGGATATTTGTCCCACAAACCGCCTGCATCGCGAAATGTACTAATCCCACTCTCGGCACTCATACCCGCACCCGTCAAAACTACCAGATTCTTCATTACTATTCCTCCTTTTTTTTAATAGCCACACAAATGTAATCAGAATCATCGAATAAAAGAACTAATTCTTTTGTAAAAAAACGGCTAACTTTCACAGATATAAGAATTTTTAAATACCAAATGCTAAATCATTCAAATAAAACACGTACTTTTGCGATTCATAAATTTGCAATTGATTGAAGGCTAAAACTATGAAATACGCTTCAATCGCCAACAAAAAACATTATATGGATAAATTCAGTTACTCTATTGGTCTCGGAATCGGCCAAAACTTATCAAGTATGGGAATCGCCAACCTTTCGGTAGACGACTTCGCACAAGCTATCAAAGATGTATTGGAAGGCAACCAGACGGCTATCAGCCATCAGGAAGCCCGCGAAATAGTAAACAAGTATTTCGAAGAACTGGAAGCTAAAATGGGCGCCGCCGCTATCGAACAGGGGAAAGCATTCCTTGAGGAAAACAAAAAAAGAGCAGGTGTAGTAACTCTGCCCAGCGGATTGCAATACGAAATAATAAAAGAAGGTACAGGCAAAAAGCCTCAGGCTACCGATCAGGTAAAATGCCATTACGAAGGTACTTTGATTGACGGAACACTGTTCGACAGTTCTGTTCAGCGTGGTGAGCCCGCAGTATTCGGCGTGAACCAGGTAATCCCGGGATGGGTTGAAGCACTGCAACTGATGCCGGAAGGTTCTAAATGGAAACTGTATATCCCGTCTGAACTGGGTTATGGCGCAAGAGGTGCCGGAGAAATGATTCCTCCCCACAGCACACTCGTATTTGAAGTAGAATTACTCGAAGTATTATAAATAAAAAAATTCAAAGCAAAATGAAAAAAGTTAGTATTTTTATGGCAATCGCCGCTGCTGCAAGCCTTGCTTCTTGCACAGCTCAGTCTCCTAAAGCAAATCTGTCAACAGAACTCGACTCCCTGTCTTATTCTATCGGTATGGCTCAGACTCAAGGTTTGAAAGGCTACCTGACAGGCCGTTTGGATGTTGATACTGCTTATATGGCAGATTTCATCAAAGGTTTGAACGAAGGTGCAAACAAAACCAGCAAGAAAGATATCGCTTACATGGCAGGTTTGCAAATCGGTCAACAGATCAGCAACCAAATGATGAAAGGTATCAACCAGGAGTTATTTGCCGGCGACTCTACTAAAACAATCAGCAAAGCTAACTTCATGGCAGGTTTCATCGCAGGTACTTTGGAAAAAGGCGGCATGATGACTATGGAAGAAGCTCAGACTTATACCCGTACAGCTATGGAAACAATCAAAGCAAAAGCTTTGGCTGAAAAATACGCTGACTACAAAGCTGAAAACGAAAAGTTCCTTGCCGACAATAAGACTAAAGAAGGTGTGAAAACAACTCCGAGCGGTCTGCAATACAAAGTGATCACTGAAGGTAAAGGTGAAATCCCTGCTGACACTTGCAAAGTGAAAGTTAACTACAAAGGTACTTTAATTGACGGAACAGAATTTGACAGCTCTTACAAACGTAAAGAACCGGCTACTTTCCGTGCTAACCAAGTAATCAAAGGTTGGACAGAAGCATTGACTATGATGCCTGTCGGTTCTAAATGGGAACTTTACATCCCTCAGGAACTGGCATACGGTGCTAGAGAATCAGGTGGCCAAATCAAACCGTTCTCTACTTTGATTTTCGAAGTTGAGCTGGTGGGCATTGAAAAAGATAAGAAATAAGAAAGTTTCTTTCTAAATAGAAAAAGGAAAGAGGTGCAAAGCGTTTGCATCTCTTTTTTTTGCTTTTGCCTATTTTTTCTCTCAAAAAAGAAGAATAATTAAAATAAATCTCTATATTTGCTTACTATTTGATAACAACTGGAAATTATAATTTATTATTATGGAAAGAATAGACAATCTCGACAGGCAGATACTAGAAATTATTTCCCAGAATGCCCGTATCCCTTTCAAAGACGTAGCAGCCGAATGTGGAGTGTCACGTGCAGCCATCCATCAGCGTGTGCAAAGACTGATTGACTTAGGTGTCATTGTAGGCTCGGGCTACCACGTTAATCCCAAATCTTTGGGCTACAGAACATGTACATACGTCGGTATCAAATTAGAAAAAGGCTCTATGTACAAAGCTGTTGTGGCAGAACTTCAGAAGATTCCCGAAATTGTGGAATGTCATTTCACTACAGGACCATACACTATGCTGACCAAATTGTACGCATGTGACAACGAGCATCTGATGGATTTGCTGAATAACAAAATGCAAGAGATACCAGGTGTAGTAGCCACCGAGACATTGATTTCTCTGGAACAGAGCATCAAGAAAGAAATCCCCATTCGCATAGAAAAATAACAAGCGATGGAGTTTCTGAATGAATATCACCTTGCAGGGCTATTTATCGGAATTTGTACCTTTTTGATTATCGGCCTTTTTCACCCCGTTGTGGTAAAGGCCGAATATTATTGGGGCACTAAATGTTGGTGGATATTCCTGATACTCGGTATAGGCGGTGTCATAGCGTCATTGAGCATTGGCAATGTAATTCTGTCCTCCATGCTAGGCGTATTCGCTTTCTCTTCCTTCTGGACCATTAAAGAGGTCTTTGAACAGGAAGAACGGGTACGGAAAGGCTGGTTTCCCAAGAATCCGAAACGCAAATACAAGTTTTGAAGGCAAAGAATAGCAGATTTTTATCAAAAGAATTTGCATAATTCGACAGAAAGCACTACTTTTGTGACCGCATCCAGTAAATGGATACACCGGACTTGTAGCTCAGTTGGTTAGAGCAACAGACTCATAATCTGGAGGTCCCTGGTTCAAGCCCAGGCTGGTCCACAAACTAAGAGGCTCATTCCTAAGGGAATAGAGCCTCTTTTAGTTTGTAGAACCTCACAGATATAAGTCTGTTGCTTGGGTAATATTAGCCTTAATCTAGGTAGTTGTTGACCTATTGTTGACCCCAAATTAATAGGTTAAAATGCTAACAATTAAAGCAGAAGTCCAACAGGACAAACAGAGGAGTGATAAGACATACAATGTCAAGGTAAGGTTTACAATGAATAGAAAGGTAAGAAGATTATCTACAAACCTATTCATAACACCTAAAGAACTTACTAAAGACTTCAAATTCAAGGAAGGTACTCCTATTAAGAAGGAGATTGATAATCTGGTAGTATACTACAAAGAACGGTGTAACAAACTTCAAATAGACCAGAATAATTACACATTAGAGGACATATTGGAGTTATTAAACCATGAACATGAGAAGAACCAAGTAATAGATTTCATTAAATTCAGTCATGAATGGATAGCCTCAACTACAATCAAAGGTGCACCCAATTATACAACTGCCATTAATGCTTTAGTGCGTTTCATAGGTAAGGAGGAGTTGGATATTAATCTAATTACTCTTGACTTCTTAGAAGACTTCAAATCATTCTTGAATAAAGAACGTGAGATACGGACTAAAAGATTAATGCAGCAAGGCAAACGTGTACCTTCTAATCGTTCACTCTCCCTTTATTTGATAAGTATCAAGAAGTTGTTCAATGAAGCCAAGAAGAGGTATAATAAGAAGGATAAGAATTTAATCTTAATTCCCAACTCCCCCTTCATAGAACTTGAAATACCCAAACAAGAAGCTACCCGTAAAAGAGCCATATCCGCAGATATTATAAAGAAGGTATGGAAACTACCATATAAGGACATGAAGAAGGGTTACAAAGCTACGTGCCGTTATAATTTGGCTAAGGATTGTTTCATTCTCTCATTCTGCCTTATGGGTATGAACTCAGCAGATTTATACAATGCCACTGAAATGAAAGGCAATACAATTACATATAATCGTACAAAGACTAAAGACCGCAGACTGGATAAAGCTCAAATGAAGGTTGATATACCTAAATTAGCCCAACCGCTCATTGAGAAGTATAAGGATAAAACAGGTAAACGCCTCTTCAATTTCTATCAATATTACGTTGACGAGAAAGGTTTTAATAAAGCCATAAACTATGGTTTAAAGGAGATTGGAAGATTATTGGAGATTGATGACTTGGAATATTATGCAGCGCGCCACTCATGGGCTACCATAGCACTCAATAAAGTGGGAATTGACAAATATACAGTCCATGCAGCGTTAAACCACGTTGATGAAACAATGAGGGTAACGGACATCTACATTGAGCGGGATTTCGCCAACGAGAACAGGGCTAATGCGAAGGTCGTGAAGTACGTATTTGGAAGAATGTAATTACATTCTGTAGTAATTTGTAATGCTGTTCTATTGTGTAATGGGACAGCATTATTTATCTTTACAGCACTAATATTAAGAAGCGATATGAGAGATTACATACTACCAATTCCAGAATTAAAGAAGATAGAACCCATACTCACGGAATACTTTGGCTATAAGCGTGCCATATTTGAGAATGAACTGTCAGCTACTTACTACCATGAATATCCCAACGGAATCAGTGAAGACATTTGTAAGAACTACATGACAGACTATTCATTTCTAAATACTATCGCAGTAGATAACGGAGTATTTGATTATAAACGGTATGCTCCCAAATCTACTTCTATCAGTAAGGCGTTTAATCCAAGTAGCTTCATTATGGATTCAGAACACAATATACTTATCACTCTGCCAAGTAATAATTTATTGGAACGGCTGATTGATTTATTACAGAAGCATGGTGAAACTGACAACGACGGAGTAATTGGAATAAGTTTGCTTGTTGTAGCTGCCATATATGAGAAGTATAAGAATGGTGAACTTTACACAGAAGTTGTCATATCAGAGAACACACTGCCTTATCTGAAACAAGTCCGTCCAGAAATGCTAGAGCTATATGAGTTGCTGAATACCAAGAGATACTCACCTTCCAAGAAGAAGGAGTTAAGGGTATTCAGTCCTATAACCATTGATAACGGAGTTAAGAAGATTACTCTTGATAACTCTTGCTATTGGCTGACTGATTTATTGGATAACTACCTTCACATCTATTTAGGAGTAAACAGTTTGGAAGAAGCCCAACAGGAATTGAAGGAAGTATATTCACAGAAGAAGGGCAGGAAAGCCAATAATGCAGCCCATAATCTAATCATGTATGGTACATTCCACCTGTTACAAAGATATTCCTCAATAAAGACCAAGAGTGAACAGATACGTATGACTTTAGACTACATGGAATTATTATTTGAAGCAGGCAGTTTCAATAATGATGAGAACTACACCAATGCAACAATAGCCTATTTGGTGAAACAAGGCTATAAACCGCAATGGAAGACCAAACAGACAGAAGACTACAATTTCTCACCCAATAATCAATCTACAGAACATCTTTGGTAATTAATAAATCCACCAATCCTTACAGACTACCATGTAATCACGTGGTAGTTATTTTTATGTCCTTAAATTAGCTAATTCGCTGATATTCTTATATCTAAAGAATACACTTCAAATCGCCTTCTATTCTTTATAACACACCTTCCGACTATTCCTCACCTTTGCAATGTAAAACGAGAGCATTGAATAACTGACAAGACAATTCCCTAAAGAATAGAGCTGAAATCAGAGCTTATTCTTTATAACACAGCAGTTAGGATAGCAGTAGTTTTGCACCGCAATCAAATGTTAAGGGTGCACACTTAACCGGAGGTTGCAATCATTAATAACTATCTAAAATTTAAAGAATATGACAGCAGAATTAACCAAAGCAACAGAGAACGTAAACACAGTATCTAACATTAAAACAATAACAACCATGTGCACCAAAGATTTAAAGAAGCGTCTTGCTAAAGAAGAGAGAGACTTAAAGAGCTTAATCAACAAGAGAATGAATGACACTATCATCAACGCCCAACGGGAAATTATAGCCCAACTGCAACAGGATATTGCACAGGTTGAAAGCAAGAAGCTGGCATCTACCGTAGCTTTGAATGATGATGTAATCACGTTCAGACTGGCTAAGGACGGTAAGGAAGTGTCAAAGAAGATAGCTTTGGTTAAGAACAACAGGGTTATCAATTCCAAGAAAGTGGATGAGTTCATCGCCATTATTGACAATGGCAAATATGAAGAAGCCTATCCAATCATTGTAGCGGAAGCCAAAGCATTGATAGAAGCAGGATATACTGTAACAGACATCAATGGCAGAGAGTTAAGTGCAGAGGAAGCAGAAGGCTACTATGTGATTCTGGACGGACAGCACAGAGGTACTGCATTTGCCAAGTTAAACGCAATCAAGGGCGGCATAGTCATTCCTAATGTATTTGTCAAAGAAGTTAAGAATATAGGAGAATATCTGGTAAACATCAACACTGTTGGTAACTGGGACAAGAAAGACAGACTGACAGTAGCCGCTCTGACATCAGAAGAAGCTGGAAAATATAAAGTCACTTGACCCACTATTATACTCCTGATTGACCCATCAAAAAAATATGAGATTTAAGTAGAGAAAAATGCATTTTAACCCGGATCAGTTTCAGTTATAATTCTTTATAGCAGATACTACTTCTTTTTAGCATTAATCTTTCTTACAGAATCTCCTGTTAGTTCAATTTTGTGTGCAGTATGTACAATTCTGTCCAGGATTGCATCTGCTACCGTAGGATCACCAATTGCATCATACCAACTTTCGACAGGAAGTTGTGATGTTATTATGATTGATTTTAATCCGTGTCTGTCTTCTATTATTTCCATAAGGATTGACCTTTCCCTGGCATCCAGTCCTATAAGAAACAGATCGTCTAGAATAAGCAGTGAACACTTTTCAATTTTTTTCATTTCAGATTCTATAGTTCCCTTGTTTTTGGCCATTTTAAGCTGTCCCATAAGCTTTGACGCATTGGAGTATAAAGTTCTGACTCCATTTTTGCATGCTTCATATCCTATTGCTGAAGCAATATAGCTTTTACCTGTACCAGAACTTCCCGTGATAAAAACATTCTGTCCGTCTTTTATAAAATCAAGAGATGCAAGTCTCTCAAGCTGGTTACGGTCAAGGTTACGTTTTATGGTATAGTCTATTTTCTCCATATATGCCTTATATCTGAAGTTGGCAGACCTTATCAGTCGCTCAATGCTTACATTGCGTCTGTAATCATACTCACTTTCTAGAAGCCATTTAAGGAATTCATCATTTGTCATACCATCAGAGGATGTTGTCCTACAGTCATTTCTGTATGTTTCAAGCATACCGTAAAAACGTAATTTGGAGAGTAATTCCATTATTCTGTCCATATTTTTTTCGACTGTTCTATTTGTTTTATTATTACTTGTCATTTTTATCTACGTTTTTAGAGTTAAAATAATCCTTACCTCTGAGATTTCTGTGTTTAGGGGTAAGTTCCGGAGCCTGTCCTTCCATTTGGACATGATACTTTTCATCTTCCCTGTTTACAAGAATACTTTCAAGCTCGTTGAATCCGAACATGCAGGATTCCATTGCTATCTGGCATGCAAGAACCATTCTGTCGTGTCCGAAACGTTCCACAAGACTTAATATACCATCAGCTGAACGTACTGCTTGAGCCGGATATTTTTTGGCTACGGCCACAAGCTTTATGTACTCCTCTACTATCGGATCGATTTTACGTGCCTTGCAGTATACATCATCCATTCTGATTCTGTATTCATGTAGTACTCCGGGAAGTTTATGGGAAGGTTTTTCTGAATATGTGAAAGGTGTATCATCCCTGCGATGTGTCGTAATGTGCCTGAATTTATGATATATCTCCACTGTATCCCCATCATACAGTAATTCTACAGTATCGCCGATATACTCTTTAGGGACACTGTAATAGTGATTGTTAAGCGACACATAACTGTTTCTCATGACAGTTGCCGTTTTCCGACTTTTTGATATAAATCTTGTAGTCGGTAATGTATGCAGCCTGTCTTTCTCTACCTCTATGAAACGCTCCTTACGGCTGTAGCTGCGGTTGTACATCTTTCGGCTGTTCAATGCATCCGTATGTTTCATTATTTCTATGTTCAAGGCTTCAAGATCATTGAATTTCAATCCTGTCATCTTTGAATAGACCTCCCTGTAAAGCAGTCTTACGGCATTTTCAACCAAAGCCTTGTCTTTGGGCTTGCGCACCCTTGCCGGAAAGACTACGCATCCGTAATGGTCTGCAAAAGCTGCAAAATCATCATTTATTACAGGCTCTATTCCACCGGGCTTTGTTACGGCAGATTTGAGGTTGTCGGGAACTATGGCATTTGGTACACCTCCAAAATAATGGAAAGCATTTTCACACGCCTGGATAAGATATTCTTTCTTTTGTGATGGTACAGCCTCGTAATAAGTAATCTGGCTGCAAGGAAGTATTGCAGCAAAGACTTCTACGGGAACCTTATCACCTGTATTCCTGTCTGAAATATAGAGTTTGTCACCGGCAAAATCCACATACATCTGATCTCCGGCTATATGATCTATGCGTCCAACCGGTACTTTTACCTCCCTTTCACGTCTGAGATACAGGCAGAATGAACAATAGCTGTAACCTTGGGGACGGTTTCTCAGATATTCCTCATACAAGGACCTTCTTGTTGTTCCACGGGATTTAAGTCGTTTAATGTACTCAGGTATATGTTCTTGAAGATACTTATACTCTGCAGATCCTGTTGATTCGTTGTCAGTCTCCGTACCGAAAAGCTCGTGCAGATGATGCTCGTCCATTTTCAACAGGCGTTCCAACTCTATACCCATATCTTCGTATATATGGATATATCGTTTTACTGTATTACGTGAAATCTGAAGAGAAGAACTGATACTACGGATACTCATTCCTGACTGGTAGCACCGCAGTATGTGTTTGATTCTTATTTTCATTCTTTAAAATTTTTATTCGGTTAATAATACCGGGTTAAAATGCTTTTTAAAGTACAAAAAACAAGACTGAAATGTGGTAATTCTATAGGGTCAATTTTTATTATAATCTTAGTGGCTCAGTTTCGGTTATAAAGGTGGGTCAGGTCACTTTTACAATAGTGGGTCAAGTGACTTTATATTTTCCACGCATACCGAAGAAACTGCATTCCGACGAGGAGTTCGAACAATGGGTAACGGTATTTTCTGAATGGAACACATACCACTGTAGCAACGGGTATAAGCCTACGGAAGAAGGAAGGAGCTTCGAAAGAATGGTTACCGCAAGCTATGAACGCGGCCTGTGGTATCACCGCAAGCATTTCAACGAATGGAAGAAAAAACATCTGCAACCTCTCATTGACGAATTGATGGAGCACGCCGCCCATGACCCGCAATATGACTGGCAATATCTGTATGCTTTGGAGTGTGCCAAGCTACGCTGCATGAGGGCTTACTTCTCGCATTCCCTGATAGCGGACGAAAAGGGGAACTTCGGATTCAACCGCTGGATAGACACCTGCATCGGTCTGTTGGAACATATCAAAGACGATGGTTTACATATCTCCCGGCAGCAGATTGAACGGATGAATATCCGAAACATCGGGGACATCGTTCCCCGCTCCCTTATAGATGCTTACGAAGAAGCACCGATGCCGGGTGAGGAAGAAGACGATCTTCCCGACAAGCTCTATTACGGCAAGAAGATATGTGTCCGCAAAATGGAACGGCTGTATTACCGGATACGCCTTTACAAGATGAGGGACTGGTGGGAGTAAAGCAAACATTATAGGCAATAACTCCAAGAAAGGGTTATCAGTATATTGGCATCCCTTTCTTAAACTTATCTCTTGTTCAATAACAGCGTAACCTTTACTTCCTTTTTCTCATAATCTTCTGTCTGCATACCGAACAACATGTTTGTGTATCCAAGATGTTGCATCACGGATTTACAGAAGATCTCAAGCTCCGTTTCATCCAGCGGGCAGTGAGAAGGACAACGGATAAAGATAACGGCACTGTCATACTTCGTAAGGTCAAACAGCTGATATTGGGTCATTGACTCCAGAATGTAGGCGAGGCGTGAACCGGTATCCTGTGTCACAGAGTGGTAATCATACTGTCTGCCGTATTGAACATTGAGCAGAAACTCCACATCGCTTCGCCTAGAGGTGCTGCCTTCGGCGGAAAGCATCCTTACCAAATTCTCTCGTGCTGCCATTTTGCGCAGATATTCTTCCCGTTTGTCCTGACGGTATTCCCGCTTTCGTTTTGAGCGATTTTTACGTTCGAGATTCCATCTGATTGGAAATTCAATACGAACACAACGTTCGCCTTGACGCCCTCTGCTCCGGAGACGGCGCGGAGTCTGATGCTTCCAAATACTTTCTTCCAGTTTATCCAAAGCAACTTCATACTTATTATTCAAAACCTTTGGTCCAAATTCTCTTTGCCATGTTTCCTTTCTTTCGTCAGGTGAGAATCCCCAATAAGTGATTTCCCATAGACAGTGCATAGCGATTTCTATTTTGGAAATATGCACATCGTCCGCCACGACAATTTCTTTGGCCAAATCTTCTTCCCAAGTACAGTCGTGCATCGGGCTTACGCCAATCCATTTTTCTTCATCTTCCCATTCTCCGCCATGCCATTCTACAAAGATTTTACCTTCAAAATTATTTGCAGGTTCCATGTTACGAAGAATGTCGTATGTCTCGCGGAAGGCGTAGAGATTGTCCAGATGTTCTAGCTCGTGTTTCTCCAGATACGGAAGAAGCTCGTCGAAGCCGACTTGCGTTAGTAATTCTTTTAGTGTCACAATTATTTGTAGTAGAAGTGTTATGCTATAACAATTTTATTATCACTGTCTAATGAGACCTCCTGTCCAGACCTAATGGGCAGAGCTAAGTTATAATCGAGCAGGAATTGGTTGCCTAAGTTCAGTTCATTTTGCGTATCATACCGGACAGAATAAACCTTGTTTTCCCATCCAAAGGGGACTCCGTTATATTCTTGGGCGAAACGCACAGCATACATCGTGCCGCTGATGATGGGACATTGTGCCACGATGACCGATTGGGTCAAGACAACTTGCATACGGCAACGCGCCACCAGTCTTGTGGGATTAGCTTTCACGCCGAAAGGATGTTCGGAAAGGATGGCTCCGCCCTTGGCGATTATTTCGTCCTGCAACGATTTGTTCACTCTAGGATGCGTGATATCTAAGCCTGAGGCCACTAAAGCGATTGTCTGTCCGTCCGCATCGAGACACCCCTAGTGGGCAGCCGTGTCGCATCCCAAAGCCAGACCGCTGATGACGATATGTCCTTGTTCACCCATCTGTTTAGCAAGCCCGTATGCCATGTCCAATCCATCTTTATCCGCAGCACGGGCACCAATGATAGCCACATTGTCTTCACGGTTGAGTAAATCCTTATTTCCCAACACGTGGACGAGCGGCGGTGCATCTCTGCATAAATTGCGGAAGTGATGAGGATACGCTTCGTCATAGTAAGAGATGGTGAACACTCCGGCTTTTGCTTGCCTGTCTAATATCCGTTTTGCCTTGTCGAGTTCGCGAATGGACATGGAAGCCGTTTCTTTCAATGAATATCTTTCGCTTTCTATGTCTTCATACAGTTGTCTGAGAGAGTACCCCAGCTGTTGCAGGCATAATAGTTCTTCTATTGAAAGACAAGAAAGCCCCCACGCCTCCATTTTATTTTGCCTCTTCTTGACTGTCTCTTTCCAATCTTCTTCTCTATTTTTCATAAGATGGTATTTTATTTTGCGGCAAAGGAAACCTTTCGATGCGCCGAATCGGAGCATAGGCTGATTATTTTTTTCGTCTGCTTCCGTTTTGCATTACTCTACACGGGATTCGAAAATTTATAATGGAAATACAAAATATCTTCGCCTTGTGCTGCAATTTGGCACTTGGATGACGGAACTTTGCATCATCAAACCAAATAGGAGGAATAGAATGAAACTGGCAGAAGCATTAAGCATCCGCGCCGACCTACAAAACAGAATCGACCAATTGAAAAGTCGGCTGAAGTACAGCGCCAAGGTGCAGGAAGGTGACCAACCTTCTGAGGACGTGAACGAATTGTATAAAGAATTGGATGAATGCCTTTCGCAATTCGAAGAGATTGTCTATCGGATTAACCGCACCAACATGCAAACCGTGCACGAGGGAGAAACTCTCACCCAAATGATTGCCCGCAAAGATGCATTGAAGTTGCGTCTGACGGTAATGCGCGACCTCTTGAAACATGTTGTTGAAAATGACCGTTACGGGCGACAGGAGATAAAATATGTCCGCACAGTGGACGTGAGTGAACTAAGAAAGGTGACGGACAACTATTCCAAACAACTTCGAAACCTAGATATGAAACTGCAAAGCCTGAACTGGTCGGTAGACTTAATTTGACATAATAAGGCATAGTCCTTCTTTGCATCAGACAATGGCGGCACTTCCCTGTCTCCGGACAGGAGCAACAAACCAAGATGGCAGCTGGTAGAAGCATGGTTATTATCGCGCATCTCCGGCACGGCGTACAAACGCATAGCGTACACGACCCCTGGGGGAAGATTATTGCGCATTACCTTGTGCCGATTGTCTGGAAGGAAAGACGAGGGTGGGTTGAGGGGATTTATTATTTTAAAATAGGCATTATGACATTTAAGGAACTTTTTTCGCAATTCAGTTTTGCCGAAATAAGACCGGCATTCCTGAATTTATGGCAGACCAACGAACCGAAACTGGCCGAACATCTCGATTTGGACAAATGGGAAAAATTTTATCAGAACGTCCAAGTGTTGGACGCAGAATCATCCCAATATTACATTCGCTTAGGATATCGTTGGGAAACCTGTAGCCCGATGATAGATATGAACTGCTCTGTATACGACAAAGCGGACAATCATCTCGACTGCCCTATGGTCTGCTATCCTTCGTGGTCGGAAATAGCTGGCATGGAAGTGGTGGTGGAGAAAGATATTGTGATTACGCCTCAAGAGCTTGTTGCAGGCTTGCTGTGGGAAATCACTTACTTTGGCGGGACGGAAGAGATGGCACGAAAGAATATGGGAAGAACATTTCATGGAGGAACGAAATGAAACGAGAACATATTGTCACGCTCATTTGGACATGTATTATTTCTGCCATAATGCTTCTCCTGCTTGTCTCGCTTTGTGGAGGAATGTCGGAAGAACGGTGGATAAGGATATAAATCGAGTATAATATGGAAAAAGTAAGTGAAGTATTTTTCAGCGAGCATGGGTTAACTTCCACATCGGCATCGCATTTGGCTGATTTGGCGCAAGAGGTCATAGCCGGGAATGAGGCAAAGTTGAAAAACATGACTTTTTTGACTACGAAAGTCGATATTGTGGGTTCGGCTTCCGAATCGGGAAAAACTATATGTGTCGGCTATGACGAGAATATGCTGGCCCAGGTGCATCCTCTTTTGGAAGACATCGCCTCGATGAATGCTTTTTGCGCTTGGATGAGAGAAGCAGTCAAGGCTAAAGACAAAGAACTGAAACGGGTAGCAAACTTTACATTTGAAGAATGGTGTACGCTTCAAGGAGTCGAAATACCTTCCAGTCCATCCTATCCGAAGGAAACAACGGAAGCAGATATCATCGCTCAGATGAATATCAAAGAGCGTAACCACTATCTGCAATTGGAAGCCGTAGCTGCTACTATTGGAAAATATATCCATCCCGGAGGCCAATTCTCTTCTGCTCGTGAGGAACTCCAGAACGGAATCATGAAGCCTTACAGTACCGATAATGGAAAAGACACGCTGATTTATGCTCATGTTCCTTCCGTTGACCCACAAAAAGTAGAAGATGTGTTTTTCGAACTCCAAAAATGGCATCGTCAGAATGAACGTGAACTGAATAAAATGAAGTTTGCCATCAAGAAACAAGCCGAGAAACAGACTTTAGAAAATACACATCGGTTCAAGCAGGAACTGGAAAGTGAAAAACAATGCCACATGATGCTTTTCACTCAATACAAAGAATGGCAACTGAAAGAGCGGGAACACATTTCTAAACTGAAAATCAATGTACCGGAAGCCTTACAAAACACTTATGAGCAACTAAGCCGGCTTGAAGAATAATAAACAAGGTGTCGCGAACCTGCATCTTAATGGATACTAATCACGACTTTGATGGGGCAGAGATTGTCGCTTGCATTTAATTGGAATTAGAATGTCTAGCTAAGAAACGGCGGATGTTTGCAGCTATAAGAAACATCCGGTCTTAGACTTTGACCTTGTCTGTGTCTTTGCCTCGGTATTCCTGCAAAAGGAATGCTGTGTTGGCAATCTTTGTCCCCAACTTAAATTTTTGAATACAATGGAACATTTGAGAAAAGTATTAGGTCAACCGAAAAGAAAATTCACATCTTGGGAGAAGGTTTATATTGGTTTTATGACAATCGTTCTATCGTGCAAAATAGTATTATATATTTTTTGCAGACTACAGGATGGGCTAAAAGACTAATGAGATTGCCATATCCAGATGAATTCTTAACCTATAAAAAAACAGGTTGCCGACTTCAGTCAAAATATGGTCTTCTATGCTTGCCATTACATTGGGCTTGTCGCAAAATTATAAATTATTTGCGACAACATAATGCTTTATGCAAAACAAAAGAGGGTACTTGGTATTACTCCTAATGAGCTTAATAGCAACATTTACCTCCCTAATTCTGCGTAAACAATGCGTAAACAAACGGTTTCAGTTAGGGGTATTTAATGAGTTTTATAGGAAATAGCAAGGTTTATAACCACCTGATATACAATTAAAATTAGCCAAATGAACTATCACAAAATATCATCTTATCGTTCTCATAATCTGGAGGTCCCTGGTTCAAGCCCAGGCTGGTCCACAAACTGAAAGGCTCATTCTTAACAGAATGGAGCCTTTTTTGTTTGCAGACCCTCCAGATATGATAGTATGCCCAATTCTATAAAGCTACTACAATTCTAAGAAATACTTCTATATATAACCCCATTCGCAAGAATGTTGCAGCAGTTTATAATAAACAAAACCTTATATAATCTTCTATTTCATGAGCAGCTACAGCATAAATCGGTGCAAGTTGCTCAAAATGGGAATCTCTTGTAAAACGAGAGCCGTTGATGGTCATAGCTAATTGGCTCATATTCCTTTCTCCGCAAATCTTAATGTAACATAATAATACCTTCTTGCCAATAGCAGTTTATTGGCTGCATCGCAGTTAGTTACAACTCCACATGTATGAATTTGTACTTTTTATGGACAATTACAGATTTCACATTTCTTATACAATCCATACATTTGCACATCCTAATTTTTTAATTTTATTTTTATGAGACCAAAAGTTATCTTAAATCTTTTATTCTTCCTTTTCTGCTGTACAGCAGTACAGGCACAGACAGGAAGACAGATTACAGGTAAAGTGATTGATGCCATGGGAGAGTTGCCCGGGGTAAGTGTTGTAATTAAAGGAACAACCAATGGGACAACCACAGATTTAAACGGAGAGTTTAAATTGGACAATGTAAAAAATGGTGATGTTTTACAATTCTCATTTATCGGCTACAAAACGGAAAATGTCAAAGTAGGCAATCAAAGTAAATTTGATATTACAATGACAGAAAATACCCAAACCTTGGAAGAAGTGACCGTTGTTGCTGTAGGATATGGTGATGTCAGAAGACGTGACCTGACCGGTTCTATCGGTTCCGCCAATATGGGCGATTTGACCAAGACTCCTGTCAGCAATATTACCGAAAGCCTCGGAGGACGTATTGCCGGCGTACAGGTTTCATCCGGTGACGGTGGACCGGGAGATAACTTTAATATAGTAATCCGCGGTGCCGGTTCATTGACCGGAAGTACAGCTCCGCTTTACGTTATCGACGGATTCCCTTCCGAAAGTTCCGGCTTAGGATCAATAAATCCTAATGATATTGAATCCATAGACATTTTGAAAGATGCTTCCGCCACAGCTATCTATGGAGCACGCGGTGCCAACGGTGTAGTTATCGTAACCACCAAAAAAGGCGGAGCCGGAAAGCCTACCATTACATACAACGGTAGCGTAAAAGTAGGTCTTGTAAAAAACACACCGGAAGTGATGAATGCCTATGACTTTGTCATGCTGCAACAAGAAATCATGGGCAGCGGAGAAGAATTCCAGAAAAACTATATAACCGAACTTTATCCTACACTGGATGCCTATCACAATGCTAAATCTTACGATTGGCAAGACTATATCTACCGTACCGCTCTCAGCCATAACCATCATATATCTATGACCGGTTCGCAAGGCGATTTGAAATACACCACATCTTTGTCTTACGATGACACACAGGGAGTTATCATCAACTCCGGCGTAAAACGCTATCAAGGACGTGTGAACCTGAGCCAGAAAGTAAACAACAAACTGAAGATTGACTTTACAGGGAACTATGCCAGCACTGTTCAGGACGGTCCTACCGTATCGAGCGCCACAAGTTCCATGTCTACCGCCTACATGTACAGTGTATGGTCTTTCCGTCCGGTATCCCCTACTGGAAGCGATCTTCTCAATCAGATGTACGATGAGGGTGTCAATATGAGTGAGGACTACCGCTTTAACCCCGTGAAGTCTGCTCAAAACGAATACCGTCATAAGACAACCAATAATCTCCAGTTTAATGTAGGTGCCGAATATGAGATAATTAAGAAACTCAAACTGAAAGTTACAGCCGGATATACATCAACCGACTACAAAAACGAAGAATTCAACGGTTCTCAGACACGCACCGGTAACAGCCACCCTTCCAACACTCAAAGTAAGGGAATAAACGCTTATCTATACCAAAGTGAAGCAAGAAGTTACCTGAACGAAAATACACTCAGCTACCAACTGAACAAGAACTCTCATAATTTCAATGCGATGCTCGGTATGTCTGTTCAGAAAAATACCAGCTATATACATTCTATACGGACGGAAAAAATCAGCAATGAATCTTTCGGCATGGCAGGACTCGATAAGGGAAGCACACCAGCCGTAAATTCTTCCAAAGGCGAAAACAAACTGATGTCTTATTTCGGACGTATCAATTATAACTACGACTCCCGTTACTATATAACAGCTACCATGCGTGCCGACGGTTCTTCCAAATTTGCCCGCGGCAACCGTTGGGGTTACTTCCCTTCCGGCTCTTTGGCATGGGCTTTTGCGCGTGAATCTTTCATTGCCGAAAATGCCAGCTGGCTGTCAAACGGTAAACTGCGTTTCAGCTATGGCCAGACCGGTAACAACCGCATAGGCAATTATGACTATATGGCACACCTCATTACTGATGACGATCTTTACAAATATCCGTGGAACGGTCAGTTTGTACCGGGTTATGTATTGAGCAGCATGCAGAATGAAAAGCTGAAATGGGAAACAACCGAACAATTGGACCTCGGTCTGGACCTCGGCTTCCTCGATGGACGAATTAACCTGAATATGGACTATTACATCAAAACCACCAAGGACTTGTTGCTTGATGCCGATATATCTGCCAGCTCAGGCTTCTCTTCTGCTACCTTAAATGTTGGAAAATTGCGTAACAGCGGTTTGGAAATCACCTTGGAAACAACCAATATCAAAACTAAAGATTTCAGTTGGAATTCCAGCTTCAACATCGCTTTCAACAAGAATGAAATCATAGCCTTGAACTCAGGACAACCTTATATGACCAGCTATATCAGTTGGGATAACAAATATAAAACCACTCCGGCATATATCAGCAAAGTAGGTGAATCTGCCGGTAAAATGTACGGCTTCATCTATGACGGAACTTACAAATATGAGGACTTCAACAAGACAATAGATGAAAACGGCAAAGAGGTATATACCTTAAAAGAAGGCATCCCGTATTACGTAGCCGGTACTCAACCGGGAGACCCCAAATACCGTGACCTGACAGGTGAAGGCGAAATCAACGACAAGGACAAGACCACTATCGGTAACGGTCAGCCCAAACACATAGGTGGTTTTACCAATAATCTGGTTTGGAAAAACTTCGACTTGAACATCTTCTTCCAATGGAGCTATGGCAATGATATCCTCAATGCCAACCGCATGGTGTTCGAAAACCCTTCCGCCAAACAAAATACCAATATGTTTGCCGCCTATACTAACCGCTGGACTCCGGAAAACCCCACCAGCAACATACCGAGAGCCCGGGCGCAAGGTTCCAATGAATACAGTTCACTCTATGTGGAAGACGGCTCTTTCCTGAAACTCAAGAACATCTCATTGGGATATAATTTTGAGGCAAAAACACTGAAGCCCTTGCATATAAGCAGCGCACGTGTTTACCTTTCTGCCGAAAACATTGCCACTATCAGCGGTTATTCCGGAAGCGACCCGGAAGTTTCTACCCGTAATTCTCCATTGACACCGGGCTTTGACTGGTCTCCATACCCTCGCGCCTTCAGTATGTCATTGGGATTAAACGTAACATTCTAACCAAATATTAAAAATGAGACTGATATGAAAACAGTATATAAATTATTCCATGCAACAGTTTTAACATTATGCTCTGCCATAATGCTGAGCTCCTGCGACAGTTTTTTGGATACAAAGCCTTATGATTTCACCGCTCCGGAAACTTTTTATTCCAATGAAAGTGAATGCACGGCTGCTTTGGCCGGAGTCTATTATACTTTGGTCTACGAGAAGGTATACGGAAACAATTACTCATGCATGATATCCAACGTAGACGACCTGAGTTACTACCAGCGCCAAAGCGGACAATTGGCAAGTCAAGTCTATGGTAACGACCATAATCCGGGAAACCAACATGTATGGGGTACATGGGAGACTCTTTACAAAGGAATCAACAATGCCAACGTTTTTCTTGAGAATGTTGATAAAGCCGACATGGATGAAAGTGTGAAAACACGAATGAAAGGTGAAGCTAAATTTCTCCGTGCATATTTTCACTTCCTGTTAGTACAAGGTTGGTACGAAGTACCCATCCGCAAGACCTCATTCAAAGATGTGAATAATTCATCCATAGAAGCAACTCCCCATGCCGATGCTTTGGATTGGATTATCGGAGAAATGGAAGAATGCGTAAACTTGGTTGATGACCAGACCTATGATAAGTCTCCCTCTTATATCAAAAAGAATACAGTAATGGGTATCCTTGCCCGCGTATACTTGTGGCGTGCCGGATATCCCGCCAACGGCGGACAGCCTTACTATGCCAAAGCTGCATATTGGGCCAATGAGGTAAAAAAATCGAATAAGCATAAGATGAATCCGGATATCTATGCTATCTGGAAGAACATGGCAGCCGACAAATATGATACCGAATACAATGAAAGCATCTGGGAAGCCGAATTTATCGGTAACCGTACTGCCGACGGCATAGGAAACTATACAGACGGGCGTATAGGAAATGTTATAGGCAATCTTCAAAAATGCACCAAAGCTACCGGTAAGGGATACGCCTATGGCTTTTATGCAGCCACTCTGATACTTTGGGATTTATTCGAAGAAAACGATAAGCGCCGCGACTTGTCCATCGCTCCTTATTGGTATGATGTAAACGACAACAAGAAAACATGGACAAACAAACAGATTGTCCAACGTTCATGTGGAAAGTTCCGCCGCGAATGGGAAACCTCTTCTATGAAAGAGAAGAGTTATACTCCTGAAAACTATCCTATTTTACGTTATGGTGATGTCCTTTTAATGCTGGCTGAAGCAGAAAATGAAGCCCATCAAGGACCTACGGATTTAGCATACGAATGCATTAATGAGATACGCCAACGTGCAGGCATATCCAAATTGGAGGGTTTGTCCTATACAGACTTCCAACAAGCCGTCCGTGACGAACGTGCCCGTGAGCTCTGTTTTGAGTCTCTGCGGAAATATGATCTGGTACGCTGGGGTATTTATGTAGAAGCCGTACACGATAAATTAGGAGCTGCGACTCAAGATAAACGCTGGGCTACAGGAAACCAGTTTATCGGTGCACGCGATTATGCAGCACGTACACAAGAAAAACACCAGTTCCTCCCCATTCCGACAAAAGAACTGGATGTAAACGGCAAATTGGAACAGAATAAATATTGGCAATAACCTAAATAAAAGAACTACAATTCTTCTAACCTTCAACTTTTTTTATTAACTTAACCGAAAGAGGTTGTTTCATGGCATGAAGCAGTCTGCCGTTCCGTCCGGAAAGAGATGGCGGCAGAATGCCTCTACATCGAAGACAACCTCTTTTTTTGCATACCTGCTAAAATTTCGCAATATGTACCGATTCTATTTGTTATATTGTCTGTTTTTATGCCTTGGCAACATACTCTTTGCACAGACAACCGGATTTGAAAAAGGAGTGCCACAATCCTTCTGCACAGTACAATCAAACGAACTCTCTTCCTCAGAAGAGTTCTACAAAGAAGGGAAAAGAAGCCTTGCATGGCAATTCTCTCCCCGTTCCGTGCTCACCGTCAAACTAGATACTCCCCTACATCTGGACTCCATATCAAAAGAAAAGCGCGGGATTACACTATGGATTTACAACGAACAAGCCAGAAAAGATTCGCTGCGCTTTGAATTCTTCTCTCCAACGGGTCATGTATCTTATAGGTTCGGTTTCCGGCTAAACGCTCAGGGTTGGCGTGCCTGTTGGATAGGCTTTGCCCACATGAAAGGAGATAAGCAAGAGAATACAATCGCCGGTTACCGTATCGTTGCTCCGGACAACAACGGACGCGTATTCTTCGACCGTCTCGTTTTCCCCGTAAAAGAAATGAATCAACGCACTACTCCCGACATGCAGATGCCCTACAATAATTCACTTACATTTAGAGACTTATGGCATTGGTGTCGTGTATGGCAATGGGAACAGCTGGAATATGACCTGCCTCTTCCTGCTACGCTGACTCCGACAGAGAAACAGGAATTACAAACCATAGAAGAACGGCTGACAAAAGTCCTGACAGCGGATAAAGTTTCACAAGGCAAAATCGACAAAGCCTATGCTACATTCCAAAAAGCACAGATACAACGCTCCGGAAACGGCTTTACAGGAGCTCCTCTTGTAGTTCCCGATGACAAGTTGAACCGCAAAAAGGGAGAAATATCCCTCAACGATCTGGAAACAATGCTCTCCGGATTTGCCTATGATGCCTATTACAATCAATCCAAAGATGCAGAACACAAATATTTTTTAGTCTGGGACTATGCCATGAACCAAGGATTTGCTTTCGGAAGCGGCATGGGAACCAACCACCATTACGGCTATCAGATAAGAAAAATATACACCACAGCCTGGCTGATGCGCGACAAAATACGGCAAGCTCCCACATGCGATAATATCCTTTCAACACTATCGTTCTGGGCAGCCTTACAGGAAACCCGTAAGGCATGCGGCAAAAACCGCGACGAGTTACTGGATACATGGCATACATTGCTGATGCCTAAAATTGTTTCAGCCATGATGACAAAGGATGAGAGAGAAAGGGTTCGCGCACTGAAAGGACTTTCACGTTGGGTATCCACGTCGTTGAGATATACTCCCGGTACGATTGGAGGTATTAAGGTAGACGGTACCACTTTTCACCATGGCGGCTTTTATCCGGCCTATACCACGGGAGCACTTGCTATGCTGGGACAATTCACCAATCTGACTAACAAGACTTCTTATCAATTGACCTTATCTGCCAGAAAGGTACTGAAATCCGCTCTTATCGCCATGCGCAACTATTGCAACAAATACGAATGGGGCGTAGGTATCAGTGGCAGACATCCTTTCGGCGGTTCCATGAAAGATGACGACATAGACGCTTTTGCCTACCTTGCCCTATCCGGAGACTTCTCGGATAAAGGAGAACCGTTTGATCATCAACTGGCCGCAGACTATTTGCGCCTTTGCAAACGTAATACCCCTGAAGCCGCTTACTTCAAACAACAAGGGATACTTCCGGCAACAGCGCCGCAAGGCTTTTTTGTATACAATTACGGTTCTGCCGGCATTTTCCGCCGCAATAACTGGATGGTTACGCTCAAAGGATATAACACAGATGTATGGGGAGCGGAAATTTACACAAAAGACAACCGGTACGGTCGGTATCAAAGTTACGGTTCGGTACAAATAATGGGGGCTCCTTCCCGCAAAGCCAGCGGTTACAATGAAAATGGCTGGGATTGGAACCGACTGCCCGGCACCACCACCATACACCTGCCCTTCGAACTGTTGAACAGTCCTCTGCCTGGTACTACCATGGCACGCTCCAAGGAAAAATTCGCCGGTGCAAGTTCTCTGAAAAACCAAAACGGAATGTTTGCCATGAAATTAATGGAACGAGACCTTAAAAACTTTACCGGCGATTTCGTAGCACGAAAGTCGGTATTTTGTTTCGATAACCGCTTAATCTGCCTTGGCACAGACATCAAAAACAGCAACAGCGACTATCCTACGGAAACAACACTTTTCCAACACGTCTTCCGACCGGGAAAAGATTTCATCAGGATTACCGGAGAAAAAGAACAGCAAATAGGGCTGCAACAGGAACTACCTGCCTCGGATACACAACCGGTCTGCCTTGAAGACGGCTGCGGTAACCTGTATTTTGTGAAAGACGGAAAGGTAAAGGTACAAATCACAGAACAGGAATCGCGCCACGAAAAGTTACGCACCCCCACTACCGGAACATTTGCGTCGGCATGGATAGCTCACGGAACAGCTCCCAAAGATGGAAGCTACGAATACATGGTATGGATACAGCCTTCTGGAAAAGAACTGAAGACCCATGTGCCGGCAGCCACCTACAAAGTGATACAACGCGACCGCAAGATGCATGCCGTAAACGATATTCTGACAGGCACCATGGCATACGCTGTCTTTGAAGATACCAAACCGGCTGCCGATAATGTTTTCTCTTTCTTGCCCGCAGAAACAATGGTGATGTATCAAAAAGAGAATAATGCCTTGGTAATGAGTGTGTGTACTCCCAACCTCAACATTGCGGAAAAGACATTCACAACCAAAGAACCCAGCCGTATCATAATAAAAGAGTTGGAACTGAAAGGTAAATGGCATGTGTCTGCTTACGACAAAAGAGTGAAAACGACATACCGGACCGGCACAACCCAACTGAGTGTGGAATGCCAGCATGGGCAACCTGTAGAGTTTACCCTGATTCAATAAAGCCTCAGCAGACAACCGGTCTACCTCCTGCCGATTGTCTGCTGGCAAAACTCCTCAATCATATCACAATTATCCGTATCTTTGCACCGTTACTCAAACAATGCCCATGACACTGACTGAAGAAACACTCCAATTTATCCGGGAGCATCGCAAAGACAACGTACGCAACCTTGCTTTACAAGCACACAAGTATCCGACAGTAGACGTACCTGCCGCTATCATCCAAATTGTGGGACGTCAAATTGCAGAAGAAAAAATACCCGCTTGGGCAGCACGGGAAGGTATTCTTTACCCGACACATCTTTCCATGGAACAATGCTCCTCGGAAGTAACGGCAAACTATAAGGTCAAAATAGTTTCAGACACGGGATACGGCAGCCGCAAAACCTTTACCGACCTCACCGGCGGTTTTGGCATCGACTGTGCCTTCCTATCTGCCTGCTTCCAACAGTCCGCCTATGTGGAGCGGCAGGAAACACTCTGTACAATAGCAGCTCATAACTTTTCGCTTTTAAACTTAAAACAGGTCATGGTCTGCCATGAAGACAGCATCCGTTATCTGCAAATGATGGAACCCGTAGATTGGATATTCATAGACCCCGCCCGGCGTGATGGACACGGAGGCAAAACAATAGCTATCAGCGAATGTGAGCCTGATGTTTCCGCTTTGGAAAATTTACTGCTTGAGAAAGCGTCACACGTTCTGGTTAAGTTATCTCCCATGCTGGACCTTACCCTTGCACTGCATGACTTGAAACATGTACAAGCCGCCCACGTCGTTTCCGTCAACAACGAATGCAAGGAACTTCTCCTTGTATTAGAGCGCGGGAAGGAATTAGTACCTGAAGAAATCCCTATCCACTGCATCAACCTCACTGCATCGCAGAAGGTTCAAAAGCTCCTGTTCACCCGCCAACAGGAGAAAGAACATACATGCCCGTATACTCCCACATTGAAAACATACTTGTACGAACCCAATGCATCCATCCTAAAAGCCGGAGCCTTCCGCAGCGTTTCATCTATATATAATGTAGAGAAACTGCACCCCAACAGTCATCTTTATACTTCCGACGAGTATATACAGGACTTTCCCGGACGCAAGTTCCGCATTACCGATAGCAGCAGTCTCAACAAGAAAGAACTTAAAAAGCTGATAGGAACGGAAAAGAAGGCCAACCTCACAGTACGTAATTTTCCTGCCAGCGTAGCCGAGTTGCGAAAACGCCTGAAGCTGGCGGAAGGTGGAGACATATACCTGTTTGCAACGACTCTTGCCGATGAGAAAAAGCTGTTGATTGCCTGTAAACAGCCTTAATATACAGTTAAAGCAAATAAAAGTAAAGTATATTCCAATCTTATAATCTGTCATTCAGTACATACAAGATAATTATATCGTCCCCTGATGCATCATTTGCAATTGGTTTGTAATATTATCGTTACCGTTTCTTCAAAATTCCGTAAGACAGACGTAATCCCATACCTATACTTTTGCCGCAGATTATTAACAGATAATAACAGGTATGAAACAAATTGTAAGAGCATTCTTATTCCTTCTACTATTCGCAGCGGCCAGCAACACGACAATGGCCGACGAAAAAGCAAATATCGTTAAGCAAGGTACGGTACGCGGCCGTATCATCGACGTAACCAAGCAAACTCTCCCGGGTGCTTCAATCTACATCGAGAAACTACACACAGGCGTGACAAGCGACGTCAACGGCTTCTACACTTTCCCCAACCTCGACCCGGGAACCTATACAGTGAAGGTGAGCTATGTAGGCTACTCACCCGTAGAACTGAAAATTACAATTCCCGCCGGACGCACTTTAGAGAAAGATGTGGTACTGAACGAAGGAGTCGAACTTCAGGAAGTAGTTGTAGGCGGCGCATTTCAGGGACAGCGCCGCGCCATCAACGCCCAAAAGAGCAACTTGGGAATTACCAATGTGGTATCTGCCGACCAGGTAGGCAAATTCCCCGACTCCAACATCGGCGATGCCTTAAAGCGTATCTCCGGTATCAACGTGCAGTACGACCAGGGAGAAGCCCGCTTCGGACAAGTACGCGGAACAAGCGCCGACCTGAGCTCCGTAACTGTCAACGGCAACCGTGTACCCTCTGCCGAAGGTGATACCCGTAACGTACAGCTCGACCTGATTCCGGCCGACATGATTCAGACTATCGAAGTAAACAAGGTAGTAACCCCGGATATGGACGCCGATGCCATTGGCGGCTCTATCAATCTGGTAACGAAGAACTCACCCTATAAGCGCAGCATTGCTGCCACCGCAGGAACAGGCTACAACTGGATTAGCGAAAAAGCCCAGCTGAACCTGGGATTTACCTACGGTGACCGTTTCTTCAATAATAAATTAGGGCTGATGGTATCTGCCTCCTATCAAAATGCCCCCTCCGGTTCTTACGACACCGAGTTTACCTGGGAGCAGGATAAAGACGGCAAAGCATACGTCAACGACTATCAAATGCGCCAGTATTACGTAACCCGCGAACGTCAAAGCTACTCCGCCGCTTTGGACTGGGACATCAGCACCAACCACAAACTCACTTTCAAAGGTATCTTCAATAACCGCAACGACTGGGAAAACCGTTACCGCACTAACCTGAAAGACCTTGAACCGGACGGCAGCGCCACCGTACGCATACAAACCAAAGCCGGAACGCCCGACAACCGTAATGCCCGTCTGGAACGCCAGCGCACGATGGATTTTTCACTTGGCGGTGAACATCTCTTCGGACTTCTTTCCATGGACTGGCATGCAAGTTATGCCAAAGCCAGCGAAGAGCGTCCCAACGAGCGCTACATCGACTTCCAACTCAAGAAACAGAAATTCGATATAGATCTGAGCAACGAACGCCAGCCTTTCGCATCTCCCAAAGACGGTTCTACAATGACCTTGAATGACGAATTCAGCCTGAAAGAACTGACCGAGCAACAGGAAGACATCAAAGAGCAGGACTTGAAATTCTCCGCCAACTTCAAACTCCCGTTCAAGAATGGCAACAAACTGAAATTCGGCGCAAAGGTAGTTCGTAAAACCAAAGATAAAGCTGTGGACTTCTACGAATATTCTCCGCTGGACGAAGATGCTTTTATGGAAAACAGCCTTAAAAATACTGTTGACCAATCCAACAAGCACTTTATGCCCAATAACAAATACCAGACAGGAATCTATGCCAGCAAGGAATACACCGGAGCATTAGACCTTAATAACCCTGCATTGTTCGAGAAAGAACAAGTACAGGAAGAACTGGCAGGTAACTTTGAGGCACGCGAAACGGTCAGCTCCGGCTATGTCCGCTTTGACTCAAAAATCACAGACCGCATAGAGCTGATGTCCGGCTTGCGTATCGAGAACACCAATCTGGCTTATACCGGACGTACATACGATGCAGACGAAGACATCACCGGCAAGACCGAACGTCAGCGCAACAGCTACATTAATTTCCTGCCTTCGCTGCTGGTAAAGTGGAATGTAAACGATGACTTCAAGGTACGCGGTTCATTTACCCAAACACTGTCACGTCCCAAGTACTCGGCTCTTGTACCGAGCGTAAACATCAAGCGCTCCGATAATGAAATCACCATCGGTAATCCGGAATTGAAACCGACCACATCCTACAACTTCGACTTGAGCGCCGACTATTATTTCCGCAGCATCGGTCTGGTCAGTGCTGGTATCTTCTACAAGAAAATCGATGATTTCATCGTAGACCAAGTCAGCACCAACTACGAATATCAGGGTAATGTATATACTCGATTCACACAGCCCAAGAATGCGGGCAACGCCAACCTGCTCGGAGTAGAACTCTCTTACCAACGCGACTTCGGATTCATCGCCCCTGCCTTGAAGTGCATCGGCTTTTACGGAACTTACACCTATACGCACTCCCGCGTAGAAGACTTCAACTTCGAAGGGCGCGAAAACGAAGAAGGCCTCAGTATGCCGGGTTCACCGGCACACACCGCCAATGCTTCGCTCTATTTCGAGAAAGCCGGACTGAACATCCGCGTAAGCTATAATTTCGCTTCCGACTTTATCGATGAAATGGGTGAAAGCACTTTCTACGACCGTTACTACGACAAAGTGAACTACATGGACGCCAATGCAAGCTATACGTTCGGAAAGAAAATAAAGACTACATTCTATGCCGAAGCCAATAACCTGCTGAACCAGCCTCTCCGCTACTATCAGGGAACGAAAGACCGTACCATGCAAGCCGAATACTACGGTGTAAAGGTGAATGCCGGAGTGAAGATTAATTTTTAAACACATCACCACAGAGAGACAGAGCATTTTCTTTTGTAACACACTAAATGAAAAAACAATGCAACTGTATACCCTCTGCAGTGAATAAATAACATCCAAACAATGAAGAAAATATTCTTTTTACTATTCGTCGCCCTGCTGGGCAACTGGGCAAGTGCCCAAATTACCGATTATTCCGTATTCGACAAAAAGTTCAACTTCTATGTAGCCAATGACCTGGGACGCAACGGCTATTATGACCAGAAGCCCATTGCCGAACTGATGGGAGTAATGGCGGAAAACGGCACAGATCCGGAGTTTGTACTCGCTACGGGTGATGTGCACCACTTTGAAGGCGTACGTTCCGTCAACGACCCGTTGTGGATGACTAATTACGAACTGATTTACAGCCATCCCGAACTGATGATAGACTGGTTTCCTTTGCTGGGTAATCATGAATACCGCGGCAACACGCAAGCCGTACTGGATTATTCGAATATCAGCCGCCGCTGGACAATGCCCGCACGTTACTATACCAAAGTTTTTGAAGACAAAGGCATGACTATCCGGGTAGTTTGGGTAGATACCGCTCCGATGATAGACAAATACCGTAATGAGAAAGAGACTTATCCCGATGCTTGCCAACAAGATTACAAACAACAACTCGCATGGATTGATTCTGTCCTGACCGCCGCTAAAGAAGACTGGGTAATCGTGGCCGGACACCACCCCATTTATGCCGAAACACCGAAAGACGGAAGCGAACGCCGGGATATGCAGTCGCGGCTCGACCCTATACTCCGCAGGCACAACGTAGACATGTATATCTGCGGACATATCCATAACTTCCAGCATGTGCGCGTACCGGGCAGTAATATAGATTATATCACCAACACCTCAGGTTCGCTCAGCCGCAAAGTCAACCCTATTGAAGGTACCGTTTTTTGCAGTCCCGAACCGGGCTTTTCCATAGTATCTGCCGATAAAAAAACACTGGAACTGCGCATGATTGACAAACAAGGCAATGTACTGCACACTGTTACACGCAGCAAATAACCCGTTTTTTAAGTCAATAGGAAAATCCTGATTATACGAAGTTGTATCGGAAAGAACCAAACCATCATTCCGATACGACTTCTTTCAATTATTTCTTTTTCCGTAGCACCATCCTTCGGAGCCGTACTTACATTTACGTCACGCGTAACCATATAATGTGGAGATATAATTTCCGCCCCGGTTTCGGAACAATTCTCCGCATTTACAAGCGCAAACGGACTTCCTCTTGGCTCGTTTAATCAGAATTTTGCATTATCTTTGCGCGCAAAATAATATACTTCATGAACATTCTATTACTTATAGGAGGACTTCTCCTCATCCTGTTAGGTGCAAACGGACTGACAGACGGAGCAGCATCCGTTGCCAAACGCTTCCGCATACCCAATATCGTTATCGGACTGACAATCGTTGCTTTCGGAACATCAGCTCCGGAGTTGACGGTCAGCGTATCTTCCGCCCTGAAAGGAAGCGCCGATATTGCCATCGGCAACGTGGTGGGCAGCAATATCTTCAACACACTGATGATTGTGGGCTGCACCGCACTGTTCGCCCCAATTGCCGTAACCCGGAACACATTACAAAAGGAAATACCTCTGTGCATCCTGTCTTCCATTGCTTTACTGGTTTGTGCCAACGACATATTCCTGAACGGAGACAAGGCTAATACTCTCAGTATCACAGACGGCTTGCTTTTGCTCTGCTTCTTCGCTATCTTCCTGAGTTATACTTTTGCCATCGCCTCACACAGTCCCGAAGAAACAGCCGGCAGTGAGGAAACTATCAGGCAACTGCCACTTTGGAAGTCTGTCCTCTACATTCTGGGCGGGCTTGGAGCACTTATTGCCGGCGGCAGTTTCTTTGTTGACGGTGCAAGCGGCATTGCACGCAGCCTGGGAGTAAGCGAATCTGTTATCGGACTGACGCTGGTGGCAGGCGGAACATCCCTGCCCGAACTTGCCACATCCATTGTAGCCGCCTTGAAGAAAAATCCGGAAATAGCCATTGGCAACGTAGTAGGCAGCAATCTGTTCAACGTGTTCTTTGTACTGGGATGCAGTGCATCCATCACTCCGTTACACCTGACCGGAATCACTAATCTGGACTTGTGGGTACTGGCAGGTTCCGGAATCCTGCTTTGGTTCTTCGGGCTGTTCTTTGCCAAGCGTACCATCACCCGCATTGAGGGAAGCATCATGGTGCTTTGCTACGTTGCATATACGACATTCCTCATTTATAACCTGTAAGACACCCGTTTTTAAAGATTTTCATGTATCTTTGCCGGCTCATAACAACATACAACTATGGCAATTACAATTAAAAAGGTCTCTACGAAAAAGGAATTGAAGCAGTTTATCCGCTTCAACTACAAACTATACAAAAACAATCCGTATTCGGTACCCGATCTCTACGATGATATGCTCAATACCTTCAACAAGAAGAAAAATGCCGCTTTCGAATTTTGCGAAGCCGATTATTTTCTTGCTTACAAGGATGATAAAATCGTAGGACGCGTAGCCGCCATCATCAACCATAAAGCCAACCAAACCTGGAACAAGAAAGAGGTGCGCTTCGGCTGGATTGACTTTATCGACGACCCCGAAGTATCGGAGGCCCTTATACATACCGTTGAAGAATGGGGCAAGGAACGGGGCATGACCCATATACAAGGCCCGTTAGGCTTCACCGATTTCGATGCGGAAGGTATGCTTATCGAAGGCTACGACCAGCTTAGCACAATGGCAACCACCTATAACTACCCTTACTACCCGCAACACATGGAACGCATGGGCTTTGAGAAAGATGCCGACTGGGTAGAATACAAGATTTATATCCCGGATGCCATACCCGACAAGCATAAGCGTATTTCGAACCTAATCCAACGTAAATACAATCTCAAAATCAAGAAATATTCATCTGCCAAGAAGATTGCCCGCGACTACGGACAAGCCATTTTCGAGCTGATGAACGAAGCATACAGCCCGTTGTACGGTTACTCTGCCCTGTCACAGCGCCAGATTAACCAATACGTAAAGATGTATCTGCCCATTCTGGACCTGCGCATGGTGACGCTGGTTACAGATGCCGAAGACAAACTGGTAGCCGTAGGCATCTCCATGCCTTCCTTGTCAGAGGCTTTGCAAAAATCTCATGGCCGTTTGCTGCCTTTCGGTTGGTATCACCTGCTGAAAGCCTTGTTTATGAAACGCCGTGCCAAGATGCTGGATCTGTTACTGGTAGCCGTGAAACCCGAATATCAGAACAAGGGCGTAAACGCCTTGCTATTCTCCGACCTAATCCCCGTTTATCAGAAACTGGGGTTTGTCTTTGCGGAAAGCAACCCCGAATTGGAACAAAACGGCAAGGTACAGGCACAATGGGAATATTTCAAGACCGAACAGCATAAGCGTAGAAGAGCATTTACCAAGGCAATCTAAAAACACGTAGTTCATCAGCATACAAAAGACCCGCATTTTGCCGGCACACATCACCTTACCTCCCTTTCCGTCTAAGAGTTTGCAATTGTGCCGGCAAATATAATGGTCTTACACACCATTTCCCCATTGATAAACATCCGTTTTCCCCATTATAAATATACCAATCTATCAAGGATAACTTGCTTTTGCCTATACCTTTTCTTCGTTTTCCAACTGCGGGATGTCCGGTTTGCATATGCGGGATGAAGAGCCCGCAATTGGCAACCGTGGAGCCCGCAGTTGGAAAACGAGGTTTTTCCTATAGCCTAACAACCTTTTCAACCATACTTTTTCCTATTAAATACCCAGTAAACTGAAAAAAGTTTCAGGGCATATATTTGTTTACATAGGGTGTTTTATATTGATTTTCTTATTAACTTTGCGAAATATCAGTGCTTACAATACAAGATGTTTTCTATGGAAGATAATAATATGATGTTGCCGTTGGAAGGTTCTGCCGGTTATGAGGAAAAGACAACCGGTACAAATACCGGCAGCAGTGAGGTTGAATACAATGAAGATAACATTCGCCATTTGGACGACATGGAGCATATCCGTGTCCGTTCGGGCATGTACATAGGCCGTCTTGGCGACGGTTCGCAAAATGATGACGGTATCTATGTATTGCTGAAAGAGGTAATGGACAACAGTATCGATGAATTCAAGATGGGTGCCGGCAAACGAATCGAAGTCAACATAGAAGAAAATCTCCGCGTAAGCGTACGCGACTACGGACGAGGCATTCCGCAAGGAAAGCTGGTAGAGGCAGTCAGCAAACTGAATACCGGCGGTAAATACGACAGCAAGGCATTCAAAAAGAGCGTTGGTCTGAACGGTGTCGGCATCAAGGCAGTCAACGCACTCAGCAGCCGTTTCGAGGTACGCAGTTACCGCGACGGCAAAGTACGCACGGCTATTTTCGAGAAAGGCGTACTGCAAAGCGACCTGACAGAGGACAGTACGGAAGAAAACGGTACGTATATCTTCTTTGAACCCGATAACACCCTCTTTACCAATTACTCCTTCCAGAACCAGTTTGTAGAGACACTGCTACGCAACTATACTTATCTCAATACGGGGCTGACTTTCATCTACAACGGGCAACGGATTATCTCCCGCCACGGTCTGGAAGACCTTCTGAAAGACAACATGACCAGCGAGGGGCTTTATGACATCGTCCACCTGAAAGGGGAAGACATCGAAATAGCCTTTACGCATACCAACCAGTATGGAGAGGAATATTATTCTTTCGTAAACGGACAGCACACCACACAGGGCGGTACGCACCAGACTGCCTTAAAGGAACATATTGCCCGCACCATCAAGGAGTTCTATAACAAGAACCAGGATTATGCCGACATCCGCAACGGACTGGTAGCCGCCATTGCCATTGATGTGGAAGAACCGATGTTCGAAAGTCAGACCAAGACCAAGTTAGGCTCTAACAATATGTGGCCCGAAGGCCCTACCGTGAACAAATATGTAGGCGACTTCATCAAGACGGAAGTGGACAACTACCTGCACAAGAATCCGTTAGTGTCCGAAGTCATGCTGCAAAAGATACAGGACTCCGAGAAAGAGCGCAAGGCTATTGCCGGGGTTACCAAGCTGGCCCGCGAACGGGCTAAAAAGGCTAATTTGCATAACCGCAAGTTACGCGATTGCCGCTTCCACCTGAGCGACGGTAAAGGCAAGGACCAGGAAGCGGAATCGTGTATCTTCATTACCGAGGGTGATTCCGCCAGCGGCTCCATCACCAAGAGCCGCGATGTAAACACGCAAGCAGTATTCAGCCTACGCGGTAAGCCCCTCAATTCCTACGGCCTGACAAAGAAAGTAGTCTATGAAAATGAAGAGTTTAATTTACTTCAGGCGGCGCTGAACATCGAAGACGGTATCGAAGGGCTCCGCTATAACAAAGTGATTGTTGCCACCGATGCCGATGTGGACGGCATGCACATCCGTCTGCTTATCATCACGTTCTTCCTGCAGTTCTTCCCCGATCTGATAAAGAAAGGGCATGTATACATCTTGCAGACTCCCTTGTTCCGTGTGCGCAACAAGAAGAAAACAAGCTATTGCTACACAGAGGACGAACGGGTGAAGGCAATTGAGGAATTAGGTCCGAATCCGGAAATCACCCGGTTCAAGGGTCTGGGAGAGATTTCACCGGATGAATTCAGACATTTCATCGGCAAAGACATGCGTCTGGAACAGGTATCCTTACGCAAAACAGACTTAGTAAAAGAGTTATTGGAGTTCTACATGGGTAAAAACACCATGGAACGGCAAAACTTTATCATCGATAATCTGGTTATAGAAGAAGATTTAGCATCATGAGAAGAGCAATCTTTCCGGGCACATTCGACCCGTTCACTATCGGCCATGCTTCGGTAGTGCGCCGTGCGCTGACTTTCATTGACGAAATCGTCATAGGAATAGGTATCAACGAGAATAAGAATACGCATTTCCCTATTGAAAAGCGCGAAAAGATGATACGGGATTACTACCGGGACGAGCCGCGCATCAAGGTACAGTCATACGACTGTCTGACCATTGACTTCGCCAAAGAAGTGGATGCCAGTCTGATTATACGCGGCATACGCACGGTAAAGGATTTCGAGTACGAGGAAACGATTGCCGATATAAACCGCAAGCTGACAGGAATTGAAACCATTCTGCTCTTTACGGAACCGGAACTGACCTGCGTAAGTTCCACTACCGTACGCGAACTGCTGCAATTCGGAAAGGATATAAGCATGTTCCTTCCGGAAGGAATGGAAATGAGTGATGAGATGAAATGATTGGTAGTTAGTGACAAGAATAATGAAGAAGATTTTTGCTATTATAGTATGTATATGTGCCGTAACGGCACAGGCTCAGAAAATGGGCAATGAAGCCCTCCGCAAGTTGCAAATGGCAGAGTTTGCCATAGCCAACCTCTACGTGGACTCCGTGGATGAGAACAGACTGGTGGAAGAGGCCATTATCAAGATGCTGGCGCAGCTTGATCCGCACTCTACCTACAACAATGCCGAAGAAGTAAAGAAAATGAACGAACCCCTGCAAGGCAACTTCGAAGGTATCGGCGTACAGTTCCAAATGATAGAAGATACGCTGCTTGTAGTACAGCCCGTCAGCAACGGTCCCTCGGAGAAAGTAGGCATTCTTGCCGGCGACCGCATCATAGCCGTTAACGACTCCGCCATTGCCGGAGTTAAAATGAGCACGGAAGACATCATGAGCCGGTTACGCGGAGAGAAAGGCTCGGAAGTCAAACTGACAATCGTGCGCCGCGGAGTGAATGACCCCTTATTCTTCACTGTAAAACGGGATAAAATACCTATTCTCAGTCTGGATGCCGCATATATGATACAGCCCCGGACAGGTTATATCCGCATCAATCGCTTTGGGGCAACCACTGCCGAAGAGTTTCTTAAAGCATTAAAGGAGTTGCAGAAAAAAGGAATGAAAGACCTGATACTCGACCTGCAAGGAAATGGCGGTGGCTATCTGAACGCCGCTATCGACCTCGCCAATGAATTCCTGCAACAAAAGGACCTCATTGTTTATACGGAAGGCAGAGCCGCACGCCGCAGTAATTTCCATGCCAAAGGAAACGGAAAGTTTAAAGACGGCCGTCTCGTCGTTCTGGTGGATGAATATTCCGCATCCGCCAGTGAAATCGTAACCGGAGCCATTCAGGATTGGGACAGAGGTGTAGTCGTAGGCCGGCGCACTTTCGGCAAAGGATTGGTGCAACGCCCTATCGACCTGCCGGACGGCTCTATGATACGCCTGACCATTGCCCGCTACTATACTCCTTCCGGCCGTTGCATACAAAAGCCTTATGACAAGACCGCCAACCCGGACGGCACGCTTAGCGGGGAAAATAATCTGGAAAAATATAACCAGGAATTGATAGACCGCTTTAATCATGGCGAATTAATGCATGCCGACAGCATACATTTCCCCGATTCCCTGAAGTACCAGACAAAAAAATTAGCGCGCACCGTTTATGGCGGTGGCGGTATCATGCCCGACTTCTTCGTGCCGATAGATACCACCCAATACACAGATTATCACCGGAATATCGTTGCTAAAGGTGTCGTTATCAAGACAACTATGAAATTTATAGAAAGCCATCGGAAAGAGTTGCAAAGCAAATATAAGAAATTCGAAACGTTCAACGATAAGTTCGAAATCAGCGATGAGATATTAGCAAACATGCAGACTCTTGCGGAACAAGAAAAGATTAAGTTCGACGAGAAGCAATACCAGAAGTCCCTGCCGCTCATCAAAACGCAACTAAAAGCGTTGATAGCCCGCGACCTGTGGGATATGAATGAATACTTCCAGATAATGAATACTACGGACAGCAGCGTACTACAAGCCCTGAAAGTTCTAAATGAAGGAGCGTATGAAAAAGTGGTAAGGTTATAACCTTATCACTTTCCAAACAACCAGCGGTTCAGCCAGCGGTTTACATAGATATTCACAATCGCACAGCCTGCACCGATAGCCGCACCTGCCAGTACATCCGAGGGATAATGTACACCCTCATTCATACGGGACACTCCGACGGAACAAGCCCACAAGGCAGAAGGGGCTATTACGTACCACTTAGGATATTTTATGCACAGAGAAGTGGCAAGTGCGAAAGCCGATGCGGTATGCCCGGAGGGAAATGAAGGACTGCTCTCATGGCTATACGGATGTACCCTATCCGGATAGCGTTCATACGGACGTTCGCGGTCGACAAGATATTTCATACCATACGCCACCACAAAAGCACCCGCCACACTTGTTCCGACATATACGGCATCCTTCAACAAGTCCTTGTCCTTTTTAGCCCATGCCGTCAAAGCCATAGCTACCGGGACACCAATGGCCACATAAGGCTCCGAACGGGAAATAAATTTATTGTAATTACGGACAAATTTATTATCCCAGCCATTAACCCGATGTAAGGTATTAATATCCCAATTCTGTGCAAAGAGATTTGATACAACAAAGGAAATAAAAAATACAAAAAAAATGGTTCTTCTCATAAAACCTATCTATTAGTTTGGCGCAAAGATAGCCGAAATCCTTAGAGTATTCGCAAAATTATCTTATCTTTGTTGCCACAATTTACATATTAATACAATTCACATATCTATTCATGGCATTAAATAGTTGTTGCTCTCGGCAAATTGATTGTGCGCTATGTCCTAAAACATCCCAAGGAGTATTGATATATAGCCAATATCCTAAAGGACAGCATTTCCCTGCCGAAAAGTGTACACAAAATTGTATAATATTTATATTGAAAGGCGAGTTGCTTGTCAATAGCGAGGAATATCCCGGTACTACTCTGCAGGCCCGCCAATGTATCTTGCAAGCTATCGGCTCCAAAGTAGAATTGCTGGCGCTAACCGATGTTGAATATTTTACCTATCGATTCACCGAACTTCCTCTCCTCTGTGAAGAACGCTACAAAGACATACTTGAAAGGGCTTATGCCCCTCTGACCTATACTCCCTTGCCCATCATTCCTAAACTGGAAAGATTATTCGGAGATTTAACGGAATATTTCAGGGAGCAGCCGAACACGTGCAGCAGGTATCTTGACGTTAAATGCCAGGAGATAATTTATATCCTGACTTGCTACTACCCAATCCAGCAAGTCTCCACTTTCTTCTATCCAATCAGTACATATACAGAAAGTTTCCACTATTTCGTCATGCAGAACTACGATAAAGTGAAAAACGTAGAAGAGTTTGCCCACCTTGGCGGATATACCACAACCACTTTCCGCCGATTATTCAAGAACATGTATGGCGTACCTGTATACGAATGGATTCTGGACAAAAAACGCGAGGGCATTTTAAACGACCTGCAACACACCAAGCAACGTATCTCCACAATCAGCACCCGATACGGATTCGATTCATTATCACACTTTGCCCATTTCTGCAAAGACTCTTTCGGCGACACCCCGCGCGCTCTGCGCAAACGTACTGCCAACGGCGAAAACATAACTATTATCTGTAAAGAACATAACAAGGAACAAGAGGACGAATGACACCGCTGATTCGCCCGGCAATCTTGCTACCCGCTCATTACGGAATAATTTCTTTAATTCCTTGTTTAATCAAGGTATTTCCTCTATTTTTGCAGGATATTAGTCTGACGAGCTTTTAAGAATATATTTTCTAACTATTAAATAATTTAAATTCAATCATTTATGTGGTTAAGTAATTCATCTGTAGGAAGGAAAGTGGTG
>OHPD01000142.1_pt1 | contig 50785 bp, 40 predicted proteins | sample 1577641 | NCBI WGS metagenome assembly OHPD01 (sample SAMEA3879532, study PRJEB24766) | human gut metagenome | biome: human-associated habitat; feature: feces | place: USA | collected 1985/1987
TCCCTCTTTCATATTGACAGGTGCATTGATTCGAATAGCGAACCCGAGAAGTGCTATCCGACAAAAAGAACTATCGGTAGCTTGCTATCATAGCCTGAGATGAATGATACAGCAGAAACACTTTAAACAAAATACGTTTTCTACAAACTGACCGCAGGCATAGCCTGCGGTTTCTTTTTGTCTACATTACGTTAAATTGTCCTCTTAAACAAACAAATTTTGCAACATAGGGTTGACAAGCAAAGAAAACAGTGCTATAATACCTATATCGACAAATTGTTGATTATTTTGGTGCCATAAGAAAGGGGAAATGTAAAAATGGCAGAAAAGAGGATGTTTTCAAAGCAGGTATTATGGAGCGATAAATTTATCGATCTGCCATCGCCGGCACAGGTGCTGTACTTTCAGCTTTCAATGTATGCTGACGATGAAGGGTTTGTCAACTGCGCCAGATATGTACGCAGGCTTACGGGGTGCAGTGAAGGCGATATAGAAGCACTGTGCAAAAACGGCTTTATTATCCCGTTTGAGTCAGGCGTATATGCAATTGCTCATTGGAAGATAAATAACCACATACGCTCTGACCGTATGAAAAAGACCTCGTTTTCAGATGAGCGTGATATGCTCTATGTCCGTGCTGACGGGATGTATATACTCGATCCCGAAAAAGCGGCAGAGCAGAGAAAATCAGCCGGGCAGGAAAAAGCTATGACAACAAAATGTAGTCAAACGTCTGCCATCTGCCCGTCAGATGACGGCACAGGCAAGGAAAGTTCAGATAAGGATAGCACAGTTAAGAGCAGTTTTGATGAGGTAAGTGCCGTTTTGTCGGACGAAACCGACAAAAAATCGCTCTCCGCCGCCGCATACAAAGCAAAATTAACCGAAAGATTCGGTACGGACAACGTTGAGCGATATATTGAACGTTTCAATAAATGGGCTGATATGCACGGGCGGCAGAATATGCCTGTATACCCTACCATTGAGAAGTGGATGAAGGAGGATAACATCAGACGGTGCGAAAACGCAAACAGCAGTTTTACAGACGAAATGCTTGACGAGTGTCTGATGATCGACTACATAAGCTCAGACGAGAAACGAACAGAATAGAGTAAGTACAATAAGAAAGCTGAAATTGAAAGCGGAAAATTCAGCTATATATCTGCCTGACTTGCCGGGGCAGAGCGAATTGTATTTGCTGAGCGTTATAAGGCTTGCGAGTGAAGCTATCAGCGTTCCGACACCGCCGATATTAACTCCGAGCAAGAGGCTGTGATAATCGTTTGTAAACTGCGAGAGCAGTATTGCCGAAGGAACGTTGCTTATAAACTGGCAGGAAATCACACTGAAAAGCAGGGGGTTAAGCTGAAGGGCGGATGAAAACAGGTTCTTTATCACATCTATCCTTGCCATATTTCCGGCAAAAATAAAGAAAAATACGAATGTGAACAAAAGCGGATAATCAACTGCGGCGAGTGCTTTTCTGTCCATAACGACAAGCGTCAGCGTGATGAATATCATACCTATCAGGTACGGAATAAAATTGAACACGATAATTATAGCTATGGCGAACAGGAAAAGATAAGCGGCTGTGCGTTTACGGTCGATTTTTTCGGGAGCGGACTTAAGCTCTATCGGCTCAGGCTTTACAAAGATAACACAGCATAGCGTTATCATTGCAACGGCAAGGATAAACGGCGGAAGCATTATCAGCGTAAATTCGCCTATCGGAATATTGAACTTTGAATAAAGATAAAGGTTCTGGGGATTTCCGAAGGGGGTAAGCATACCGCCGAGATTAGCGGCGATATTCTGCATTATGAACGTGAACGCCATATAGCGTTCCTTGCCTGCGGTATGCAGTACATAGTATCCCAGCGGAAGAAATGTCAGCAGAGCCATATCGTTTGCAATCAGCATAGAGCCTATGAAGGTGACCCATACAAGCACCACTGTACAAAGCCGTATATTGCGGAATTTTTTTACTATGTTGCAGGCGAGAATATAAAAGAACTGTACGTTTTTAAGGGCGCATACAACTGCCAGTACGCTGAAAAGGCAGGCAAGCGTCTTGTAATCGAAATAATCGAGATATTTCTCGTCGGGCGGAACTATAAATGATGTGATAACCGCCGCCAGTAAAGCTATCACCATAACTGTATTTTTCTTTATAAAACTTATCGCAGTATTCATTGTTCTACACTCATTATCTTGATCAAACCGCACAAAACCCTCCCGTGAGGGAGGGTAAATGCTTGTTTATTATGTTTATTATACCAGATCGTCCTCGTTGAAGGGGTCGCCGCATTCGGGGCAGAACTTCGGAGGATGTTCGGGATCGGCAGGTGCCCAGCCGCACTTGTCGCACTTGTACTTCTTGGGAGCTGCAGGCTTTGACTTGCCGCATTCAGCACAGAACTTGCCTGTGTTGGTTGCGCCGCATTCGCACGTCCAGCTTGAAGGAGCGGGAGCGGCGGGAGCGTCGCCTTCCTTGCTCTTGCCGCAGTTAGCGCAGAACTTGCCTGTGTTTGACTGACCGCATGAGCAGGTCCAAGCCTCAGGCTTCTTAGCGCCGCAGGAAGAACAGAATGCACCTGTGTTTGTAGCGCCGCACGAGCATTTCCATCCGCCCGGAGTCGGCTGCTGAGGTGTTATCTGCTGAGGAGCCGCAGGCATACCGCCGAGAACGTTGTTACCTGCGTTCATAGCCATATTCATACCCATAAAGCCCATCATAGCGCCGTTTTCATTTGAGCCTGCCGCTTCGATACCACGAGCAACGGCACCTGTCATCATAGCACGCTGAACATCGCCGCCGAGCATTGTATCAGCCTTAAGACGATCCTTAAGAAGCTCTTTTGTTTCTTCGGAGATCGTGATAGGGCCAAGACCGATATTTGTGAGCATCAGACCTCTCTGTGCCCAGTTGTTAGCGGTTTCGTCCTTAGTCTTGTTGGTAAGGTTGTTGAGCTGGCTTGTAATCTGGTTGTAGCTGTAACCTTCTGCTGAAAGCTGGTTTAACGCTACCATCAGTGACTGCATGAACTCGTTCTTGTACTGCTCGTTCTTGAAAATGTCCTTAACGTAGACCTGAGGAGCGTTTACGCCCTTGCTGAGAACTTCTGCGTAGAACTTGCAGGCATTCTCGGCATCAGGTATCTGAACCTCGAATGTGCCGTAGAAACGCAGTTCTACTGTTGTATTATAACGGGGATCGGGATAGGGAACGGGTGTTCCTGTACCGAAGGGGATTCCGGGCAGTTTCTGAAGGTTGATGTAGATTACTCTCTGCTCGGTGGCAGGTGTTCCGCCGTATGTGAATCTTGAAATAAGATCCTTGAGCGAATCCTTGATCTGACCTGCAAAGATCGAAGGTGCTGTCGAGTTGTCAAGTATGTAACGTCCGGGTTCTGTAACAACGTTTGTTATCTTGCCGTTGTCAAGGGTCAGCATACAGGTGTTTTCTTCAACCATGATTGCTGAGCCGTTGCTGATAACGTTGTCGGTTCCCTTTACGTTACTGCTTCTTGCATTACCGTTGTGCATCTTCTCGCCGTTAACAACAACAGTATCGTTGCCGATAACAGGGCAGTGAATGGCCTCTTTCCAGGTATCGCCGAGAGTACCTGATAGTGCGCCTACAGCTGCTTTAATAAGTCCCATAGTAATATTTCCTTTCGTGTTGAGTTTTTAATTTATTTTACTAAATTAAAATCGTTGACCAGCCATATACGGTCGGCAATTTCAGTAATGCCGCTTCCGCAGTACGGACACTTCTTGCCCTTTGCAGACGCATCAATGGGAGCGCCGCAGTTGGGGCAGTTGCTTGAAAATACAATGCTTGTCGTCTGTTCGTGCAGATCCTGCTTGTAAGCGAGCGTTACGCTGTACGCTGTCTGCATAAGCGCAGGCTTTGCGCTGTCTGCCTTTTCTTCCGACACCTTTGCATATTCATACTGAAGAGAAATTTCAAACCTTGCCGTTGCTTCCTTGCTTCTGTTCTGGTAGTTTGCGATTCCGCAACGGTGAATTTTTATATTATTGAAAATCTCTTTTTCGTTGTTCGCATTAAGGGTGGTTATACGGTTATTGACCTTATTTATAAGATCCTGCGTATATTCGCTTGCCTTAAGCGATTCGGCATTTTTGTTCATTATGGCATTGAGAATTGCGACTATTGCATTTCTTGCCTTGACCTCCATGCCCTTGTATCCTATTTCGGGGAAATCACGGGTGATGGCAGGACCGTACATTTCACTGAGGGCTGTTATACCCTTAGGAGTGGTAGCTTCCTCCTTGACACCCTTGTTTATCAGTTCCATTGCCTGTGACGGCGACATACCGAGATATTTCTGCGATGCGCTCCGCACCTTCGACACAATGACAAGTACAATGATGCCGATGACTATAAGGGGAGCAAGCCAGCTTAATATTGAAAGAATGAACGATGTTATATCCACATTATACTCCCTTTATACCGTCGTCTACAGTATCGTTTCTTATACCTGAGAAATCTGTCAGTACCCATGAATACTGACCTGTTGTTACAACAGAGCCGCAGTATTCGCATACGCCGGAAGAAGAAATCTCAAGCGGCGCGCCGCAGTTGGGGCAGTTGTGTCCGGTCATCTTGCCGGTTTCCGTCTTTGTTTCGACACCGAGCGAACGCACAAACTTCATCTTGTACTTCTGAACCCAGCGTGTAGTCTTGTCGCCTCTTATGATCTTGCCTGTCTTTTCGTCCACCTGATAATCTATCATTCTTGAGGTGAGGTACGCTGTTACATATTCAAACTGCGAATCACGCTCATACGAGGTAAGGTAAGCCGTATCTATAGCGATGCTCTCGTAGTGGTAAACAACGCCCTGTTCTATCTTCGCCTGTACCTGCTTGCAGGTGGTGTTGTAAAGGTTTTCGTGCATAACCGGTCTTACGGGGGTCATATCACGCTTGCACCAGGCATTTTCAATATCTATGTATACCTGCTTTGTGAAAGTGATAAGGTCGGAAGCGGAGAAGTTGGGATCCTTCTGTTTTATAATACCTTCTATCTGTTCGGTTCTGTTGGGCAGTACAACGTTTGCGCCGTTCATTGATGAAGGACGTGTTGTGCCGCCGCCGGATTTCTTTTTAGTTCCACCGATTGTCGAAATGATAATAATAACAACAACGATGCCTATACCTATTATAACAGAAACGGGGTCGACATCGCCGCTGTAGCTGCTGCCGCCGTAATCGTTACCGCCGTAGTCATATCCGCCGCCATAGTCGCCTCCGTAGTCGTAACCGCCGCCACCGCCGTAGTCGTTATTGTCAAACGCACTTACGGAAAAGCAGAGCAGAAGCGCCGCTGTTATTGTCGCAATAAATGTTACAATAATCTTCTTCATAAATTTCTCCCTTATTATCGAAACAGTCTGCATCAAAATGCAGGCCGACATTTTTATACCTTATGAAAGAATAGCACAGTATCCTGCTTTGATTATACAATACTTCCACAAAAAGTCAATAATTGATAGAAGAAATACGGTAAATATGTTGAAAAATCTGAATAAATATTTTATAAAGAAAGTAAGTACCGTTAACTGTCAATGTTGCCGACCGTGCGAAAAGCGATTGTTACTTTTTTACGGCGTTTTCAAGTACGGTCTTGAGAGTGCCGCTGAGAAGTTTTGACATTCTTTCGATAAGCTCGTCGGGATCGTTTTTCATACCGCCCTCAAGCCAGTCAAGGACAATGCCGACAATTGCGTATTTATAGAATGATGCGATAAACTTCTTATCATCATCGGAAACGCTGAGCTTCAGCGTCTTTGAAACGTTATCAATGAATTTGCCGGCAAAGTCAAGTGAAACGCTGTAAAGATAACGCTCGATAGTTTCACGGTGAAGTGAGTTATATACATGGTATATCAGCTTCTTGTTCTCCTTTACGAAGCAAAGCCCTGTCTTGAGTCCTTCCTCCCACGACTGACCGACCTCCATCTTTTCTACGGATTTCTGCGCTTCAGTAAGGAAGATTTCTTCGAGAAGCTGATAAATATCGCTGTAATGATAATAGAACGTGTTGCGGTTTACTCCGCAGTCATCGGTAATGTTCTTTACCGTTATTTTATCTAAGGGCTGATTGCTCAGCAGTTTTTTGAACGATTCCTGTATTGCTCTTTTGGTAAGTTCGGACATATTACCTCCGTTTTAGCCTGTGGTTTCTCCTGCTTTCTATTTTACGGTTATAATTATACAACATTCCCGTTAAAAATTCAAGTTTTAGGCAAAAAGTCGCATCTGCCTAAAAATCGGTCAATTTATACCGATTGCCCTAAAATTGAACAGTGGCGCAGGATTGACCGTTGTATAAACCGTCACGGCGGGTTAAAATATAGCTGTAAAGAAAAAGAAAGGACTGAAAATCATGAGATTTATCAAACGTGCAAAAGCAGCATATATTTCCACTTGCGCCGCAATAGCGGTCATAGGACTTATACTTATTCTTTTCCCGGAGATTTCAATGCTTGCGGTATGCTATATGCTCGGAATAGCGGCTATAGTATTCGGCATTGTAAAAATCACGGGATATTTTTCAGCCGACCCCTACGGGCTGGCGTTCCAGTTTGACTTTGCATTCGGTATCATAGCGATCCTGCTCGGACTTGTAGTTATTATCCATCCGGGTAATATAATGGCTCTGGTGCCTGTCATAATGGGCATTTATTTTATGATCGACGGCATAATGAAGATACAGACAGCCGTTGATGCAAAGCGTTTCGGCGTAAGGAACTGGTGGCTGATTCTTGTCAGCGCAATAGTTACAGGCGGAATAGGAATACTGTTACTCGTAAACCCCTTTGAGAGTGCGGTAGCGCTTACTGTTCTGCTCGGTATCACATTGCTTGCGGACGGCATTTCAAATATATGGATCGCCGCATACACAGTCAAGGCTATAAAAAAAGAAGTACACGCCGATGACAAAATCTATGTAGAAACAAGCAACAGGGAGGACAAAGATGATTAAGCTAGGCAAATGGATAACAAAGCACAGAGTAATCATTCTTATAGTTGCGGTCGTACTGCTGATACCCTCGGTACTCGGTATGATAGCTACAAGAATAAATTACGATATGCTCAATTACCTGCCCGACACTATGGAAACCATACAGGGTCAGGACATTCTGCTGAATGACTTCGGCAAGGGCGCATTCAGTATGATAATTGTGGAAGATATGGAGCCGAAGGACGTTTCCGCTCTTAAAGAAAAAATAGAAGCGGTAGATCACGTTGACTCGGTAATATGGTATGATTCGATAGCAGACGTTTCAATACCTATGGATATTCTTCCCGATAAGATAAAAGACGCATTCAACACCGATCATTCAACGGTTATGGCGGTATTCTTCGATACATCGACATCAGCCGATGAAACAATGGAAGCTATCAACACGATAAGAGATGTAACGAACAATCAGTGCTTCGTTTCGGGTATGTCCGCAATGGTAACAGACCTTAAAAACCTTTGCGAGCAGGAAGAGCCGATATATGTCGCTATCGCAGTAGTTCTTGCTGTAGTGGTAATGATGCTCTTTATGGATTCTTTCCTTATCCCGATAATCTTCCTCGTAAGTATCGGTATGGCTATTCTCTACAACTTAGGCAGTAACTACTTCTTAGGTGAGATAAGCTACATAACAAAGGCACTTTCCGCTATACTGCAGCTTGGTGTTACGATGGACTATTCGATATTCCTCTGGCACAGCTACAACGAGCAGAAGGTAAGATTTGACGGCGATAAGGAACGTGCGATGGCACACGCCATTTCAAACAGTATCATTTCTGTAGCAAGTTCTTCTATCACAACAATTGCCGGCTTCCTTTCAATGTGCTTTATGAGCTTTACGCTCGGTGCGGATCTCGGTATCGTAATGGCGAAGGGCGTTGTATTCGGTCTTATCGGCTGTGTAACTATCCTCCCGTCACTTATCCTTGTATTTGACAAGGCTATCGAGAAAACAAGGCACAAACAGCTTATGCCGAAGTTCGACAAGGTGGCAAAATTCATCACAAAGCGTTCGTGGATATTCCTTATAATATTCGCAGTGCTGATAGGACCTGCGGTTTACGGCTATAACAACACACAGAAATATTACGATCTGAGCCAGACAATGCCTCAGGATATGGACTTCGTTATCGCCAACACAAAGCTGAAGGACGATTTCGGAATGTCAAACGTTCATATGATACTCGCTGATTCAAAGCTGTCGCAGAAGGACGCAAAGGCAATGCTTGACGAGGTCGGAAAGGTTGACGGTGTAAACCTTGCGGTAGGCTTCGATTCGCTTATCGGCTCGGCTGTTCCCTCAGAGATAATTCCGGATTCTATCTCGGATGTGCTTAAGAGTGATAAGTACCAGCTTATGCTTGTAGGCAGTGAATACGGAACGGCAACAGACGAGGTAAACAATCAGGTAACAGAGATAAACAACATTATAAAGAAGTATGACAGCTCGGCAATGCTTATCGGTGAAGCCCCCTGTACGAAGGACCTTATCGAAGTAACCGACAGGGACTTCAAGGTAGTCGATGTAATTTCGATAGCCGCAATCTTCCTTATCATTCTGGTAACCTTCAAGTCGGTTTCACTTCCGCTGATACTTGTAGCGGTAATCGAGTTTGCTATATTCGTAAACCTCGGTATTCCGTGTTACACAGGTACAGAGCTTGCGTTCATCGCACCTATCTGTATCAGTACCATCCAGCTTGGCGCAACCGTTGACTATGCTATCCTTATGACAACAAGATACAAGAAGGAACGTAACAAGGGCAGTGACAAGAACGAGGCGGTTTATACAGCGCTTAAGTCATCAATACCCTCAATTATAGTAAGTGCGCTCGGCTTCTTCGCCGCTACATTCGGTGTAGGCATTTATTCAAACGTAGATATGATAAGCTCACTTTGCGCACTTATGGCAAGAGGCGCAATCATAAGTATGGTATCGGTAATCCTGTTATTACCCGCTATGCTCAAGCTGTTCGATAAGATTATAATCCACACAAGCCTCGGCTTTAAAGAAGCAAGACAAGCCGGTAAAAAGACGAACTGAGAAAGGACAACAGTATGAAAGAGATAAGAAAAAAGATAATAAAGATAGTTTCAATAGTTCTTGCCGCCGCAATGATAGGCACATCTTCGGGACTTCTCGCATTCGCCGCACAGGGCGGTAACGATAATAATACATCGTCATTCGTTTCTGACAGCACAGAAACCGGAAGCAGCGAAAAGAGCAGCTCGGATACGGACGGCAAAGAAGAAACGGTATATATCATCTCAAATGCAGACGGTACAACAAAGAAGGTCATCGTCAGCGACTGGCTGAAGAACGGCTCGCACAACGCCACGATAGAGGACGAAACCTCGCTTAAGGACGTTAAGAATGTAAAGGGCAACGAGAGTTTTACAAACAGCGGTGAAAATTACAAATGGGCGGCTGAAGGCAGTGACATTTACTATCAGGGTACGACAGACAAGACGCTCCCCGTTGATATGAAGATTACATATACTCTTGACGGCAAGACGGTCACTCCCGATGAAATCAAAGGCAAGAGCGGCAAGGTAACAATCCGCTTCGACTATACGAATAATGAAAAACGTACCGTGAAGGTTGACGGCAAGGATATGCAGATGTACGTTCCTTTCCTGATGGTAACAGGAACGGTTCTTGATAACGAGAAGTTCTCGAACGTAAAGGTAACCAACGGCAAGCTGGTAAACGACGGTGACAGATCGGCGGTTCTCGGCTTTGCACTTCCCGGTATGCAGGAAAACTTAGGACTTGACAAGGACGATTATGAAATCCCCTCATACGTTGAAATCAGCGCAGATGTCAAGGATTTCGAGCTTATGACCTGCATGACGGTAGGTACGACAGAGTTGTTCAACGAGGTCGATACCGACAAGCTCAATATGGACGATATTGACGGTACTATCAAGGAATTCACAGACGCTGTAGATCAGCTTTCAGACGGCTCTTCACAGCTTTATGACGGACTTGTTACGCTGTTTGAAAAATCGGGCGAGCTTGCTGACGGTACAAAACAACTTGCAGACGGTGCAGGCACTCTGTATGACGGCACAGGCACACTTGTAAACGGCACAAACGATTTAAAGAGCGGTGCGGATGAACTGAACGTAGGCGCAGTAAAGCTGAAGGACGGCACGGTTTCTCTGGTAGCCGGTATCAAGGATCTGAAGACAGGTGCAGAGGCTCTTGACAGCGGTGCAGGAAAGCTGAAGGAAGGCACATCTGCACTGGCAGGTGGTGCAAACGATCTTATCAAAGGTGCAGATAAGCTTAACAGCGGTGCGTCATCGCTTGACAGCGGCGCATCTCAGGTGGAGAACGGTGCAGGACAGGTAAGCGCAGGAGCTTCAGAGCTGAACGAAGGTCTTGGTGAACTTTCATCAAACAGCGAACAGCTGAACGCAGGCGCAAAGCAGGTATTTGATACGCTGTTATCCACAGCCGAAACGCAGATAAAGGCATCCGGTCTTACCGTTTCAAAACTGACGATAAGCAATTACAAGACAGAACTTAACAAGCTGGTAGATTCTCTTGACAAGGATAAGGTCTACACTCTTGCTTACAATACGGCACTCAAAACGGTAACTGCCGAGGTAGAAAAGAACAATGACGCTATAACAGCAGGCGTTACAAAAGCTGTACAGGCAAAGGTGCTTGAGGGTGTTCTCAAAGCCGCAGGCTATAATATGACCGCAGAGCAGTACAATGCGGCAGTAAAGGCAGGACAGATACCCGAAGCCGTACAGGCTAAGGTTACAGCCGCAGTTTCCGCTCAGATGTCAACAGACGCTGTAAAGGCTCAGATAAGCACAAATGTTGAAGCACAGAAGAAACAGCTTATCGAGCAGAATATGAAAAGCGAAAAGGTCACAAAGCAGATAAACGAAGCTGTAGCAAAGGCTAAGGCAGGTCAGACAACGATAAAAAATCTTATTGCACAGCTTGATTCCTACAATCAGTTCTATACAGGACTTACTCAGTATACGGCAGGCGTTGACAGTGCATATGACGGCTCAAAGACACTGTCGGCAGGTGCTACACAGCTTTACAGCGGTACTAAAAATCTTCACAGCGGTGCTACACAGCTTAAGAGCGGAACAGAGCAGCTTACAAGCGGCGGCTCAACGCTTATCTCAGGCGTAAATCAGCTTGACAAGGGTGCAAGCGACCTTAAGGACGGTACGGCAAGCCTTGTAGCCGGTGTAGGCACACTCTATGACGGTGCAACACAGCTTGACAACGGCGCAGGACAGTTAAAGGACGGTACGACAAGCCTTGTTGCAGGTGTAGGCACACTTCACAGCGGTGCATTACAGCTTCATGACGGTGCAGGCGACCTTAAGGACGGCGCAGATAAGCTCAATGACGGTGTTGCAACTCTTATTGACGGTGTAAAGCAGTTAAGGGACGGTGCTAAGGAGCTGAACGACGGTATGGATGAGTTCAACGAGAAGGCTGTCAAGAAGATAGTAGACGCTGTTGACGGCGATATTGCAGGACTTATCGACAAGCTGAAGGCAACAGTAGCTTTAGGCAAGGACTATGACACATTCGGCGGTAAGTCTGATAAGACAGAAGGCACTGTAAAGTTCATTTACAGAACAGAGAGCATCTCAGCCGACGATGAATAATAAATAACTTAATAAGTCAAAGGCTCTGACGGGGTTAACGCTCCGTCAGAGCTTTTTTATTACAAATGTCATACGGGAAAATACCGTTTGTAACTGGTGAAATCCGCTTTGCAGGTGTATAATCGTTACAGTAAGATAAATAAACAGCCGAAAGGGGAATACTTATGATATTTGCAAGCGTGAACAACCTTGTCAAGAATTACGGCAATCACTGTGCCGTAGATAACCTCAGCTTCAATGTAAGCGAGGGTGAGATATTCGGACTTATAGGTCCTAACGGAGCAGGAAAGTCAACCACGATAAATATTATCACAACACTTGACGAAGCGACTTCGGGAAGTGTGACGATAGACGGTATGGATACAGTGAAGCAAAGAGCGGAAATAAGACGGATGATCGGATGTGTTCCGCAGGAGATTGCGGTGTACCCGTATCTTACCGCAAAGGAAAACGTTGAATTTTTCGCTTCACTGTACGGCTTCAAGGGCGAACAGCTTCATAAGAATGCTATGACAGCTCTCGAATTTGCGGGGCTTGCTGATAAGGCGGATATGAAGCCGAAGAAAATGTCGGGCGGTATGAAACGCAGACTTAACATTGCCTGCGGTATAGCACATAAGCCTAAGCTGATAGTTATGGACGAACCTACCGTAGGAGTTGACGCACAGTCAAGAGAGCATATAATGAGTTCGATAAAGAAACTGCGTGAAAGCGGTGCGACAGTAATATATACCTCGCACTATATGCACGAGGTAGAGGAAATCTGCGACAGAGTCGCTATAATTGACAAAGGCAGGCTTGTGGCAGAAGGTACACAGCAGGAACTTATAACGATGATAACCGACAGCTGTACGGTACATATCACCACAAAGCAGTGCGACAGCGAAACAAGAAGCAGAGTATCAAGGGCTGTTTCCTGCCTGCCCGATGTAAACAGGGTGCAATTTAACGACAATATGATAAGCGTAGATATGAGCATAAGCTGTAACGATATTTCACACGTTATAAGCGAGCTTGTAAAGCAAAATCTGCCTGTAATCGAGATAAGCACGGAAAAGCCGGATATGGACGCTGTGTTCCTGTCGCTTACAGGACACGAGATACGTTAAGGAGCGGAAATATGCTAAGTTTGATAATAAAACAGATAAGGGAGTATTTCAGAAGCCCCGCAAACGTATTCATGGGGCTTTTCTTCCCGGTACTGCTGGTATTCTTTCTCGGAACGATGCTTCAGAATCTTGATATAGCGGATTATGACATAGGAGAAATTAAACTGCAATACAACGTTACGCAAACATACGAGCAAAGCGGCAAGGCATTTGCTGAGTTTCTTGACAATATCAGTATGATAAAGGCGGAAAAGGCAAGCGACGAAAAAACCGCACTGAGCCTTACCGATAAGGGAGATATAGACGCATATATCGAACTTAAAAACGGGGAAATCCTGTTATACTGTGGCAGAAACGAAATTGCAAACAGGGCGCTCGGCTCGGTGCTGAATTCTTTCATTGCGGTATCCGATACATATTATAAAATAGCATCGACCGACCCGTCACTGCTTATGAATACAGATACCGATACCGAAAAGACATTCGTAGAGCAGGACGGACTTGGCGTTACACGGAGTATGATGGACTATTATGCGGTGAGTATGGCGGTAATGATGATATTCATGTCGCATATGATAATGGGCAGTACGGCTCTTAAGGACGAGGAAAGGATATTCACCCTGCAGCGTCTTTATCTGTCACCTGTCGGCAAAGCGAAGCTGTTTTTCGGAAAGCTCATCGGTACGCTTCCCTCCGCCGTTATAGGAAATGCGGTGATAATGCTGTTTTCGGTGATTGTGTTCGGAGCGAAATACTGCGACAGCTTTGTCGGAAACCTTATCCTGCTCCTGCTGTTCTCCTGCTGCTCACTTGCGACGATAGCTGTAGGTATGCTGATAGGGGTACTGATAAAAATACCTGCGGAGAGCATCGTGATACCGCTTACATGGGCATTGCTGTTCTTCTCAGGCTCGTTTTCAAAGCAGGTATTCATCGAAGGATTCAGCGACAAGCTGCCGCCTTATATCGTTCAGCAGGCGGTATTCAGACTTACTCTTTACGGTGAAAGCGACAGTGCGTTGGCGGTAATTGCGGTATGCCTTGCCGTGACGGCTGCGGTATCGCTTATCGGTGCGGCAATATTCCGTGTAAAAAAATCCGTCTGAAAGGGGAGCGTATTATGAATAATATAAGAACGGTATTTTTCGGTATGCTGAAGCGTCTTAAATACGCACTTATAATCGCACTTCTTGTAGGGGCAGGCAGTATAGGGCTTTATTACTGCGGCAGACCGATAGCAAACGTGTTCTCGGTAAACGACAAGATAGACATTGCCCTTACCGATAACGATAAATCGGAGCTTTCCGCAATGCTGAAAAGCTATCTCAGCGACAGGATAAATATGAACATTATCGAGGACGGCAAAGAAAAATTCAATGATAAATTGATTAACCGTGACGTTTCTGCTATAATAGAGATACCGCAGGACTTTGAAAAGAATGTAATCGGCGGAAAAGACGTGAAGATAAAATCCACCACTCTTGACGATTACGAAAACGGCGCTTATATCTCGGTATATATCGAAGGCTTTATGAGAAGCGTCAATATTGCCGCAGATGCCGCAAAAGGCGACGCAGAGCTGTTTTCGAAAATTATGAACAGCGATGCCGCCGACACAAAGCTCACTAAGGAAAATGCGGTAACATCCGACAGAGAGGACGAATATGTCTCTGCAGGCTTTAAGTTCTCCGAAGGATTTATGATAATGCTTGTCACAGCTATCGGCATATTTATCACACTTGCGGTAATGGAAGACAGGCAGTACGGAACATACAGCAGAATGGCTGTTTCATCTGTAACGGGCGTTCAGTACATTGTCGGAACGCTTGGGGCAAGCATGCTTATATCATTTACGGCGCTTGTCGTTTTACCGCTGTACCTGCTTATCACGGGCGCTCAGATGACAACCGGCTATCCGCTTGTGTTTGCCGCCGTAATAATCTACTCACTGTTCAACTCGGCATTATCAATAATGCTCGCACAGCTGATAAGCTCAAAACAGGCTCTTGCCACGCTTTCGGGCTGTATCACCTCGATAGGCGCATTGCTCGGCGGTGCGTGGTTCCCGATAGACGAAACGGCAGGTATGCTGAAATATCTGTCATATATCACGCCGCAATACTGGTATGTCTGCTTTATGTCGGGCGAGGCTGAACAGCCTGTGATAAACATCTGCGTGCTTATACTCTACACATTGCTTATAATGCTTGCAAGCGCCGCACTTTTCGGCAGAAAGTCGGTAGTTTCAAAGGCATAACGAAAGGAATACGAATTGTCACTTATATATCTTGTATTCAAACTCACGGCAACAGCCGCATTCGGCACTATGAATATAATGAATAACTGTGATTCGGGCGATACGATGCTTACCGTACTCGCCTTTTCCTGCTTTGCTCTGGCTGAATATCTGTTGTCGGTGCTTAAAAAGTCGGATAAAGCGGCGGCGGTCTGTTCGTGCGTTTCGGCTTTTATCGCATTTCTTATATACAGCGACAATCTGATATTCGTGCTGTGCTTTGCTGTGATCTTTGCTGTAGATAAATTCGGTGCGGGAAAGTATTTCCGACATATCGGCGCTGTTTCGGTACTGCTTGTTCTTTTCATAGTAAAACCGCCGTTTATTGATGTTCTGATACTTATTATAATGCTTGTGGCATTCACTGTCAGCCATATTACCGCAGGACAGCTTATCAAATGCCGTGAACAGCTTGCAGAAAGCAGAGAGGAAACTGTTCGCCTCAACCGCAGGATAGCAAGCCTTGAAGAATACGCTAAAACAGCAAAAAAATCTGCGGCTGTCGAAGAACGCAGACGGTTTTCAGCAAGGATACACGATAAGCTCGGACACAGCATTTCCGGAAGTATAATTCTGCTTGAGGCGGCAAAGCTGAACATCAGAACAAACCCCGACAGTGCCGAGCAATGTATTACTACAGTAACCGATAACCTCAGAAGCGGAGTTGACGATATAAGGCAGGCACTGCGTGAGGAACGTCCCGACAGCAAAACAATAGGAATAAGCGAGCTTAAAGAGATACTCGGTGAATATAAGGCAAAATATAACATAAGGACAACGCTTGAAATCAAGGGTGATGCGGACAGAATCACATTCCGCATATGGAACTGCATAAAGGAAAATCTCGTTGAAACGCTTACAAATACGCTCAAGCATTCGGGAGCGGACGAATTTTCGCTGAAAATATCGGTTATGAACAAGGTGATCCGTGCCGAGTTCAAGGATAACGGCAAAGGAAGCGACAGCTTCAGAAAGGGTACGGGTCTTACGGCGATAGAGGAGCGAACGGTGCTTACGGACGGAAAGTGCATATTTCCTGCACAGACGGACGGATTTTCGGTAGTAAACATATTCAGTCTGAAAGAGGAGAACGTATGAAGATAATTATCGCAGATGACGACAGCATAATCCGTGAGGGGCTAAAGATGATAATCTCGTCACAGCCTGATTTTGGGGTGACCGGTGTCGCCTGCAACGGTGCAGAAGCGGTAGAGCTTTGCAGAAAATACAAGACCGATATAGCGCTGCTTGATATAAGAATGCCGGTTATGGACGGCATTGAAGCCGCAAAGATAATGCTTGAAGAAAATCTCTGCAAGCCGCTTTTGCTGACAACGTTTGACGAGCAGGAGCTTATACATCGTGCGCTTAAAGTCGGGGTCAGCGGCTATATTCTCAAAAACACGCAGACAGACGGGATTTTCAGTGCGCTGAGGACGGTATATAACGGCGGTACGGTATTCCAGCAGGATATTCTGTCATATATCCGTGACGCCGCAGTAAAATGCTACGGCAAGAGCGCCGTTTTCGGTCTGCTTACCGAAAGAGAGCTTGATATAGTAAAGCTGATTGCAGACGGCTGTTCGAACGCAGAAATTGCCGAAAAGCTGTTTTTGTCAAACGGTACGGTGAGAAATTATATCAGCGTTATACTTGAAAAAACAGGTCTTGAACACAGGACGCAGATAGCGGTAAGGTATCTTAAGGGCGATGAATAAATAGCTCCCGTGAGCCGACAAAACGGTTTACGGGAGTTTTCGTTTATGTGATTTTATAAAGATATTCGTTGCCTCTTTTGCCGATATAATCAATTACTCCGACATATTGCAGAATTTTGATTGCGATGCCTGCATCGCCTGAACGCATACACCTTCTGAATTCCTTTAGTGTAAAGGTTTCGGGTAATCCTTCGGGGATAAAGCATCGGTAGCTGTCGCTGTCCTCAAGAAACGTAAGGCGAAGCAGGGAAGTGGGAACGGCTACCTTTCTGTCTGTCTTTCTGCGTTTCATATCCTTTGCGCAGTAGCGAAGATTTTCTACGGCTATATCCGCAATGCAGACGGTAAGATTCGGATCGTTCAGGTACTGCCTGATTCGGTACAGTTCAAGGAAAAAGTCGGTCATATCGCTTGCGGTAACGTTCCTTCCGCTGTTCAAAATCTCTCCTGTCGCCTTATCGACATAATTAAGACGGCTCTTTTTATGAAAAGGGTAGACTATCGTAACGTGCGATGCTTTGAGAAACGTATTCAGCTTAGGTACAAGATAGCTGAAGTTTGCCGTCTGTATCTCAAAAATTCCGTTCTCGGTAACAAGGTCCGCAAAGTAACTGCCTATCTTTATTTCCTTATCGAAAAGAGTGGCGGCAAAATAGCTTTTCAGCGTTGCGTGTATCTGCTTTTCGTTCAGTATGCCCACACCGTCGCCGCTGTCGGCTGTAGCAGTACAGGCGCTGAACCGTGCATTGTCGGGCGAAACGTAAAGAGGCTGCTTATCATACTGCCTCACCGTACAGCTGTCGCACTGTATGAACACAGGCACACCGCCTTGCTCGTTTGAGCGGATTATCCCCGTTGCAAGTTCTTTGAGTTTATCTGTAGCATTGGATACGGCATAGCATCTGTCAGCTACCGTAAACATTGATATATCGTTTGTGTTGTCGCCGAAAACTATAAGCTCATCAGCACCGACAAGCTCCTTCAGCTTCAGTGCCGCATTTGCCTTTGAAACGTCCTCACGGTAGATTTCATACCAGTATTCGTCGGTATCGTATGTATCGGGCTGATAGTTTCTTGAAAAGCCGTTTGTTCTGTAAAAATATCGGTCAAGCTCATCGGGCTTCATTACAGGCTCGATAAGCGTTATATAATAAATATCGCCTTCGAACAGTTCGTCATAGCTTTTTGCTCGGTGCATTCTTCTGTCACCGGCTCTGTCATTTAAATAACGCTCCGTACCTTTGTTGAGCCGGTTTTTAAGATAGCTTACTCTTTCGTAATTGTCTATGACCGAGTACACAAGCATGGATTCTTTATGTTCATAGAAAAATGACTTCATGAACGATTTTGATTCTTCGCTGAAAAAATGCGTTACGATACGCTCCTTTGTGACAGGGTCAATTATAAAAGCGCCGTTATGAGTTATCACGGGCAGCCTGAAATTGATACAGCTTACTTTCGGCTCGGCTGAATGCACTGAACGTGCGGTGGCGTAGCTTATCTTTATATCATCGTCAATAAGCCTGTTCATCAGCGCCTCTGTCATTCGTCCGATTTGCGCCTTATGGTCAAGAAGCGTCCCGTCAAGGTCGGTAAGATACAGTTTCATTTGATTTCTCCGATTACAATTTATTTATATTTATATATCTCAGTATGGGGTTTGGGGCGTAGCACCAAGGCGGGTTGCAGGGACGCCAGTCCCCGTATCCACCCCCGGCATGGATGCCGGGCGTGTATGCACAAGGGCTTTGCAAGGACGCAAAGCCAACCAAGCATACACAGCCTTTCATGGGGAAAGGGGGCAGTTCGGCATGGATGCCGAAATTAGGACACACCAAGCTTTGCAAGACGCAAAGCCATCAGAGTGTCCTAAAGGGAATAGGGATAATAAATCAGAAGTTTATTTCAAAAACAGACTTTTTCAGCAAACTGAATTTATATATCTCGGTCTGTCGAAAAACCAATATATTTTTGAAATGGGGTTTGGGGCGTAGCCCCAAGCGGGGTGAGGGCGGCAGCCCCACACTCACCCCCTTTCTGGGGAAAGGGGGCAGTTCGGCATGGATGCCGAAATTAGGACACACCAAGCTTTAAGCATGGATGCTTACAAGTGGTCGAACAAAGTCGGTGCAGGACGCACCGACAACAAACGACCACGGTTGCACAGAAGCAAAGCTATCAGAGTGTCCTAAAGGGGATAGGGATTGAGAACAAGCACTTTTTTGAAAAAACAGACTTTTTACGAAAATTATAAATTAATTATACCACACTTCCCCCGCACCCGCAACTTTATCTCCTTTATTTTTAATGAATAGCCGGGAATTTTTGAGTTATCATATTTACGGGCGAATTTAACAGCGTTTAAAAACAACTAAAAACAGTGTGAAATATATGTAACCTAACATAAAATTATTTTAGTTAAACGAATTTGTAAGTGTGAAAACGGGTTACACCGATACTTACTTAATAAAATTGTGTAACACAGTTAAGTTAGTGTGAATTTTGTTTTTAATGCACATAATAAACAAATATAATTTATGTGTTTTAGCTGAATTTCCTATAGCTGTATTGACTTTTAGCTAAAACGTTGTATAATCTTAAGTGAATTAAGCAAGCGGAAACAGCTTAATAAACATAAGCTAAATTCATTAACTATCAACTAAGGACCGGTGGCTAAGCACTGTCCGACCAGAAAGGAAATTATCACATGAAAGCAAAGAAGATACTCGCAGGTATCCTTGCGGCAAGCACAGCAGTTTCGCTGGCAGCCTGCAACAGTAACAATGCAACATCATCAACATCAGGCAGTACATCATCTTCATCAAAGACAGAAGATAACAGTTCTGCGACATCGGGTGAAGAATCTTCGACTACACCTTCGGGCGAAAAGATCACCCTCAAGGTTCTTACTCACCGTACAGACCGTAAGGATGACGGCTCACTCGACAAGATGACAGACGCTTTTGAAGAAAAGTACAACTGCACTGTTGAATATCAGTCATTCAAGAGCTACGCAGATGACGTTTCGACAATGATGAGCACCAAGGAATATGGCGATGTACTCATGATTCCCGATACAGTTAAGCTCGCCGATCTTTCAAACTTCTTCGAGCCTCTCGGCAAGTACGATGAACTTAAGGATAAGTACAAGTGGGCAGATCAGAAGATGTATGACGGAACAGTATACGGCCTTGCTCACTTAGGTTCTGTTAGCGGTGGTATCTGCTACAACAAGAAGGTATGGACAGACGCAGGCATCACAACAATGCCCAAGACAGCCGACGAATTCATCGCTGACTTAAAGAAGATCAAGGAAAAGTTCCCCGATGTAATTCCTTACTACACAAACTTCAAGGAAGCAAGCTGGACAGCTTCACAGTGGTCAAGCCTTGTTGTTCCTTCTTCGGGCAACCCCAACTTCGAAACAGACCTTATCGTAAACAAGGAAGACTTCTTCACAGAAGGCAAGCCCTACTACAACGTATTCAAGCTGATGTACGATATATATTCAGATTCTACTCTTATCGAAGGCGACCCGATGAGCTCCGACTGGGAAGGCTCAAAGCTGATGATTGCAAAGGGCGAAGTTGCTACAATGACAATGGGTTCATGGGCAGTTTCACAGTTCCAGCAGATCGCTAAGGATAATAACCTTGATCCCGAAAATATCGGTTACATGCCTGCTCCCTTCTCTAAGGACGGCAAGCAGTACGCACAGTACGCAGCAGACTACTGCATGGGCATAAACAAGAACATTGCCGATGACAAGAAGGATCTCGGCAAGAAGTATATTGAATGGTTCATCGCTGAATCCGGCTTCTCTGAGGCTGAAGGCGGTATCAATACACTTGAAGGCAGCAAGCTCCCCGATTACCTCTCAGCGTTTGACGGTTGTGAATTCTTCACAGCAGCAACAGCTCCCGAAGGTCTGACAGGCGTATTCAACGCTATCGACAAGGATTCTGAGGTTGGTATATGGACAGGCGACTCCGCAAACTTCAAGCTCCAGCTTGCTGAAGCAGCATTTGCCGGCAAGGGTGACGCAGGCTTCAAGGCTATCGCAGACTCCGTTAATCAGAAATGGGCGGCTACAAGAGATGCCAACGCAGAACTTGAAGCATACATCAAGGCTAACGGCTAATTAACGCTATCGTATTTTCTTCATAGATACTCCAAACACACAAACCCGTACGGAAAGGCATAAGTCTTTCCGTATAGGTTTTTATGGAGGAAATTAACAAATTACCAAAAATAGAAATTATTTCTTGAAAGGACAGATTTATGGCTACTCAAGGCGTTACCGCAATTCATAAGCGTCGCACATTATGGCAGTGGCTTAAAGGCTATACAGGTCAGAAATACATGACAACAGTGCTGTTTCTGGCGATACCTGTCGCACTGCTGATACTTTTCACTATTATCCCTGCTGTTAATATGATAATATTCAGCTTCCAGCAACGTGACCAGCTTGGCGTAAATGTACAATGGGTCGGTTTCGACAACTATAAGACGCTGTTTACCGATATGGCATATCTTTCAACGCTCATCAACAGCTTGTACTACTTTGTCGGCTCGTTTATACAGCTCGGACTTGCACTTTTCATCGCAACTCTGTTATGCTCGAAAATAAAGCTCGCAGGACTGTTCAAGGGAGTTATCTTCTTCCCTTATCTTATGAACGGCGTTGCGGTAGCGCTTATTTTCCAGAGATTCTTCAGAGGCGATGACGGCGGTACGCTCAACTCCATAATCGCACTTTTCGGAGCAGATCCTGTAAAGTGGCTGTCAAACGGCGCTATCAACAACTGGTGTCTGGTTTTTGCGTCGGTATGGCGTTATATCGGCTTTGATATTCTGATGTTCATCGGTGCTATCCAGTCTATCTCGCCCGACATTTACGAAGCGGCAGATCTTGACGGTGCAAACGCATGGCAGAAGTTCTGGCACATAATTTTCCCCGGTATCAGAACAATCATCGCATTACAGCTTATCCTTGCCATAAAGGGTGCTGCATCTGTATTTGAGATACCGTATATTATAACCGGCGGTAAGATGGGAACATCGACCTTCGTTATCAAGACGATCGAAACGGGCTTCCAGTACCAGAAGATCGGACTTGCATCCGCAATGGCTATCGTCCTGCTGTTTATAATAATAGTGATTACGATGATCCAGAAGATATTCTTTAAGGAAGAAAAGTAGGTGTAACAATGACAGACAATATCACAACAACCGAAAACTCCGGACAGACCTCTTTTAATATGGATAAATACAGGTTCAAGGAAACGCCTAAGGGTGTAAGAATACTGATAGACGTATTGAAATACGCCGTGCTTGTCATAGCCTGCCTTATAGTTATCGTGCCTCTGGTAGTCGTATTACTCGGCTCGCTGAAAAGCCACGAGGATTTTCTGACAAGCGGAGCGTTTGAGCTTCCTAAGGTGGTGGAGCTGGCAAACTTCAAGACGGCGTTCCTGCAGGGTAACGTAATGAAAGGCCTTATCAATACCGCTATTATCCTTGTGTTCTCGTGTGCGGGAACGATAATCACTGGTACTATGACCGCCTTTGTTGTACAGCGTTTTACAATGGTGTTCACAAAGCTCGTAAAGAATATATTCCTTATTGCCGCACTCCTGCCGAATATCTCTATGCAGGTAACGGTATTCCAGGTAGTACACGCACTCGGTCTTTATGACACCCTCGCCGCACCGATTATCCTTTATATCGGTACGGATATAGTTTCGATCTATATCTTCATACAGTTCCTCAATAACATATCCGTATCCCTTGACGAAAGTGCGATACTTGACGGCTGTTCATATCCGAGAGTATACCTGAGCATTATTCTCCCTATGCTCCGTCCTGCTATTGCGACCGTGCTTGTAATCAAGTTTGTAAGCATATACAACGACTTCTATACAGCAAACCTGTATATGCCCAGTGACGGACTTCAGGTCGTATCAACAGCCCTTTACAAGTTCATCGGTCCTTACGGCTCACAGTGGGAAATTATCTTCGCCGGTGTAATTATCTGTATCATACCTACGTTAATAATCTTCCTTTCGATGCAGAAGTTTATTTACAGCAACCTTGTTTCAGGCTCTGTAAAGGAATAAACGCTTCCGATTCTCCTTGCTATATATGAAAATGACGTCACGCTTTTCGGCGTGACGTCATTTTTGTTACGGGAAAGTTTGTACATAAATGCAGACGTTCATAATTTTTAACGGCGTGAGTTTTTCCTGCTGAAAACGCAGATAAAACAGCCGTTTTATTTGTAGCTGCTACCCTTATATATATTGGGATAAATTAAATTGAATGATAATGAACGGTTTCTTTTATACGAAGCAACACATAACTCCAACGAGAGCTTTTTAACACTTATAGACCGGTAGCATTCATTTCTCAGGAGTGCCGCCGCTACTGTCATAGCAGTTTTCTTGTCATCATACCGTGCAGCATATTCCGGACAATATACGGTTGCTTTTGCGGAATTAATGTATTTGATTTTCCCATCCTTGCTTATAACCTCGAGTACATAAGCCATGCTCCCACCTCACTTTACAATTATCCGATAATAAAATTATAATTTAAAGAAAGGCGCATTTCAATAACAAATTAAAAATAAAGTTGAAAAATGGGATAATATGTCAGAAATTTTGTCGAATTTATTGAAATCACTGAAATAATCCGAATTTTACTCTCAGACGGCAACATTTTTTCAATAGTGCATCGCCTGTTATAAGCACAAATATTACTGTGGATACTGCGTGGATAAGGTCAAAGGGTATGCCTGAAACGATATATGCGGTAATTGTCTGTAAGTTTATATCGGTCGTGTAGGTAAGCACACTTGATATATTCATTATTCCGCCGTAAATAACGAGGACTGACAGGAAGGAGTAGATACAAAGGGCGAGCGTGTTGCGCTTTTTCGAGAAGATGATACCTGCAAAAAAGCCAAGAAGCCCCATTGCAAACATCTGCCACGGCGTCCACATACCCTGACCGAACAGCATATTCGATATCAGCATAGACACCGCACCGACAAGAAAGCCTGCCTGTGCACCGAGCGCCGTTCCGCTTATGATAACGATTGCGGCAACGGGCTTGAACTGCGGAAACATAAAGAAAAGCTCCCTTCCTGCGACAGCCGCCGCAGAAAGCACGGCAAGCACCGCTATATCCTTTGCGGACGGCTTCTTTTTTTCAAAGCTGATAAAGAAAGCGGCAAGGCACTCGACAAGCACGGCAAGAATTATCAGCAGATGCTTTCTTGTGCCGTTAGGGATAAAAAGTGTGCCGAGTATCACTGTGAAAGGAATAAGAACGGCGGTTATAACGCCTGCGACAATATCGGACGGAGTTACTTTTTTTGCGGTTACGGGCGGCTTTGCCATTGAGTTTTTCGGGGCAACGCCGATAATAAGCATAATCATAGGAACGCACAGCAACGCATATTGCAGCCAGAACGGCTCTGACGGTATCTCAAAAGGGAATATGCCGGTACCGGCTAAAAGCATAAAAACAAATCCGACACTGCCGAGCGAAAGCATTACCTTTCGGAAAATCGACAGCCTTTTGCGTTTTTTGCGTTGTGGTACTGCTGTGTCGGGCTTATCGCCTTTTATGCCGTGAAAACGTCCGGAGAGATCGCCGTAGTTTTCAGCCTTTCCTCCGAGAGAAGCTATAAGCCCTGCGACAGTGTAAACATTATCGCATACGTTTTTGGCGATTTTCGCACTGTCTGTAGTGAAAAACGAGGAATCGGAAAAGAACTGTGACGGCGGCAGAGATACGCTAATTTCTCCGTCAAAAAGCAGGGCGCATATATCCGCCGTTTCGGCACAGAAATCCATATCGTGACTGACAATCACAATCGTTTTCCCGTCTGCTTTAAGCTGTTTCAATAATGCCGAGAACATCTGCTTATATACTGCGTCCGCCGCCTTAGTCGGCTCATCAAGAAGAAGTATATCCGCACCGTAGGAAACGAGCTTTGCGAGCGCCGCCTTCTGCCTTTCACCGCCGGATAAGTCAAACGGGTGACGTGACAGCAGGTGCGTAAGATTAAATGCGGCGGCTATCTCGTCGGCATTATCGGCAAATTCTTCTCTGAGCGTTTCCTTATTGAAAAGCAGGGTAGGGTCTTGCGGAAGAAAACCTATCTTTCCGCCGTTTATCGTTATTTTTCCGCTGTTTTGCTTGAGCGTACCGCAGATAAGGCTTAGCAGGGTCGATTTTCCTGCGCCGTTTCCGCCCACTATTGCGGTTATGCTCCCTTGCTTTATGTCAAGCGAAAGGTTTCTTATAATATCTCTTTTGCTGTTCTTATAGCCGAAAGACAGATTTTTAACGGATATACAGCTTTTTTCCGATATGCTGTTGTCGGTAATGCCGGGAGTATTAAGCCCGTTGTTTTTGCCGTACGCAATATACCAGTCCTTAGCGGAGGGAACGTCAAGCAGTGGAAGAACATTGCTGACAGATGCGCTTGCTCTTACACCTGCCGGCATTTCAAAAAGCATAGGGTGATTGTTTTCCGACAGATGCTTTGTAAGAGAGCTTGCATCGCCGTCGTGACACACCTTGCCGTTGTCGAGCATAACCACACGCTTTGCAACGGACAAAAGACCGCCGAGCTGATGCTCCGCAACAATCACTGTCGTACCAAGCTCCTTGTTTATTCTTACAAGCAGTGAAATAAACTGCGTGGATGCGATAGGGTCAAGCTGTGAGAGCGGCTCGTCAAGAAGCAGTACATCGGGATTCATAGCCATTACAGACGCTAAGTTAATCATCTGCTTCTGACCGCCCGAGAGCTTGTCGCAGTCGCAGTACAGCAAGTCCTCTATGCCGAAGAACAAAGCGGTCTGGGAAACCTGCGAGCGTATTTCGTTTTGTGAAAGTCCTATGCTTTCCGCACCGAAGGCAAGCTCGTGCCAAACCTTGTCGCAGACGATCTGCTCGTCCGTAAACTGCGTGACAAAGCCTGCAAAATGACCGCTGAAAGAAATTTTTCCTTTTTGCGTTCCTGCGTCGGCAGGTGCTTTCATAAGATTTAAAAGGGTGGATTTTCCGCTTCCCGAGCTGCCGCAGAGTATTACGAATTCTCCTTTGCTTATTTTAAGCGAAATATCGGAGAGTGCGTTCATATCCGAGCCGGGATAGGAATATGACAGATTTGAAATATTATAAAGTTCCATTTCTTTCCCTCCGTTTAAATCGTGAATAAAGCTCGGCTGCAACAGGCATCGCACAGAGTATGAGCCAGAAAACATCCGCAGAAATATCGAAAGCAGTCAGCGGCAGGATAAATTCGGGATAATAGAGATAATAGGCTTTACCGCTTGCAAAAAGAATAATAATTGCGGTTGTGCATATCACGGTAACAGACATTATAATAAAGTCGGACGGCGCAAAGCGGAATATGCTGTAGGCTGTACGTCTTGCCGTACCGTAACCTCTGTATTTCATAGATCGTGCGGTATATGCGCTATGCTCAAGGGTATCCGTTACCGCAACGGAGAGAACGTGAACACCGCTTCTGATACGGCTTCTAAAGTTGCCCTCGTATATATCGTTTCCTACAAAACGCTGAGCCGCCGCCGCTTGCTTTGCCCGTCTTGCGAACATAGGCACAGAACGCAGCGTCATTGACAACAGCAAAGCGAGTGACGGCAGTGCTTTTCCGAGAAGATATACCGTTTTGTCGCTTGTCATACACTTGTTAAGTCCGATAAACCACATAACGAGCGATATTGTCATAGCGCCTGTAAACAGCGAAAAAATAAGCGTTTCAAGCGTGATACTGTTGCCGCTCGGCAACTTTGCAAGCACGGTTATGCCTCTGTTTGAAAACAGAAGATTTATAACCGCCGCAAGCAGTGCCATAGGAAGCATTACAAAAAGCGTTCTTGCGGCGGTTTTTCCGTTCAGTAAAAAAGCAAAAACGGCAGAGCAGACGAGAGCCTCCGCCATAAAGACGGGGCTTTGCACTATTGCGGTTATCAGTATCACCGACAGAAAATACATTGCCGCTGTTACAGGGTGTGTTCTTTCCATTGTTGCTCCTTAGTTTTAAAGGTCATAGCCAAGCTCGCAGGTATAGCGGAACGCTATCTTGTCATTGCTTGCGGGCTTGTACGATGAACAGCCGTAGTTTGGGAAAACGCCGTTTACGCTGTACATCCAGCCTGAGCCTTGTCCGCAGTCGAATTCATAAAGGTTGTTTATACCCTCGACATAGTATGAGCTGAACGCAGGGGTATAGCTTGCCTCCATCTGAATACTGTTCTCGTCACAGATACGGCGGAGTATATCGTATACGCTTTCACCGCTGTCGAATCCGACCGTTCCGCTGAATATTACGGCATCATCGGGAATGTACTTTTCAAGTCCTTTTTTCAGTTTATCCTTGTTGTTGAGTATGGTTTTGCACTCTATAACGAATGTGCAGGTGTTGTCATATTTCTTTATCGGCTTGTTGGGCTTCGGGGTCGTTGATATTACAGATGAAGCGGTTGATACTGTTGTGACTTTTGAAGATGCCGGACTTGCCGAAGATGTCGGGGCGGATGTGAAAACGGGCTTTTCGGTTGGCTTTGAAATGTCTGCGGCGGTAGATGATGTTGATGCGACAGAGGTTATTGCCGTTGTTTTAGGCTTTTCGCTTTCAGGTAAGGTTTGTGAAGAAGTATCCGTAACGGTTGTTGCGGGCGTTGTCTGAGAATTGCCGTCTGTCTGAAAAGCGGTTGTTGCGACAATGCTTTCTACGGTTGTAAACGATGATGTTTCGGGGGTAACGTATGATATACCGCTGTTTTCGGCGGCATCTTTTCCCACAACGGCGGAAACTACCGCAATTATCACCACAGCGACAAGAGCCAGCCCAAGACCGAGTATATATTTGTATTTATCAAAAAAAGCTTTCATTTTTTCTCCGTGAAATATCGGTTATGTAAAAATTGTTCCGCACCTATTTTATCATAAAAACAGGTACGGAACAAGCATTTACATAATAGTTTTACTTATTTGCGCTTTTTCTTCGAAATAAGCATAACTGCGCCTGAGATGAGAACTGCCATACCGCCTGTTACAAGTACGCCTGTACCGGGATTTATGGGATCGTTTTTATCTTCGGGCTTGCCTGAGCAGTCGCCGGGCTTTACAGAATCGCCGGGCTGTGCGGGCATATCGGGTTTTTCAGGTTCTGTCGGCTCAGCCTTCGCAGACATTTCGTAAAGTGAAGAGCCGTCCTTTGAAAGCTCATAAGCTGTAAGAGCGAGTGCCGCCTGTTCGGTAGCCATGTAGTTTTCTTCGCCGCCGAGCGTGTGGCTGTAGCCGTTTTCTGTAGCGTAGCTTTCAAGTGCGTCGATAAGCGTGATGCCGTCAACGATGAATCTTGAATCTGTAAGCGGGTCGATGCCGAGAGCGGCAAGTGCGATAAGTACCTGCGAGGTGCTTTCACTGCCGTTTGCATATCTTGCGTTCTCGTCAAGAGATTCTGCAAGGAACTCAAGACCGCTGTCTATAGCCGCATTTACCTTCTCGTCAGCCGCATAGGGAGCGAGAGCCTGTATAGCCATAGCCGTAAGGTCAACATCTGCGGTATCGCCGGCGAGCGCCCAGCCCTTGCCCGTCATATTGTCAACAATATAAGCGATAAGCTCATCGTGCGTCTTTGCGCTGTAATCTGTAGTGTCGAATGCTATAAGTGAGAATATAACCGCATTGATACCCTGCGATGTGATATAGTCCATATCGTCAAGACCGCTCAGCAGGTTATAGCCTGCGATGTCTGCGGAATTCTTTCCGAGTGAGGACAGAGCGATTATAACTCTTGCGTTCTCCGTAGGCTTTCTGTCTGAAAGTCTGTCTGAACCGTTAGCCTTTACTGCTTCACAAAGCTCGCTGTAGTATTTTGCCGCCTTGTCGGCAGAGAGCTTTCCTGCTCTTGCGAGTGCGATAACCGACCATTCACCGCCGATAGACTGAACGGGGTAGATATCGTTATTCGCAAGAGTGCCGAGAACAGTGTCGAAGTGATCCTTACTCTTTGCGCCTGCTTGCTTTATCGTGTCGATAACAGCAAATCTTTCTGTTGCCTTGTCAAGAGTATCCGAATTTGTGACCTTATCTCTTAAACGCTCGGGAACTGCCGAGTAAGCGTCCTTTGCATTTTCAATCTTATCCTTGCTGTCAGCGGTAACCTTGCCGATTGCATCTATTGCCTTTATCGCATTGCTTATAACGTCAGCCTCAGCCTTAGCGAGAGCTTCTTCTGCGGCTGTTAAGGTTTCGTAGTTTCCTACAAGCGTCTTTGCGTTGTCGCTGAGTTTGTCATAAGCCGCTCTTGCCGCTGTGATGCTGTCATAACTGTCGAGCGTTACATCGCCTATAGCGTCAATAAGCTCTTCAACCTGCTCAGCCGCCTTTACATCATCGGAAACGAGCTTCAGGTAAGCGTATACGGGCTGTTTTTCACCGTTCTGAACGATTATTCTGACAACCTTTATTTCAGACTGATTAAGTGCGATTTTAGCCTCTGTGCCGGATGCTACACGCTGATTGTTGATATAAATGTTATCATCGTCAGCGCCCAAAACGGAAACGTTCACGCTTTCCTCGATACCTGTGCTTATCTCGTAAACACCGTTATCATCAGGAGTGATTTCCTTTATTGTCTTGCCGTTTGCGTCTGTTAAGACTATTTTTCCGGGAAGCGCTGTCGTGCCGACCTCTTGCTCGTTTGCAGCTGTTCTTACAACATAAGAAACCTCTGTCGATTTCTCGTTGAATATGCCTGCCCAGATGTTGCTTGCTGTCTGTATCTTTATATAGTGAACGCCGTTTTTGAATGTAACGGGGTTGCCGTTTTCATCTACAGCCCACTTTAAGTCGAAACCGTTTGATTCGGCATTTTCGCTGTATGCGTTTACATTAGCGCCTATCGTGCCGTTCTTGAAGTAGTCAACATAGCCGAACCTTGTCGTACCGGCAAAGGAAGCTGTAGAGCTGTCGCCCTGTATACTACCCTGAACACCGGGGATAACAACGCCTCTGAGTGTGACAGTATCGCCCTTTGCAAGATTGTTCATATAGTAAACGCTGGGTGAAACCCATCTGCCTGTCTGCTTTGAGCCGTCGTTTGAGTTGCCCTGATTGTCTGTCCAGCTTGTTTTACCGTCGGCTGTCTTTTTGTATGTCACTTCGTAATCGGTGATGGTCGTATCTTCAAAATGCTCACTTCCTGCGAGCGCATACCATGTTTTGCCGTCCTCAGAAACATATACCTGTCCGCTTTCAGCCGCACTTCCGCCGCTTACAAAGCTGTTGCCGTAAGCGTAGAAGTCAAGGCCGTAGGGGTTTGAGGGGTCGTCTGTTACGGGGTTTTCATAGTAATATGTGATATAACCGCCGAAGTTACCGAGTGATTTTATAGTGCCTGCGAGCGTCTGCTCGGGGCCTACACCGTAGGAAACGTTGGTGTACTGGCTGTTGATGCAAAGATAATCAACGACCTTGTCGGGTACGTCATACTTGCTTCTCTTTGTAGCCTTGACAGTATAGCTTTCTGAAAGAGTGCCGTCTGTTACCGTTACAGTAGTGTTTGCGCTCTTGGTAACAAGGCTGTAAACGCCGTTTTCGTCTGCTGTTGCGGCATCGTTGCCTATCTTAACTGTGCAACCGTCGGCAACCTTGAAATATACTGTGGGGAATTCTGCGTCATTTGCTATAACTATATTATAGCTGAGAAGTGACGGGTCGAATGCGGGATACATATCGCCGTGTTCGCTTTTAAGCTCTGTAAAGTGTACGTTCTTTATAGAAACGTCAGCCTTTACAAGCTTTATTTTGTAGCTTGTTATCTTGTCTGCATCATCAAACTTGTCTGTAAGATAATCGCCGTCCGAAACAGCATCTATTGATACTGTAACAGTGCCGTCCTTGCCGAAGGAATATGCGGGAGTTGTTTCGCCGCTTTTAAGCTCTGTATATTCGCCGTCAGCCTTCGCTCTGAAATGAACGTTTGCGGTTTTGCCCTTGAGAGTAAGTGCAACTCCGTCGGTGCCTCCCAAAACATAGGCTGTGTAGCTGTGGCATTCTGCATTTGTGCCGGTCGTATCGGTCACATTGCCGTTTTCGTCATTTCTGAAAACCGTTCCCTCCGCAAAGCCGTTGTACTTTGTCGCATACAGCTCTCTGCCGGCAGGAACAAGCGTGATACCGCTTGTGCTTGCGATTTCCGCAGTGTAGTCATAGGGACGTGTTATGTTGAACACATACTGCGTCTTTATGCTTTCATCGTCAATGTAGCAAAGCTCTAAAATCAGCTTAGTCAAGCCGAAAGGAATATTAGAAATGCTGTTGAAGCTGCCGGACTTTATCTCGTTTCTCTGTGCAACTCCGTTTATATCGGTGTATACCGCATAGCACTTCAGCAGGTCCTTGTTGAACTTAGTTCCGCTGTTGATATAGAAAGATGATGTGCTGTAAGACTTTATCTTTACATCATATTCGAGCTTTTCGGGGTCGAAAGCGTCATTGTCCCAGCCGTCAAGCGAGAAAGCCGAAAGTGCAAAGCTGTCAAAACGTGCGGCGGGTCTTGTGCCCTCCTTTATTGTTACCTTATAAGTGCTTGCTGCTGCACCCTCGCTTACCGTAACGGTGATAACATCGCCGTCCTTTATTTCAGTAGGCTTTGTAAGGCTCAGCGTCTTGTCGCCGATCTTGCTTACCGTCTTGAAATTCTTGTTCAGTGCGGTAGGACGGAAATTGATGCTCTTTGTGCCGAAAGGAACAGTAAGAGTATAATTATAGGTCTTTGCACTGAATTCGGGGGAAAGTGTGCCGTAATCGCTGCTTATCGCTTTAAGCGATGTATCTGTACCGCTCCAGTCACTGCCGAGGTCAGCACCCCAGTCCATAGTGTACTGCATACGGATCTCATCGCCGCTTGCAAGCTTGCCGTTAGCAACGGTATAGGCTGTGAAGCCTTCGTTTGTAAACCAGTCGTTGAGCGTACCCATCCAGCCGCTCATCGAGCCGCCGTCAAACGCCGCAAGGCCTGCGATCTCGCTTATGTAGCCATCGTCTGCGCCCTTCTGAGTAAAGCCGGAGCTTTCGATAGCGTCCTTTATGCAGGTCATTGCACTTGAGGTCTTGTCAAGCGATACCCACTTGTCGACCTTGGTACCTGTCCACGCAGGAGCGTTACCACCGCTGACCGCTTCGGTAAACGTTGTGTTTTCTACAATAACACGGACGCTTCCGAGGTCATCATCGGCAAATACAGTAAAGCTCACCTGCGGTACTGACAGCAGTGCCAGTGAAAGCGCCAGCAGTAAAGCTGTCACTTTTGCTGTAAATTTCTTTACATTTGTCATAGTTTTACCTTCCTTTATTCTTTTTTGCCGTAAGGCTTAACCGTCTAATCTGCGTTTTGCTGCTTTTCTTCTTTGTCTGGAGCGTTCACGCTTTTCACGGCTTTTCTCCTTTGCCGAAACCGCCGGAGGCTCTTTCAGCCCTGCGGCTTCAAGCGCCCTTGTCCACGGTCCCAGCTTCTGCTTTATAAAGCAGACTTCGCTTGGAGTAAAATCGGAGCGTTTGGGCAGAGTGCCAAGCTGTTCATACTTTTCGCAAAGCATAGCGACAGCCTTGCTGAATTTTTCGTCCGCCATAACGTCACCTCCGTAAACAAATACGAAAAACGGCAATAAAAAATGCCTTCACCAAAAAAAGTGAAAGCACAACTGATCTTTAAGCACAGCAAACATAAGCCATACGGATATGCAAAAAAGCATAAAGGTACAGCCTTAGCTGAAGATCGGCTGTACTTCTTCCTCGTCCAAGAGACAATGCCGAAAAATACGGGGGTATTCTGACTTGTGAGCATAGGCTCAGATACAGTAATGACGGTTGCTCCGGATTCTCACCGGATTCCCTATTACCTACCGGGCAAAAAGCCTTTCGTACCGTATTTTCGATATTCGGTTAAGGATAAGTATAGCATAAAGGGGGAAGAAATGCAAGAGGGGGAGAAGTATTATGAAAATAAAAAACGAGGTGCGTTGGCACCTCGTTTTGCTATATCATATTATTTATCTATCAGAACGCAATTCTGTCCTCGATGTACTTCTTCACATCTGCGATAGGCATTCTTTCCTGCTTCATAGAGTCACGTTCACGGACTGTTACGCAACCGTCCTCAACGCTGTCAAAGTCGTATGTGATGCAGAAGGGAGTACCGATCTCGTCCTGTCTTCTGTATCTCTTGCCGATAGCGCCTGCATCGTCATAGTCAACGCAGAAGTACTTTGACAGCTCGTCTGCAATCTCGCCTGCCTTGTCTGCGAGTTTCTTTGACAGGGGCAGAACTGCCGCCTTGACAGGAGCTAAGTAGGGGTGGAAGTGCATAACGTTTCTTGTTGTACCGTCCTCAAGCTGTTCTTCGTCATAAGCTTCAGTTATAACTGCAAGGAACAGACGCTCAACACCGAGCGAGGGTTCGATAACATAAGGAACGTACTTCTCGTTTGTTTCGGGATCGAAATATTCCATCTTCTGACCGCTTGTCTTGATGTGCTGTGTAAGGTCGTAGTCGGTTCTGTCCGCAACGCCCCAAAGCTCGCCCCAGCCGAACGGGAACAGATATTCGAAGTCGGTTGTAGCCTTTGAGTAGAAGCAAAGCTCTTCCTGATCGTGATCACGCAGTCTTAAGTTTTCTTCGTTTATGCCGAGGGACAGGAGCCACTTCTTGCAGTAGTCCTTCCAGAAGTAGAACCAGTCAAGGTCTGTGCCGGGCTTGCAGAAGAATTCAAGTTCCATCTGCTCAAATTCTCTTACACGGAAGATGAAGTTGCCGGGAGTAATTTCGTTTCTGAACGATTTACCTACCTGTGCAACACCGAAAGGTACTTTTTTACGGGTAGTACGCTGGATATTCATAAAGTTTACGAAAATACCCTGCGCTGTTTCGGGACGGAGGTAAAGCTCGCTCTTAGAGTCCTCTGTAACACCCTGGAATGTCTTGAACATAAGGTTGAACTGTCTTATGTCTGTGAAATCAGCCTTGCCGCAGTTGGGGCAGGTGATGCCTTTTTCACGGATATAATCCATCATCTGCTCGTTTGACCAGCCTGCACAGTTTGTGCCGTCAAAGTCCTCGATAAGATTATCCGCTCTGTGACGTGTCTTACAAGCCTTGCAATCCATAAGGGGATCGGAAAATCCGCCGATATGACCCGATGCTACCCATGTCTGAGGGTTCATGAGGATAGCACTGTCAAGACCTACGTTGTACTTGCACTCCTGTATGAATTTTTTACGCCATGCGGATTTGATGTTGTTCTTCAGCTCAACGCCGAGAGGTCCGAAATCCCATGTATTTGCAAGTCCTCCGTATATCTCACTGCCGGGATATATAAAGCCTCTGCCCTTACAGAGAGCGACCAGCTTATCCATGGTTTTTTCTGTGTTTTTCATGTGCGAAATTTCCTTTCATGTTTTGCATTTAAAAGCAGTGCACGGCAACGTATCTGCGCTGTCGTGCTTGTCTGCCGTATAATTCGTTTTAAATAGTGTTTGCCTCCGACCGTTTCGCTGTACAGAAAGGTCGGAACTTACAGCACCTTACAGCTTTTCGATCCAGCCCATTTCATCGGGGAGCTTGCCGTACTGCATACCTGTCATTGTATCGTATAGACGCTGAGAGATAGGCCCTATCTTGTTGTTGTTGATAAGCATAACCTTATCGCCCCACTTTAAGTGACCTACAGGTGAGATAACAGCGGCTGTACCTGTACCGAATACTTCATTCAGCTTGCCTGCATCGTAAGCGTCTGCGATTTCCTGTATTGTGATTCTCTTTTCGCTTACTTTAAGACCCCACTTCTTGCACAATTCTATAGATGACTTTCTTGTGATACCCGAAAGGATAGAGCCCTGAAGTGCGGGAGTAACAACCTCGCCGTCGATTACAAAGAAGATGTTCATAGCACCTACTTCTTCAATGTACTTACGCTCAACACCGTCAAGCCACAGTACCTGTGAGTAGTTCTGCTTGTGAGCCTCGTCCTGACCGATGAGCGATGCGGCGTAGTTACCGCCTGTCTTTGTAAAGCCCATACCGCCTCTTACTGCACGGACATAGTTTGTTTCAACATAGATATTAACGGGATCAAGACCTGAAGCGTAATATGCACCTGAGGGTGACATGATTATCATAAAGTAATACTTGTCGCCGGGACGAACGCCGAGGAACGGATCTGCGGCAAATATGAACGGACGTATGTAAAGCGAAGCGCCGTCTGTATGAGGTACCCAGTCCGCATCTATCTTTACAAGCTCGTGGAGAGCCTGTAAGCAATCGTCAACGTTTAACTGAGGGATAACAAGACGCTCAGCGGAGATGTTCATTCTCTTGAAGTTTTCTTCCGGACGGAAGAACTGAATGCTGCCGTCGGGAGTTCTGTATGCCTTCATGCCCTCGAAGATTTCCTGTCCGTAGTGAAGAACCATAGCGGCAGGTGAAATAGAAATATCCCCGTAGGGAACTATTCTTGCGTCATGCCAGCCCTTGCCCGTGTCATATTCCATAACGAACATATGATCGGTAAATATGTGACCGAAACCGAGCTTTGTTTCGTCAACGGGCTTTGCCTTAGGTGTTTTAGTTTTCTCAATTTTGATTTCCATTGTAAAAACATTCCTTCCTGAAAGCGATTTTCTCGCCGTAATTTCCGCCATAGCGGCAGCTCGTCTGCCTTATGCAAGCGAAATACCGTTTCCTTTCAGCATCTGTCCGATGAAAGCACAGGAAAATTATGTATGCTTGCAGTACCGACTGATTGTACAAAGAAAATTATAGCACTATTCTTGCAAAAGTTCAATATCTTTTTCGCATTATTTGAATTTTTTGAGCGGATTTCTTTCATCAAAAGTCCGTGCGTATATTATTATGCAAATAAATCGGTCCGATGCCTGTTGAATGGCACCGGACCGATCGCAATATTTCAGGTTACTGCTTGTTTGACATTTCGTAGGATTCGATCATCTTCTTGACCATCTGACCGCCGATTGAACCAGCCTGCTTTGAAGTAAGGTCGCCGTTGTAGCCGTTATCCTTAAGGGGTACGCCTACTTCGCTTGCAGCCTGCATCTTGATGCTGTTTAATGCTGCCTTGTTCTTTTTATTGGTACTAGCCATTGTTGTTTTCCTCCGTATTTGTTATGCAGGTCCTTTTGACCTTGCAACATTATTATGTTCGGAGATTTTTTAAATATCAGATGAAATTTTTGGTGAAAAATCAGAACGCAGAAAATACGGCAAACCGTTCTGATTTTGCAAATAACATTGCAATCAGAATTCATCTGTGCTAAAATAAATTAACATATTTTTACGGAGGAATCGCTATGCCTACAGAACTCGAAACCATGAAGCACGCCAAGGAATACATAGACAAGCTCGCAAACGGAATAGACCCTTTTACCGATAAGCCTGTGCCGGACGGCGATATTATCAATAACGTCAAGCTGTCACGATGCTTTTTCTACATTTCGGGGATACTTGAAAAGATTATCGAAAACGGTGGAGAAGTATCGCCTGTTTATTCCGGAACAATTGCTGATGGCAATTGCATTATAACAGATGAGGTACGCTCAGAATTAGTGGCGATTGATGATAATATTACACCGAAAGCTGTCAATGATATGATAAACGTTGCTTTAATAAAGCATAATTGCAGACAAATTAAAAGCGGCATCGTATCGAAATGGCTTACCGAACTTGATTTGATTCAGAGATACAACGATATTGACGGAAAACGCAGAAGGCGTGTTACTTCAGTCGGAGAAGAGGAAGGTCTTATTGAAGAACGCAGATTCACGGCTAAAGGATTTCCATACAATTGTATATTACTAAGTAAAAAAGCTCAACAATTTGTAATTGATAATATAGATGCAATTGTATCTGAAAATAGCACAAAATCTGAGAAAAAACCAAGAAAACCGTTTGTCGTTACTGATGAAATAAGAAATAATTTAGTTCCTACGTCTGAGGCTGTTTCGGTTTCTGTAATGACGGCAACTGTAAATAAAAGCGTTTGTGAAGGAGAAGGAATGTTAAAGGTGGGCATGATTGCACAGTGGCTCGAAAAACAGGGAATACTTGAAAATACAGAACTTCCTGGCGGCAGAAAACGCCGACTGCCAACCGACTAAGGTTTACAGCTTGGCATATTTACCGAGCAGAGAACATCAATGAGCGGAGATGAATATACAGCTGTGCTTTATCCGCCGGCGGCACAAGAGTATATTTACAGTCATATTGACGAAATAGCCGATTTGAATAACGGATAACATAAAACCGGAGCAAAAAACTCCGGTTTTACTTTTATCCTCTGACATTATAATCCTGTGCAAGAAGCACAGACGCTCTTGCGAGCTTGTGCAGATAAACAAACGGTCCGATAATGATAAGGCTTCCCAGAACGTTCCATAGCCAGTAATCCGAAGCACCGAAAGAATATGCTATGCCACGTCTTGCAAGCTCGTTGCCCATTCTTGAAGAAAGGTTATGGAACCATACGATAAAGCCGATACCGAATGTAAGCGGTCCGATGATAAACGCCATAAGGCAGTAGTGCATTGTCTTTTTTCCGTCAAATCTGCTTGCGATAAGATTTATATCTTCTGAAATTCCGGAAAAGAAAACAAACGGATAAATTCCGAAAGTTATAATCGATAACAGAATCAGCTTAATCAGACCTCTGCGTGTATTGAGCTGTCTTACCGGTCCGTAAAACTGCTGTCCGTATGGCTGCTGATACTGCGGTGCAGGCTGCTGATACTGCGGTGCGGGCTGCTGATAGCCCCGATTGTCCTGCTGAAAGTTCTGTTCAACAGGCTGCTGATAATTGTTCTGTTCGTTCATGCTTATACCTCCCTGAAAGTTTTCTTTATAATAGCATAATATTAGACTAATGTCAATAATTGATTTAATAAAATTAATCTTTAAGACAGCTTATCAAAATGCCGCAGATAAAAATATCGTTCTTATCCAAAACAGTTGACAGAGTGAAAAACCGGTGCTATAATGCTATAACATGAGCATTACGCAACAAGCATTACAGAAAAATCCATATCACGAGGTGATATTATGCCACCCAGAGCAAAATATACAAGAGAAGAGATAGCCGAAATAGCACTCGGAATAGTTGCCGAGAGCGGTGTTGAATCGCTGAACGCAAGAAGTCTTGCAGAGGCTATGGGAACATCGACACGCCCTATCTTTACGGCATTCAGAAATATGGAGGAGCTTGAAAGCACCGTACGTGAGTCTGCTATGAAGGTGTTCGGACAGTATGCGGAAAAAGAAACGCCTGATATGCCCGCATTCAAGCAGGTGGGCATACAGATGATTACTTTTGCAAAGGAAAAGCCGAAGCTGTTCAGGCTTCTTTTTATGAAGGAACAGGCTCATACTTTCAATTTTGAGGAAATGTTCTCGTCTATGCTCGGTGTTACGGCTGACAAGTGCATTGAGTATATAATGAACGATTACTCGCTTTCAAAAGAGGACGCTATGACTTTATTCAGGCACGTCTGGATATTCACCTACGGTATAGGCGTATTGCTTTCATCCAACATCTGTCTGTTCAGCGAAAACGAGATTTCGGATATGCTGAGCGTTCAGTTCAGAAGTATGCTGATTATGATAAAGTCCTCACATGCGGCAAAGTAAAATCCAATATACATCCCGATCTGTTTTATGGCAGGTCGGGAATTTTTTTATCCCTTTTTCCAAACAGTTTTCAATCCATACATAAATAATGTAGCAAACGGTGGTTTAATATACTTGAAAAACGAACATTGCAATGTGTTTTCAAGCGGTTTTCAAAGCTATTTTCCAAGTCTTTTTGCGTGGAAAAGGGCAGAAGAAAAAATGCAGTCAACAGTATATAATAAAGTTATTAAATTACAGATTTCGGGAGATGACATGGATAAGAATAACAAATCGGAATCACTTAACGGTGTGTATGGGGCGATATGTGAAATTATCGGCTTCGAAAATACCGTTAAGCTGTACAATCAGATGAAAGGCAGTCAGATAAATTTCCCCACACGGCTTTATTCTAAGGAATATGTCGCACTGGAGGCGGAAAAAACCTATGACGGCACATCTGATTCGCTTAATAAGATAGCCGCCGAGTATAACTATTCGGAGAGGACTATAAGAAAACTTCTGAAAAAGAAAAACGAGGAGGAATAAGTATGGAACAGGGAAGTTCGAAGAAGAACAACATAATCGTACTGTGTGTTGTTATTGCAGTAATAGCTGTCGCACTGGTTGCCTATTTTGTAATAAGCGGTCAGAAGGATAACGGTCAGCCTGCGGTCAGCGCAACAATGGAACTGAACACCGTCAACATTTACGGTGCCTGGTACAAGAAAGCAGGCGACAGCACATACGAGCTGAGATTCAAGGACAACAAGGAGCTGTCATATAAGCAGACGGCGGCAGACGGCACGGTCACGGCACAATCCGACGAGGGTACATACGATATTACGGACGGAAAGCTGATACTTACAATAGTTGCAGGCGGTCAGACCTACAGTGACACCTGCATAGCAAACGTAAACGAAAAGCAGATGTCGCTCGTGACTGAGGCAAACGGCAGTGGGCTTTTCGGCGGTATCTACGACAAGGACGGAGCGGATTATTCCGTACCCGATGTTTCCCAAAACGAGCCGTCCGAAGCTCCCGATACCACAACGGCACCGCCTCAGACAACAGCGGTGACAACAGCACAGACAACACCCGAAACTACAGTGCAGACAACACCTGCACCGGAAACAACACCTGCCGAAACACAGGCTGAAGCTCCTGCTGTTACCAATGGAACAATAGCGCTTCCGGACAATATACAGTATTATTTTGACAACGATTTTTCCGACGTATGGGGAATTACAGCCAGCATTTATACCGGATATTATGCCTGCTACGAAAAGGATGGTCTTGATATCTACTATTGCAGGAAAGACTATATTGACGGACACCCGGTTATAGGACGAGGCAAGGCAATTATGGTCGAGTGTCCTATAATATCTTTCTTTACGGATTTTGACGGTTATGTGACATATGGAGCTTTCAGCGATTATCTGTACAAAAATTACGGCGATTATATAACACTCAGAGATGATGGTACATTTAGTTTATATGATGACGGAAAATATGTTATATACTTCAGTTTTGATTCAGATGCTGAAATATCTTCTTCAACGCTTATCGGCAGTGGAAACATAGTAATATGCGAGGAAGAGGAATATTACAGAGAAGGACTTTAATTCGGGAGGAACGTTATTATGAAAATGAACAAGGAATTTATACTTAAAAACCTTATGGGAATTATATGTGCTGTGATAATTCTTGCACTGTTTCTTCCCTTTATGTCGGTAAAGGCGGAGGTTTCTGTCGGAGGATTCGGCGGCGGAAGCGCCGATCAGTCGATGAACGGCTTTTCGCTTGTGACAGACGGCGGATTTTTCGGCTTTGCGTTTATACTTTGCCTTGCGGCAGTAGCGGCAAGCTGTTATATCCCTCAGCTGAAGCCTTTCAGAAAGATTATATCCGCTATAGGCTCGGTGGCAGGTATCGTCTGCCTGTTCATAGCGCCCGGTTCGGCGGCATCGGCAGTAAATGCGGCGGCAGGCGGAGCGACCGCAGGCACTGGAGTATCCGCAAAGGTAGAACTTAACTATCTTATAGGCTTCTGGATAATACTTATTCTTATGCTCGCCCTTATAGCAATGTCGGTAATACAGTTCTTAGGACTTAAGGGTAACAAGGTATTTGACGCAGTAAACTCAGCCGAAGATGAAAACGGCACTGCGGGCATATCTCTGCCGTCAATAAACGCTGACGGAATAAAATCGGCGATAGGTTCAGTGAATGCCGACAGCATAAAGAATATGGCACAGAATGCCGCAGGAAGCATCGCAGGTGCGGCAGGAAATCTCAAGGATAAAGCGTCACAGGCGGCGGCAAATATGCAGAATCATTCAAGCACAGCGTCTGCAAAGAAGGAAGATCCGAAAGCGATCATGGAGCAGATAAAACAGCTTCACGAAATGAAAGAAAACGGTATACTGACGGAAGAAGAGTTTGCAGAAAAGAAGAAGGAGTTCCTCGAACGGCTGTAAGCGATTGAATTTCTGCCATAAATAGTGTATAATTATATATACTATGATATACACAAACGGAGGAACGGCAATGGGAAAAACGTCAAACTGCCTTAAAATGCTGCAGATTTTAAGCTCGGGCAGAGTGTATAAGGGGCAGGAACTGGCTGATATTCTTGAAACAAACGTCCGCAATATAGCCGAGTACCGTACAGAGCTTGAAATGGCAGGATATTATATAGAGGGCATCCCCGGCAAATACGGCGGATACCGTCTGATAATGCAGAGCGTGATTCCTACGGTAAGGCTCAATGAAGCTGAACAGCGTGCGTTATCCTCCGGAGCGGAATATCTTAAGAGCCGCAACGATTTTCCTTACTCAAGCGATTATGAAAAAGCGATGGGAAAGGTCTTTGCGGCGGTAAAGCACGAACAGCCGCAGGAAATATCCGTTGCCAACCGTTTTCCGCTTGCCGTTGATGAGCAGGAGCTTAGCAGACGGTATGATACGGTGGCACAGTGCATCGCTCACAGAAAAGAGCTTGAGATGGATTATCTGTCGCTGTCAAACAAGGTGTCGCACCGCCGCTTCGATCCGTATAAGCTGTTTATGTATAACAATGCGTGGTTTGTGCTGGGGTATGATAAAAAGTCGTACGAGATCCGCTATTTCAAGCTGAGCCGTATTCAGTCAATGGTTGTCACGGAAAACCGCTTCACAATTCTTGCGACATACAAGGAAAGCGACTATCTTGACGATTTCGGTATGAAAAAGAACGGCGAATGGTATGAGATAGTTATGCTGCTGCACGGCAGATATGCGATGCTCGCCCGTGAACGTATCTACGGCAGAGATCAGACGGTTACGCCGATAGACGAAGATACAACAGAGCTTCGTTGCACAATGCAGAACGAGGAGAATATTATGTGCTTTGTGATGGGGTTCGGAAGTCACTGCGAGGTTGTTTCACCGCAGTGGTTGAAAGACAGGGTGAAAGACGAGGCGGAGAAAATATTATCGCAAAGTATACGGTAATCATATTATGTAAAAATCACCCGATGCTAAAATGCATCGGGTGATTCAGTCTGTCGATAAACCCACGCACCGCCAAAAATACAGATAAATAATCTGACGCAAAATTAAAATAGGATAAGTAATAGAATTTCGCACAGCCGTAAAAAACGGCTGTGCGAAAGCATTTTTGCTTATAGCGTCAATCGCCCCTCAACGTACCTTTGTACGCTTATCGGGGCGATTTCCTTGTCTGCGTGTGTTTCTCGACGTCTGCATCGTGCCGAAAAATACTTTTTCGACACGATGAGCACCCTTTGAAAACAAAAGGTGCTGTCGCTTTATTTGTTATGCTTTTTCGATCGGTATCCATATCTCCGAGTAGGTATCCTCAGGCTTGTCTGCGGGCGGAGTATACATTTCAAGGTTGTAATATCCGCTCAGCTTATAGCCCTTAAGATTAGGAAGCCATTCGCTCCATATCTTTGTGTTAAGGCTTTGCAAAGCGTTTGGTAATGCGCCTTTGCAGGGAAATACAGCCCACGTTCCGGCAGGAAAGGTATACGTTTCGCAACCGTCGGGAATGTCCTTCCACGGAAGATAAGCGTCCGCTATCATATAAGTGAATGTTTTCTCGTCGCAATATATACACGCTCCGAAATCTCCTCGGATTTTTTCACCGCCGCCGTTTTTATAATGCTCGTCCCAGAGCGTTGGGATAACATTATAGGATATTGAAGTGTCGTTTTCAATAGGTGTTGTCACGCCTACAACGGTAAATGCAGGCTTTTCGGTAATTCTGTAATCAATCATAGTTCCGCCCTCCAGTGTAAGTTTAAGCTTTATAGGTGCAAAGGAGCGCAGTACAGTGCCGTGTTCCTTTGCGGCGGAAGGGGTAATTCCGTGAAACTTAGTGAACGCACGGGCAAAGCTGTCGGGCGAGTCGTATCCGTATTTTAACGCAACGTCAATAACCTTTGCGTTTCCTTGCGACAGCTCCTCGCCGGCAAGAGAAAGCCGCCTGTATCGGATATATTCGCCTATTGTGAAGCCGCACAGCACACAGAATATCTTCTGAAAGTAAAACGTTGAAACAAACGCTTTTTCAGCCGCCTTTTCAATGTTAATTTCGCCGTCCAGATTATTTTCAATGTAGCTTACTGCCTCGCCTATTCCTGCGGTCCAGTCGTTCATGCTTATCGCCCCTTTCCATGATTGAATTATATCACGGTATTCCTGATATTACCCGACATTTATTGCAATTATCGGCAGGATGTTAAAAAACAGCCCCGCTATGAAGCAGGGCTGTTTTTTTAAATCGGTTCTTTTACCTCGTCAGTTTTACTCTGCGAAGCATTTTTCAGATATTTCTCTGCCTCCTGCACAGGCATAGGCTTTGCATAAAGATAACCCTGCGCCGTATCGCATCCGCAGTTTTCGAGGAACTGCGCCTGATCTGCGGTTTCAACACCCTCCGCAATAAGCCCCAGACCTACGTCCTTGGACATTGAGATAGTGTGCATTATTATCTTTTTCCCGCGATCGTTTGACATATGCGTCGAGAAGAATTCACGGTCGAGCTTCAGTACATCAAACCTTGTATCCTGAAGCGTGTTCAGCGAGGAGTAGCCCGAGCCGAAGTCGTCCATCAGCAGAACAAAGCCATGCCCCTTTATCTTTTCAGTCATACGCAGTGTTGCGTCATTTTCTATGCTTTCGGTTATTTCAAGCTCAAGCAGATGCTTCGGCAGACGATATTTATCAATAAGTCCGTCAAGGACATCAAGGAATGATTCATCGTCAAGGTTTGCACGGGAAACATTGACCGAGATCGGAAGCGGCGTGAAATGCCTGTCTATCCAGTCACGCAGTACCATGCAGGCACATTCCCATACATAAGCGTCCAGCTTTGTGATAAATCCGTTTTCTTCAAACAGCGGTATAAATCCGTCCGGGTATATCATCCCCTTTTCGGGACTTTGCCACCTTACAAGCGCTTCATAGCCGATAGCTTCGCCGCTTGATATGCTGAACTTCGGTTGCAGATAGATGATAAATTCGTTGTTGTCTAAAGCCTTTTTCATATGCGATTCGACAAACTTGCGTTCCTTTATCGCCTTCTGCATATTCTTGTTATAGAACGCAATGCTTTCAAGAGCGTTTTTCTTGATAGATTGTCTTGCCATGGCGGCACAGTCGCACATCGTTCTGACAGATACGCTCCTGTCCTCTATAAGATAAATGCCGAACACGAATTCATAGCTGTATTGACGGAAATTCTTCAGGCAACGCTGAAGCTCGGATATAACGGAGAGCAACCCGTCCTTATCTTTGTAAGGTGTCAGAAGTGTAAAGACGTCACCGCTCATTCTTGCTCCCATCTGCTGTTTTCCGCAGAAGTTGCTGAGCTGGCGGGATATGAACTGGAGCATTTCCGTTCCTGCGTCTTCGCCGTAGTTTTCGTTTATCAGCTTGAAACGCTTTATATCGAACTGCACAAGAGCAAATTTTGTGTCGGGGTATGCCGTGAGCCTTTGCAAAATCATATCGTGGAACATTATCGGATTATCGGTAGTGGTGTAATAATCCAGAATTTCTATGCTCATTATTTCGTTGATTTCAAGTGCCTTGATAGAACCGGCAATTTCCTCCATTTTACCGTCCCTGCCCGAAAGCTGTACATAAATACCGTACCATACAGGCTTGTCACCTTCGCACAGACGTATGTTTGCGGTCAATGAGGAATCGGTAATCTTATCGTCAAAGGAGTCCTTTATTTTACGGCAGAAGCTGTCATAGATGAGCTTGTCGTCTGGGTGTACCGCTCCGCTCAGCCATATCGCACGAAGAGGACCGACAGATGAGGATTTAAGGCACTCTGGCATATGATCGTTCTCTATGATGTACCACTTGAAGTTGAGATAGTCCATATAGAAGTAGGTGCATCTGTCAAACTGCGAGAATATCTCGTGTATTCTGCTGCGATAACCTTCAAGCACCTCATCGGGCTTTTCCTGAGCTTCGGGTACAGGCTGAACGACAGGACCACGCTCGCCTTTCTTCATCCTTTTCTGCTCGTACATAAGCCGGTCGGTGCTTCGCATAAGCTCGTTTACATCTTCAACACTGCTCACCGTGCCGTATGATCCGCCTACGCTTATAGACACATCATAAGGCTTTCCTGCACTGCGGTTGAACTTGTCGATCTCCGTCTGTATCTCACCGACAAGCCTTGACAGCTCACGCTGTTTATCGGTGTTATACGGCACTGTCAGTATAAATTCATCTCCGCCGAATCTGGCGCATATACCGTCTTTTCCGCAACCCGTCTTTATAGCGTCAGCCACCGTTTTTATAGCTATGTCACCCTCAGAGTGACCGTATGTATCGTTTATCTCTTTAAGCCTGTCCATATCACAGGATACAAGGATAATATTGCACTTTTCATTTCCGAGCATAAGCTCGCTTATACGCTCAAAATATCCCCGTCGGTTATAGATGTTTGTAAGCGGATCTATCAAGTGCGTGAGTGAAAGCTCATTGTTTGCGTTTCTTAGAAGATATTCTATGCGGAAGTTTTCAAGCGCCTGGTTTATAGATTCCACCAGTCGCTGAACATAGTAGAAGCTGCCGGGATTTACAAGAAGATCGTCCGCAACGGCGGCATAATAGCCTATGACCTGCTCCTGAAAATGCAGAGGGCAGAACATAATGGTATTATATCTTTTGATAAGATCGTTGAGATCGGGAAGAATCTTCTTTGCCGGATAATTTATCTTGTAGCTGTAATCGTTCCACATCCTTATGACGTGTGCGGTCATATTTTCGGTGAAAACGCTGTGATACGCTTTTGGTATGACGGGTGATTCTTTGGTCAGAAAATCATCGTTCAGGCACAGTGCCGCACAGTAGTTGAAATATCTGCCCATAGTTTTTGTCAGCTCGTCGAGCCTGTCGCAGTTTACTGTATGGGTACAAAGCGACGCCATCTTGCTCTCTGCGTCATAGAGGGCAAGATTATATTTATTCATATGCTCCAGCTTTTCATTGGTATAAGCTACGTCAAAGTCGCAGCAGCCACAGCTCTGACCGAGTATCACAGAGAAATGGATATGCTTGTCGGACGGTTTCTCACTGCCATTGATATATCCGTATGCTGTATCGGCAATGGTTGTCGCAAGCTCATCTGCGTCCATCTGTGCGGTGGTAAGTCTGGTGGTTGAATAAATACGCTCCTGATATATAGCGTCAAATCCCGTGACTATTATATCCTCCGGCGTTTTTATGCCGTGTTCTTCAAGAGCTTTCATTGCGGCGATAGCCATAGAGTCATTTGCGCATATTATAGCCTGAGGCATTTTTCTTCCGCACGCAATAAGGTCCGAGATCGTCTTTTTTGTCGGCGCATCCCAGAAATCTCCGTAGCCGAGCATTGTTTTTTCGTTAAATTCAATATTGTGACGTGCAAGAACACGCTTGAAAGCCTCTATTCTTTCTTCCGAGAAAGAGTTGCCTTTTGTGCCTGCCATAAAAAACAGGTCGGTGCATTTATGCTCTGTTATGACGTGTTCCACTACCGACTCAAGCGACCTGCCGTAGTCGTATGTTATATTCGTACAGCCGTTGTGACTGCCGTCAAGCATTATTACGGGTATTTTTGCGGCGTTTGCATATCTTATGATAGTGTCGATTATCCATTCGCTCTTTATAGTTTCGGGCATAATGACAAGAACATCTACAATATCGAGGTTAATAAGATGATAGACGCTTGCCTCTCCCTTTGAATACGGTGTATCATAAAACATATCTGTAAATGCGTTGAATATCATAACCTTGAAGCCTTTCTTTATCAAAGCGTCCGAGGCTACTTTTACAATATGTGCAGCGTGGTCATTCTGCATTCCCACAAGACATATCCCTGCTACTGCGTATTTATGAAATTTGCCGATGTACAAGCAATCCACCTCCTGTCTGTATTTCTTTTCTGATTATACATAGATAATTGTACCATAAAATAGTATCAAAGTCAAGATTATAGTGGAACTTGCACAAATTTTTGCAAATTCAGCCGCCGTGTTTGTACAGGCTGTAATATTGCTTTAGGCGGGATATACCTGCTGTATTTTCCATCAACGATAAAACGCTGTGAATTACGGGTTTTTTCATCTTTTACTTGCAAATACCCCTTTACTTATGGTACAATAACAGTATACTGCCGTAATAGCGAATTATCGCTTTACTATGATAAATTATCGGAAGATTAAGGAAGAATTAAATATGACCGGCGAACAGATAATGAAGGTTACGGGGATACTCCTGGAAAACCTTATCCCCACACTTAAGATTTTCGGCTTTACGCTGCTTTTTTCAATACCGCTCGGACTTATCGTTGCGGCGCTGAAGATGTGCAGGTTCAAGCCAATATCGTGGCTTACAAATCTATACATACTCATAATGCGCGGAACACCGCTTATGCTCCAGATCATAGTTGTCTACTATGCACTGCCGTTTTTAAAGACGGCTACCAAAGGCTCGGGCGGATTCGTGGAAAGCCTGCTGAGCGGCGTAGATCCTGCCGCAGAGAGCTTTATGTTCACTATGGTAATTATCGCATTCGTGCTGAACTATGCGGCATATTTTGCCGAGATATTCAGGGGCGGCATAGAGTCTATACCGAGAGGTCAGTATGAAGCGGCGGCGGCTCTGGGAATGACAAAGGCACAGACGTTCTTCAGGATAATTCTCCCGCAGGTAATAAAGCGTATCGTTCCTGCTTCATCAAACGAAGTAATTACGCTTGTAAAGGATACATCGCTTGCAAATGTCGTTGCTTACTCGGAAATAATGCTTGCGGCAAAACAGCAGATGATGAACTACAGCTCGCTCGTTCCGCTGTTTATTGCAGGTGTTTTCTATTTCGTAATGGCTACTGTGCTGACAGCGCTGTTCGGCTTTATCGAAAAGAAACTGAACTACTACAGATAAGGAGCAGGCGGAATGTCAATACTCAGTATAAAGAATCTATCAAAGAGCTTCGGAAAGCTCGAAGTTTTAAACGATATTTCATTCAATGTGGAGAAGGGCGAGGTAATATCTATAATAGGTCCGTCGGGAAGCGGAAAATCAACGCTCCTGCGCTGTATAAATCAGTTTGAGAAGATAGACAGCGGCGAGTGCGAGATATGCGGCATCACTATGACAAGAAACGATGAAAACGGCAAGGCGGTATATGCCGACAACAAAACGCTCCACGATATAAGGCTTAAAATCGGTCTTGTGTTCCAGAACTTCAACTTGTTTCCGCATATGTCGGTGCTGAAGAATATCACAGAGGCACCTGTCCATGTGTTAAAGCAGGACAAGATGCAGGCAGAACAGACGGCTATGGAGCTGCTCGGCAAAATGGGGCTTGCCGACAAGGCAAACGAATATCCGTGCAATCTGTCGGGCGGTCAGCAGCAGCGTGTGTCTATCGCAAGAGCGCTTGCACTAAGCCCCGAGCTTCTTTTCTTTGATGAGCCGACATCTGCGCTCGACCCTGAGCTTACCGGCGAGATATTAAAGGTAATAAAGAGCCTTGCGGAAGAAAAGATGACTATGGTTATCGTAACTCACGAAATGCAGTTTGCAAGCGAGATTTCCGACCGTGTAATATTTATGGACGGCGGATATGTTATTGAGAACGGCACTCCCGACGAGGTATTCAACAACAGCCAAAACGAGCGTACACGTCAGTTCCTTGAAAGGTATCATTCCTGATATTACTTGACGATACCCGGCAATTATGATAAAATATCTGTTATACGTTTACGCACACAGTAATTATATGGAAGGAAACTAATATGAAGGTACTCCTGTTTTCGGAAGGTATGAACCTTATCAAAATATCCGGTCTTGGCAGAGCAATCATGCACCAGCAGAGAGCAATGGAGCTTAACGGCATAGAATATACGCTCGACCCTAAGGACAGCTACGATGTTGTTCACATAAACACGCTCGGACTGAAATCTAAGCATCTTGCGAAAAAAGCAAAAAAGGCGGGCAAGAGAGTGGTGTACCACGCTCACTCAACGCAGGAGGACTTCCGTAATTCGTTCATCGGCTCGAATCTTATTTCGGGGCTTTTCAAGAAGTGGATATGCAGCTGCTACCGCAGGGGCGATGTTATAGTGACCCCGACCGAGTATTCAAAGTCGCTGATAAGAGGCTATGGGCTGACCGCACCGATCTATGCCGTATCAAACGGTATTGACCTTGCGAGATATGAGCCTAAGGAAAACGACAGGGAAGCATTCCGCAAAAAGTTCGGTTTAAAGGACGATGACAAGGTAGTAATCTCCGTAGGACTTTACTTTGAGCGTAAGGGCCTTCTCGATTTTGTTCAGATGGCAAAGGATATGCCCGACTATAAGTTTATCTGGTTCGGCAAAACTCCGCTTTACAGCGTGCCGCATAAGATAAGAAAGGCGGTAAAGACAAAGCTGCCGAATCTGACATTTGCTGGCTATGTACAGCCCGATGAGCTGAAACAGGCTTATGTCGGCTGTGATGTGTATATATTCCCTACCTTAGAGGAAACAGAGGGCATAGTGCTTCTTGAGGCGCTTGCGGCGAAGGCAAATGTTATCGTCCGTGATATACCTGTATTCGACTGGTTAAACGGCGGTACAGATTGCTATAAGGCAAAGGATAAGGACGAATTCGAGCGTATGATAAAGGAGATTTATGAGGGCAAGCTCCCGTCACTGCGTGAGAACGGACGCAAGGCTGTTGAAAATATGGATATAAAGAAGATTGGTGAAAAGCTGGTGAAGATTTATAACGGCACCGCCGAGGGCGGAGATTGATAAAAGCGCCAAGAACTCTATTGATACAAAAAACGGACACTCCCAAATGGTAGCACCAGATAAGAAAACATTGAAAAAGTCAGTAAAATCAATGTTTTTTATGGTGCAAACACGGTGCGAAGTCGAAACAATCAAATACTGACAGGCTCAAAGGGCGTTGATATGCAAATATCAGCGCCCTTTTCCTGTTTTCACGCCATAGGCAACCGTCCCATGGCGTTTTTTCATACCCGCACCTGTCCCTGTCTCAAAACTGTATCACTTAGGGTGCGAAAGCCTCTGTTTTTCCCTCTCAGACTGCTGCAAGCAGGCGGGCGTGGATGTTTTCCTATGGAACACATCCGAGAGGCAAAACGGAGGCTTTTTTCATCGAAATCAACACTTTTATCTTCACAGGAAGGAGGTATCGAAGATGGCAGTTTTCCGTATTGAAAAGACCCGTGATTACACGGTCATGTCAAACCATCATCTGCGGGATATGTCCCTGTCGCTGAAAGCAAAGGGGCTTCTTTCCCTCATGTTGTCCCTGCCGGAGAACTGGGACTACACCATGAAGGGGCTTTCCCGTATCTGCAAGGACGGTATCGACAGTATCAGTGGCGGCATCCGGGAGCTGGAGGAACACGGCTATCTGATCCGTGAGCGCGTCAGAGGCGCAAACGGTCAGCTCGGCTCGATTGAGTACACCATTTTGGAGCAACCTAAAGAGCCAACGCCTGCACAGGAAAAACCTATACGGGAAAATCCCGTACAGGCAAACCCAACATTGGTCACGCCTGTTCAGGAAGAACCCGCCCAATTAAATAAAGATAAATCAAGTAACGATCCATCAAGAACTGATTTATCAAGTACGGAAGTATCAAATCCTATCCAATCAAATCCCCCTACCCCCACAGGGGCAAGGATGGGAAC
>OHPD01000182.1_pt1 | contig 45091 bp, 51 predicted proteins | sample 1577641 | NCBI WGS metagenome assembly OHPD01 (sample SAMEA3879532, study PRJEB24766) | human gut metagenome | biome: human-associated habitat; feature: feces | place: USA | collected 1985/1987
TTATTATATTTATATTTATTTCACCGATTACTTTTTGTTTATCAATAATTTTTACTTTTCCTTGAGAAATATTATATTGATGAATATCTTCATTTGGTAATCTTAATTCTAAATTCAAAGGTATAATATTCTTTTTATTTTTTTCAAGCTCATCTTCTGGATTTAATTTTGGCCAAATTCCTTTTTTAGTACCTTGAGATACTATTACATCTAACTTTTCAGTTGTATATGAAAGATTTCTTGCATTTTTATCTACTTTTATACGTAAATATACACTAACTATATTAGGTTCAATGTAATATTTTACTATTCCCATATTATTAATATCAATTGTACAATCTGTAATATAATTTTGTGTTAAATCTATTTTTTGATAAACTTTATCTGATTTATTTTCATCAGTGAATTTCTCTAGCATAAACATTGCTAATATAGTTAAAATCACTAAGACTATACTTATAATTTTTCGATTAAATTTGTTCATACTTATTTCGCCATTTCTCTTTAATCTTTTTTAATATACATTTACTGCCTAGTATAATTATAGCTATTACTCCGGGCATACAATTTAATTGACAATTCCCACAAAAACCAGTGCAATTATTTGCCATACCTAGTGAAGATATAGGTATACCTAAAGAAATAAAGAAAGTAATAATTTTATTTTTCATATTTATTTTTCTCTCTTTCCATAAGAAACAGCTTTTACAGGGCAATTATACACACATTCTTCACAAATAATACAATTATATACATTCGTTTGGGCTTTGTTTTGTACAATTTTTATTGATTCCATAGGACAAACTTTACTACATTTTTGACAACCAATACATTTTGTTTTATCAATATTAATCCTTGATACAAAATCAAATTTACAACCTAGAGCATGAATTAGATTTTGCACTGCTCCTACAGGACATAAAAAATTGCAATATCCTCTACCACCTTGGGTAAATAATCCCAAAATAATTACCCATACAAAAGTAGTAATTATCAAAGTTGATGTTAACGAGATAAAATAACCCCAAATAAAATAATTAGTGAATAAATCAAATAAATAAAAATTACAATAGTTACATGCTAATAATCCGCCAAAAAATGGCAAAATCATATAACCTGTAAGCATACCATAGCGAATAGGTGTTATATCTACATATTTACTCCAATTAATTTTGTATTTCGTAGGTATTAAACGACTTAAATATTCAGTACTTGCACCTGCTGGACAAAGTTTCCCACAAAAAATAGCACCTTTAAAGAAAGATATTATCCCCAAAACCACTAAAAAAGAGACAAAAGCAATATCCATAGCAAAGAATTTTCCATCTAATAAATGCTCAATTTGAATACGAAAACAACTACTATGAATAGATATCTCATTGATATCTCGACCAAAAAGATAAAATATAGCCTTAGTAAATAATGCTCCAGGTGCATAAAACAATATAAAACCTAGCATATATCCAATAATTCGTTTTATTTGAAAATACATACAAACTCTCTTTCTAGATAAATTAAGGATAGAGCAAAAATCACCCTATCCTTATTAATAATTAATTACTTATTTTCAATTAGAAATTATAACGTACACCTACACTATATGTGCGACCTGATGTAGCTTCACTAGAATAAAATTCTCTATCAAAAATATTATTGATAGCAAATTGTACACTTGTTGAATCAGAAAGCTGATAATTTATAGCAGTATTTACAATAAAATATGGATCTTCTGCACCATATTCACCAGTTACATCATCAGGTGCTTGTCTTGCACTAACGTATTGACAATCAAGAAGTGCGTTCCACTTATCTTGTTTGTAATTAAATCCTGCGTGCATCAAATGTTTTGGAATACCATAATCATTACTATTTACATCTTTTAAATTAGTACCTGCAACTTTACTTTGTTCTACTTTACCAGATTGCCAAGCATAGTTAAAATATGCAGACCAATTATCATCAAATTGATGATTTGCTTCAAATTCTATTCCACGACGTTTTTCTGTACCATAATTTTCATATTGTTTATATTCTGCTTTATTAGTACCAGGTTTATAATGTGTTGTATATAAAATTTTATCATCTGTTTTTACTTGATACAAGGACAAACCTATATTAGTTCTTTCTGATAATTGTTTTTTCATTCCGATTTCAAATGTATTTGATGTCTCTGGATCAAGATCTGGATTAGCTATAACACCGCCCATATCACCACCACCATCACGGTATACTTGATATAATGGTGGTGGATTAAAAGAATGGCCATATGATACATAATAATTAGTATCTTCATCAGCTTGATAATTTAAAGAAATTTTAGGACTAATTTCATCATATGTTGCTGAATCATAATTTAAACTTCGTGTTACCGCACCTGTTTTTTTATCGTAATAGATACTGTAACCATCTGTTTTTTCAAAATGATCCCATCTTACACCTAAATACATAGTTAATGGATCGCTTATTTGATATTCATCTTGAATAAATAAAGCTATATTTTTAGCTTTACCACCATGTTTTTCATATAAACCATTATTACCCCAATTGGTATTTACAGAACCATGGTCACGCCAATTATTTAAATAAATTCTATCTTGGTCAAAGCTTTCTTGTTTATAGCTACCACCAACTAAAATATTATGTTTACCGATATCTTCCCATACTTTTTGAAAATCAAAATTATATGTTTTTCCTGGATAATATGAGTCAGTACCTTCTCCATTCCAATTAATATTTTTAGCCCCACTTGCATTACTATATCCATTTTTTTTCATATCTAAATAACCAAAATTAGCACTAAATTTATTGGCCTCATCTACATAATTTAATACATGTAAATCAGATTCTTTTTTGCCGTCATAACCAAGATAACTAGAAATACTTGGCGATAAAATCAAACCATTGCCAATATCTACTTTTTCACCAAAAATAGGTTTTCCATTTACAGTTATTGTAGAAAATGGATTTTTATAGCTATATTCACTTTCTGTATGAATATAATTATATTTTAAAGATTTATCTTCATCAAAATCATATTTTATATGTGCAGAAATATTTTCGTTTTCCCATTGTTTTTCTCCACGACCACCTAACAAATACTTGCCCGTACCTAATTGTGGTGGGATATTATCTGGTTTTATATTTGCTGTACCTTTTTTGGCATTTCCTGTATAATAATAGCCTTTAAATCCATCAGATTTACGATTTTCATAGCCTAAACCTACAGATAATTTTTCATCTACTTGCATATTAGCATATACAGCTTTTTTCCATGTATTGTTACTACCATAATCTAAAACAGCATTGATTTTAGATTCACCTTTAGCCATAGTTTGATCTTTTGTAATAATATTTACTACAGCACCTACAGCTCTACCACCATATAATGATGAACCAGCACCTTTTACCACTTCGATACGTTCAATATTTTCAACTGGGAGCATTTCCCATTCCATATTGTTATTATAAGTGGTATTCATTGGCATTCCATCTAATAAAATTAAAATATTATCTGACTCAAAACCTCTAATTTGAATACCACCTTGAGCTACTTGGCTCATATATACACCTGGCAATTGTTGTAATGCCTCAGGTACAGATTTTACATTTCTTTCTTGAATATCTTGTGCTGTTACTACATCTACACTCGCTGGGGTTTCTTTTAATTCTTTTAATGTTTTAGTAGCAGTAACTACCATTTCTTGTAATTGAAAAGTAGGTACTTGTTCTGTTTCTTGAGCCATTGCAAAATTACTATTTAAAATTACACTACCACAAACTAAACTAGTTACTAATAATTTTTGTTTAATATTATACAAAATTTTTCCTCCTAAATATTATTTATGTGTACCAAAAACAACTTTAATATTATTTTTTTGCAGAAAGTCGACAATTTCTTGTATTTTAGGACAAAGAACTTTTTTATGCGTTTGTTCATCTATTATTTCTGTACAAATGCCTACATGGACAATATCTGTTTTTACAGACAATATTCTTTCTAATTTTTCTAATAAACCTTCTTGGTTATTTAATAAAACTTCATCACAACCATTACAAGTCCAAAAAGCAACTAATTTTGTATCATCATTGGTATATTGAGTAAAAAATCCCTTTTTGTTATAAAAAGCATCTAAACAACTAGCACCTGTGCATACATCATTGGCTTTTAAACATGTTAAAATAGCGATATTTTTCATATACATAACCTCTTTAAAATATTTAAATTGTTTATTTAAAATGTTTTGGTAAAAAACGTATATTTATATTGTCATTAGGTAAAGCCTCTATTTTGGTATCAACTTCATATAAATCTTTAATAAATTTTTCAGTTAATAAGTCTTTTGGTTTTCCTGCACCTACAATTTGTCCATCTTTTAAAGCTACTAAACGATCACAATACATAGCAGCAATATTTAAATCATGAATAGCTGCTATTACTGTTAAATTTAGACTTTTTACAATATCCATTATTTGTAATTGATATTTTATATCCAAATGATTTGTTGGCTCATCCAAAACTAAACACTCTGTTTCTTGAGTTAGAGCTCTAGCTAAAATTACACGTTGTTGCTCTCCTCCAGATAAAGTAGTAAAATTTCTTTCAACAAAATCTTTTAATCCTACTTTTTCTAAAGCATTTCTAGCTATTTTATAATCAATTTCATTATCTCTTTCTAAAATTTTTTTATGTGGAGAACGACCCATTAATACTACATCTAAAACTTTAAAGTCAAAATTATAAAAATTATGTTGAGCTACTACTGCTAAATCTAATGCTGTTTGACGAAAAGACAATTCATCTATATTTTTTCCATTAAATAAAATTTTGCCTTCACTAGGTTTCAATATACGGTAAATACATTTTAAAAAAGTAGATTTTCCACTACCATTTGGACCTATTATTCCTAAAAACTCTTTATTTTTTACATCTATGTTTATACCCTTTAAAATTTCTTTATTCCCAATAAACTTCTTTACTTGTTCACTTATTATTTCCATTTAATTACCTCCAAAACCATATGTCTTCTTTATCATTAAATAAACAAAACAAGGAGCTCCTATCAAAGAAATCAAAATTCCTATTGGTAATTCAGTTTTTGGAATAATAATTCTACATAATCCATCAGCTAAAACAAGAAATATTGCTCCTGCTAAAGCCGATATAGGTACTAATTTTTTATGATCAGTACCGACTAACATCCTTATTATATGAGGAATAATTAAACCTACAAATCCAATCATTCCAGCAGCATAAACTACAAATCCTACAATTAAAGAGCTAACCAATAAATATACCTGACGATATATATGCAAATCCCGTCCCAATGTTATAGCTACTTCATCACCTAAAAGCATTAAATTTAAAATACGACTCTGTGTCCAAAAAAATAAGATAGATATCATTACTATTGGTGCAATTATAAAAATACTATCCCACTTAGCACCAGATAAACTACCCATTAACCAAAAAGCAATAGATTGCATTCCTTCTTTATTATTAGCAAAATACACAATAAAACTAGAAAAAGCACTACATACTGCACTTAATGCCATACCAGCTAATAATAATTTTATCGAATTAGCCTTTCCACCAAGATTAGCAATAAATACCACACCTAATGAAATAGTAAATGCTCCAATAAAAGCAGATATCCCTACAAAATTTTCACCCAAAGCAACACCAATACCTAGTAAAATAGCTGCTGTAGCTCCTAAAGAAGCTCCTGAAGAAATACCTAAAATATATGGATCAGCTAAAGGATTTTTTACAATAGCTTGCATAATAACACCACATACGGCTAAACCAGCTCCAACTATTGCAGCTAAAACTAGTCGTGGTAAACGCAATAACCAAATAATATCATGCACAGGTCCTTTTCCTATAGTTTCTATACTTGTACCACTTTGTAATTGTTCTATAATAGTGAAATATATTTTTTCTAATGGTAATTTTACTGTTCCTATACTTAAAGCCCAAAATAATATCATAATCAAAATAATTATCAACAACAAACAAATAAATAGATAATCTGTTTTTCGAAAAAATTCTTGCATTTTACTTCTCCTTATATAATTCTGGATATAAACCTTGTGCCATTATTCTTATACCATCATATGCTCTAATACCAGGACTATATATTGCATAAAGAGGTACAGGATATATTCTTTTATTTTTTACAGCTTTTAATCCTTGTAAAGCCTTATTTTGATAAATTCTATCTAAATACATACGTTCGTCACCATAGTGCTGTTCAGTAATAACGATAAAAATTACATCTGGATCTAAATCAATTAACTGTTCAAAACTAAAACGCTCTACATTAGGTTCCAATAATTCACCATTAACTCGTTGTAAAATATCACCAGCTAAAGTTCGTTCTCCATATACAGAAATATCTTTTCCTAAAAACTCAATAATAATTGCTCTAGGTTTTTTATTTATATTTTTAGTATGCTCTGTAACAAAAGATATTTCTTTTTTCATCTGTCCAACTAATTCATTAGCTCTATCTTTACGATCAAATATCTTACCCAAATCTAAAATATATTGATATTCTTCATCTAAACTATGTTTAGGTTTTATTAATATATTATCATTTATAGATTTTGTTGGAGCAGATGATTTAGCTATATATGTATTTACAGTTCTACTATTCCAATAATCTGTAGTTCCTGCCACTTTTGGTGCAAAAGTAGAATACCAACCTAAAATAAAATCTGGCTCTAACATTGTTATAGTTTCTATATCTAAATTTTGTAATCCAGTATAAGGGATTTTACTATATTCTTCTCGATATTCAGGTCGAAGATATTTCTTGTCAGGAATACCTGTTCCTGCCACAATTCTATCACCAACACCCAAAGCAATTAATGTTTCTACAGAGTTTTGCCAAAAAGCGACTACTTTTTGAGGTGGTTTTTTATATGTTAATTCAAATTCTTCATTTTTAGAGTTTATATTTTTTATTTTTATTGGATAATTATTTTCATTATATGATATATTTAACTGAGACTTTTTTTGTTCCCACAACTGTATAGTATCTGCATTTTCTTTTATAACAGGACTACAACCTGATAATATTATCAACAATACCATTAAATTTATAAATATAATATTTTTCATAAAAACCTCTATAGAAAAGTATAAAGTACACTAAATGTGTACTTTATACTCTTCTTATATTAAACTTAATTAAAATTTATATCTCATACCTACCATATAACAACGACCAGGTTGTGGTGCTGCGCCAATTCCATTATATGCACTATAAGCATTTTCATATGCTTCATTAGTTAAGTTAGTAATAGTTACATATGCTGTTGTATCATCATTAATTTCATAATTTAAGTTCCAATCAAGTACAAAGAAATGCTTATCTGTAAATGCTGTTGTATCCATACCAGTATAATAATTAGCTAATAAACCTGTATACCATTTACCATTTTCATAAGATAAGTTAGCAATATAATGATTCGCCGGACGTAAAGCATTTATCATTGTATTAACATTAGAATTATCATCTAAATTAATATCTGGGTCAAACTGCATACCGTCTTTTGCTTTCCACTCATCTTTCATATGACTATATGCTAAGCTCAAATTCCAATGATCATCAAATTGATGGTCCATTGTTAAATTAATAGACTTTTTAGTTTCTTGTGCATTAACATTTTTATTCACAAAATCTTTGTCAACGTCAGACCATACAGAATAATTAGTAATAGCATTATCCATATCAGTCCAATCATAATGAAGTGCTACACTCGTTTTATCATCAATATCTTTGCGTACACCAAACGTCCATACATCTCCTTCTTCATCTTTTAAAGGAGCTCCATTTGGTGTATCTTTTCCATAATCTGCTGATTTTATTGGTCTATATACACTTGCCCATCCTAAATATGCACTAGTTGTATCATCAAAAGCATATTGTGTATTAATTGTTGGTGTAAAAATTATTGATGAAGTATTACCTTGAGATACTGTACCAGCATCATTTGTTTTATCAAAAGTACTATAATTAGAATAACGAATAGCTGGTGTTATATCCCATTTATCAGATAAATGTATTTTATCTTGCACAAATCCTAAAATGCTATCTCTTTCTACATGTGTAGTTTTCCACGTATTATCTTTTCTATTTAAACTTTTAGTATAAGTTTTAGCTTTGTCATAAGTTAAGCCAAATAATAAATCATTATTATCTATAGATTTACCATATTGAAGCTGTAATCCCTGATTTTTTTCATTATATAAAGTAGTAGGACCTGTTTTACTAAATTGATAATTATTTATAAAATCATCCCAAGCAGGAGAGCCTGGAAATGGCACAAAACTACCATCATCTGCTACCCACTTTGGATATCTATCAACACCCCAATAATGATGATCTTGATCATAAAAACGAATAAAGCTTTCCATACCATTTTCTTTATCAAATGTATATGTAATATCAATATCATTATTACGAAAAGCATTATATGAACCACTCAAAGCATCTAATACAAATAAATTTCTATAACCTGGATTCGTAGTATTACCAAATTTACCATCTTCGGTATCTTGAATAATTCTATTCCATTCTGTTTCATTCCAAAAACGATAATCCGGCGCAGTAATTGGATAGCCATCTTTGCCATTTCTATGATTATACCAAATACGTAGGTTTTCTGTATCACTAAAATCTTTATCTATGCGTATATTAGCGCCTTCTTCTTTAAATTCTGTACCCCTATAAGTATAATTTCCCCCAGTAAGACCATCTTTATATTTTGTATCGCCAGACATTTCACGATCCAATGATATAAAATATTTCCATGATTTATCATCACCAGCAGAACCAGAATAAGTTACATTATAATTATGTTTTTTCCATGAACCAGTAGAAAGATCAATAGTTCCTTGATTTTCATCTGCTCCTTTACGAGTAATAATATTAATTACTCCACCTGTAGCATCAGCTCCATAAACTGAAGCGCCAGGACCTTTAATTACTTCAATTTTTTCTACATTATTAATATTTACTACTTGATTTAAATCAACCATCGTTCTAGTCCCACTAGCATTAGAACTACCAAAACGAGTACTAGTAGCATTATCAACACGACGACCATCCACTAAAACAACTACACGAGAATCACCATTAATTGATAAACTATTATTATATGGTGCATAGCCATATTCTCCGCCCCTATATCCAGGGTTTTGAAAAGTCACACCAGGTATACGTTTAATAGCATCTGTTAAATCTTGATAATGACGTTTTTCAATTTCTTCACGAGTAATTACTTTAACATCTCCACCTGTACGATAATAAGACTGTTCTGTAATAGTATTACCAAATTGATCTTTTGTAGCATCCGCTTCTACTACTACAGCATCTAAAGTATATTCATTTAAATTTTCATCAAATGCCGCTTCGGAATATGTTGTCCAATTCATAATACCAAGAGTTACAGCAGCTGCTAGATATTGTTTTTTTAATCTCATTTTTAAACCTGACTTTCTTAATTAATATTTCAAAAATTTACTCCATTTATATAAGAAAAATTATAAATAGCATCTACATTCCAATCAGTCCAATTACCATCAAATTTACCTAAATTAAAAGTAATTCTTTTTTTACTATTTGGTGCTATCTTGCACATAGGCATTTTTTCTGGTTGTCCTACATATTGATAAGAAGTTCCATCATTATTCATAAATGTAATAATAGCTGTGAAATTATTTAATCTAGTAATTTTCAAATCATTTCGTAAATTCTCAAATTCTCCACTCATACATAAATTTTCTCCATCTTTCCATACTTTATAAGTTTTCCATTCTAAAATCATAGTATCTGATGAAGTTTCTGTTGCAAAACTAACTGTTGGAAAAATCATTATCAATAATAAAAAAATAATACATACTTGTCTTTTCAAAAATATCCTCCTCTCTATTTAATTAATTATTATGGTGCTTTATCAAATATTATCATCAAAAATATTCTAATATTTAATAACGAACCAAATAAAAAACCTTTCTGCTTAAAATACAGAAAGGTTTTATTTATAAGTAAAAAATACCTTTTTGCATACAGCAAAAAGGTATAGTTATACATATTCTTCACCATACCGTCTCTCGCAGTAACTTTTATTGGCTACTAAAATTAGGCAGTTCTTCTGGCTCTGCTTCACCGCTCATCTTGCCTTCCCAGTTTCCCAGTGACATATTTAAGACTCGCTCCACATTACAGCTACGGGATAGCACAGGTTTCACACCTGTTTCTCTATTAAGTATTGCTACACCTAACTTTATCTATATTTATCTTTTCATAGATTGTATTTATCTATTACAATTTTGCATTATAAATGATAATATAGTTAATGTCAATAAAAATTTAATCTAATTTTAATCTTTTACCAAATACTATTGTTTTTTTTTATAAAAAATGCTATACTTCTATGCAACAAATGAATAATTCATAATTTAGGTGTACTTTGTACTTAATAGAGAAATCGGTATAAGCCGATGCGGTCCCGCCGCTGTAAGGACGAGCTATATTTCATTTATGTCACTGGGAAACTGGGAAGGCGAAATTATGCAATGACTCCAAGCCAGAAGAACTGCCTATATTATCTTTCCGATTCCTGCGAGTGACATGGATAGGAAAATATATAATATTGCTGAATTTAAATTTATTTTATATATTTATGCCTTCCTTTCTTTTCAGGTTAGGAAGGTATTTTTATTTTTATTTTTAGGAGGTAATATTTTGTCTGATGTATTAATGTATTTTGAAAAAGGTGGATTAGTAATGTATCCACTACTTATTTGTTCACTAGTTATTATTTTTATTGCTATTGAACGATATCTGTTTTATAAATCTATTGATTCTGGTCATTTATTTACTAAACAATATTGCGATATTCTATCTGGAGAAACGCTAGAAAAAGCTTTTGAATTTGCTAAAACACATAAAGGAGCTTGTGCTAATATTCTAACTCAAGCAAGTCCTTTGCCTACAGTAGAACGTACTGAGGCTTTTATGGAAATGAAGGGTAATATTGTAATGTCTCGTTTACGTGAAAAATTAAGTTATTTAAGTGTAATTACCACATTAGCTCCACTTTTAGGACTTTTAGGAACTATTGTTGGTATGATTACCACATTTAGTATTTTTAATATTCAAGCTGGCCAACCAATGGCCATTACAGGTGGTATCGGTGAAGCTCTAATTGCTACAGCTTCTGGTCTTTGTGTGGCAATTTTATCTTTATGTGTTCATTCTTATCTCTCACATAAAATGAACAATATTATCACTAATATGGAACAATGTTTTTCTGCTTTATCTGAGGCTAAAGTCAGAGGTGCTAATAAATGAAATTAAGAAATTATCGTGAGACTAAACAACCTGATTTAAATATCATTCCAATGATTGATATTATGTTTTTTTTATTGGTATTTTTTATGCTTAGTACGATGTACATGGTAGAACAAAAAACTATTCCTGTAAATTTACCACAAGCTACTTCTGCTACTATTGATAACAAAACTAATTTTACGGTAACCCTAAAGGATGATGGTAGTATTTATCTAGAAGACCAACAAACAGATATTCAAACATTATTAATGCAAGCAACTAAAGAGCAAAAAAATAATCCATCATTTGCTATTATTATTCGAGCAGATAAAGATATTAATTATGACAAAGTAGTTTCTTTTATTGATACATTAAAAAAAGCTGGTATCACTCGTTTTGGTTTAGCAACAAATGGAGCGGGTGGTAATTAATGGATGAACAAAAACGAAAGAAAATCAGTATAATTGGTTCATTTTTATTTCACATATTTATATTTCTTTTTATTTCTATCACTGGATTATTAAAATTCACTACTCTACCACAATATGATGAAATTGTAGAAATAACTTCTGTAAGCGGAAGTGGTGGAGGCAGTGCATCAGCGAATATCACAGACTCTACTTATACACCACCTTTAGAGCCTGCGCCAGTAGAGCAAGCTCCTATAACTCCAGATAGTATTTTACAACATTCTGACATAGCTACCACTAATGTAACTTATGAACAAATTCAAGAATTACAAGAAAAAGTGGAAAAACATGAAATAACCACAGAGGAAGCAGTAATTGCTCCACCAATAAATAATAATGTTGAACATTCTAATCATCATAATGGTAATAATGCTACTATAAATACTAATGATGATACAGGTTCTGGTAATGGAACTGGTACAGACTCTGGCTCTAGTGAAGGAACAGGTGATGGTGAAAGTTCTGGATCAGGCAGTGGTTCTGGTGTAGGAGATAGCGATGATAATGTTTACAGTAACCCTGCAATTCCTCCCAGAATAGTAAAAAGTCCTACTCCAAAGTATCCTATTAAAGAACGCAATAATAAAATTGAAGGCGTATCCATAGTACGTTTTCTTATTGGTAAAGATGGTAGTATAGAATCTGCTGAAATAATTTCTTCTTCAGGAAGTTCTGCACTTGATGAAGCTGCTTTAAATACAGCATATAAATGGCAATTTTTACCAGCTAAAAATACTAACGGACAAGATGTTAGATGTTATGCTACTCAACCATTTACATTTCAATTAAAATAAAATATCTATATAAAAAAATAGACTAAATTCTGCACTATACAGAATTTAGTCTTAATTAATAAATAAATTAATACAACTAAAAATTTAATAATTATATATTTTTTATTATAAATATTTATTTCTTCATTCATCATTTATTTTTCAATTCTTCAATATGTTATATCATCATTAGTATAGCTATATTCTTGTTATCAGCTCTCAATATATATAGCTTAATTATACCCCTTAGTATGTGAGTATTCAAGATATATAACCAAGTTCTCACTATGAAGATAGATGTTATTATTTTATTTAATATTTATGTGAATTATTCAATAGCTGAATAATAATATAATAGCTATTCAATTAACCCCTTTATAACTTTGAACAATTCAAAAATATATAAATTGGGGTTTTATGAATTGAAATAAAGCCATTCAATTAACTATAGTTTTTTGAATATCAAGCGAAGATTTAGCCCGAGGGGTGGGAGGGGGTTAGAATGGATATAATAAAAGGTTGTCTTAGCTCCGTAACCACATTTAAAGCAAAAAGGTGTTCATAAAGTGTTGACTTGTTGAACAGCTTGTGATATAATGAACACAAAGAAAAAAAGAAAAGGAAAAAGGAAAAATGAAAATAGGATATGTAAGAGTGAGCACAGCTCAACAGCATACGGATAGACAAGATTTGCTTATGGAGAGATTAGGCGTTGAAAAGATATTCGTAGATAAGGAGAGCGGTGCAAAAAGAGAGAGGCCCGCACTTAAAGCAATGGAAAGCTATGTAAGAGAGGGCGATGTGCTTATAGTTGAGAGTATATCAAGGCTTGCAAGGAGCACAAGAGACTTCCTCAGTATAGTTGATTGCTTAAAGGCAAAAGATGTTGAGCTTGTGGTGCAGAAAGAAAATATTGATACATCTACACCGCAAGGAAAGTTTATGTTGACGGTTTTTGCCGCGCTTAGTGAGTTGGAGAGAGAGCAAACCTTGGAAAGAGCAAGAGAGGGCATAGCGGCCGCAAAGCTGAAAGGTACGAAATTCGGCAGGCCGAAAAAGACTTATGATGAAGAAGAATACCAAAGATTGTACGCACAATATTGTAATGGAGAAATAAAAGGAGCAGAGTTTGCCGAGTGCTTAGGCGTGGGGCGAACATCGCTTTATAGGATTATCAACGAACATAATAAATAAGAGAGAGCCCACGAGAGCCGCAGTAAAAAAACTGTGGCTCTTTTTTTTATGCCTATGAATAAGTTAGCCGAGCAGATTATCCGGACAAAGGATATGACTAAAATTGAATATGTGTCTATGTTGCTTGATGTGGGGCGAAATGACAAGGATTTAGAGGTTGTCAAGCGAGTTATAGCCCTTTGCCGTAAAAACATCAAAAAACAATCCATAGGCGACACAAAGGCGGCTTTGGAGTTTCACAAGCTTTATAAGGCGGCGCTTTTGTGTGCTGCACCGTATGATTTTGACAGCTATTTGCTTTATGTGGAATTGAATAGACCGCCACACAAACGCTTTTATCTGCCGCGCAGAAAGGTAATGCTTCCCGTAGTTATCGCAATGCAGGAGTTGGCGGATGATAAGCTTGACGAATTGTTTTTGTCAATGCCTCCGAGAGTTGGGAAAACAACGCTTGTGTCATTCTTTATGACTTGGATTATCGGTAAACGACCCGAGAGCAGTAACCTTTACAGTGCGTTTTCCGATACAATAACGCAGGCATTCTATAATGGCATATTGGAGATATTAAACGATGACCTTACTTATCTGTGGGGCGATGTGTTCCCGGATATAAATATAGTGGCAACAAATGCCGCAATGGAAACATTGGATTTGAAACGCAAAAAGCGTTATCCTACTATGACCGCGCGCTCTTTGTACGGAACGCTTAACGGTGCTTGTGACTGCGACGGTATTCTTGTGTCCGATGACCTTATAGGCGGCATTGAGGAAGCGCTCAACAAAAACCGCCTTGATAGTGCGTGGAGCAAAGTGGATAACAACCTTGTTACTCGTACAAAGGAAAAGGCAAAAAAGCTTTGGATAGGCACAAGGTGGAGCTTGACAGACCCTGCGGGCCGTAGGATGAGTTTACTTGAAACAAACTCCGCATTTAAAAATACGCGATATAAGATTATCAATTTGCCTGCGCTTGATGAAAACGATGAGAGTAATTTTAATTATGCTTACGGCGTTGGCTTCAGCACCGAATATTTCCGGGAGCGCCGCGCTTCGTTCGAGGCCAATAACGATATGGCTTCTTGGCTTGCTCAGTTTCAAGGTGAACCCGTTGAAAGACAAGGCACATTGTTTACATCCGATACAATGAATTTTTACAACGGCACGCTTCCCGATGCAGAACCCGACAGAGTATTTGCTTTTGGCGACCTTGCGTTCGGCGGCGGCGACTATACCTCATTTCCTATTGCTTACCAATACGGCGACCGCATATATATTCACGATGTTGTGTTCAATAACGGTGATAAGCGCGTTACCGAACCCTTGATTGCAAATGCGATAATTCGCAATAATGTAAAAATGGCGGATTTTGAATTTAACCAGGGCGGCGAGGCATATATGAACGATGTAGCCGAATTACTGAAAAAGCGTAACTATTATTGCAATATGAACGGCGGGTATGCATACAGCCGACAAAAGAAGCAATTCCGAATATTTGAGCGCGCGCCCGAAATACGAGAAATGTATTTTCGGAGCACGGACAGCCGAAACAAAGAATATGCGTTGTTTATGCAAGGCGTTTTTTCGTTCGTTGTTGAGGGCAAGAACAAACACGATGACGCGCCTGACAGTTTGGCTTCTTTAGCTATGATGAAAGAGAAAATCTCATTTGAGAACATAAAAATTATGGATAGATTGTTTTAAGTTGTCTTTTAACAACAACTACGCGTTATAAACTGTTGATATTTTGTAAGCTTATAAATTATAATAGAATTGCGTGAGAGCGACACGCTGAACTTCCTTTTTATTTTTCTTTTTTCGATGCCACGGCAGAGGGCGAACACAATAAATACTCTGCCCCTCTCATATTATGGAACGAAAAATTATTTATTGTCCGCAATGCTTGCGGCGAGGATATAAAAAGAAATTACTTGAGGTGGGAAAAGATACAAAGGGCACAGTATTCCCCTATTGCAAGTTTTGCCACCGTACATTTGAAATACATCTTGAAGAGCCTGAGAGTCACGATTGATTTTGTGGCTCTTTTTTTATTTAGGAGCATTTATGTTTAAGACTTGGAACTCAATCAAAGAATACAGCCCCGTTGCAACGGAAAAAACCGACTTCAACGGCAGAATAAAGCTTTATACTGACTACACGAGGATTGACGAAAGCAATATACAAGATGTTCTTAACGATTTGATTTTCGATATTTACGAGAACTACCGAAAAATCAAAATGCTGAAAAACTACGAAAAGGGTTTACAACCGATATTGCAACGCAATAAGAAAGTACGCGGCGATATCAATAACCGCGTTGTTGTAAACCACGCCCACGAGATTAAGGAGTTTAAGAAAGGCTTTACTTTCGGCGACCCGATAACATACATTCAGCGTGCAAGAAAAGATATCCGCAACGCAGGAAAGAACAGCACTCTTGAGGAACAAACCGATATTGCCGTTGCTCAGCTTAACGAAATGATGTACGAGCAGGCAAAGAATAGCAAGGATATAAAGCTTTCCGATGAATTTTTCACGGGCGGCGTGGGATATCGGCTTGTAACCGCGAATATAAACGATGATAATGAGATTTCCTCTTTTTCGATTTACATTCCCGAAAGCGAATACACTTTTGTTGTTTATGCCAATACGGTTGAAAGGCAGAAAGTATTGGCAGGCACTTTTGTCATTACCAACACAGGCGAGGTCACATTAGGTTGCTACACAGACGAGAAGTATTTTGAGCTTGCGGGTTCGTCAATGGGTTGGCAAATATTAAAATCCGAAAAAAACGGTATGGGAATTATACCCATTGTTGAATATGACGCAGACGAAGCGCGTTGCGGTTCTTTCGAGCGCGTTATCAAGCTTATTAACGCCATCAATACCGTATCGAGCGACAGAGTAAACGGCGTTGCACAATTCATACAGGCCATTCTGTGGATTAACAATGTTAAGGTTTCCGATGAACAATTTAACGAGCTTATGGTAAAAGGTTGCTTGAATACAACGGATGTCACCCCTGATAAAAAAGCAACCGTTGAGTGGCTTGCTTCCGAGCTTAACCAAAGCAACACACAGACAATTATTGACGATTTCACAAAAGAAATGCTTGAAATAGCGGGCGTTCCCGGCAGAGAACAATCAACAGGCGGAAATACAGGCGAAGCGATTATGTATTCCAACGGTTGGCACATCGCCGAAACGCAGGCGCAGGCATTTGAGGAAATATTCAAGCAATCCGAACAGGAATTTTTAAAAATCGTTTTAAAAATCATCGGCAACAGTAAAAATGCGCCTAAAGAAGTTAAATCTTTAAGCCTCTCCGATATCGAGATTAAATTCAACCGCAACAGAACAGATAACCTGCTTGTTAAGGTACAGGCGCTTAACGGAATGCTTACTGCGGGTGTTCATCCGAGTATTGCATTTAAACTTTGCGGTTTGTTTAACGATAGCGGGCAAGCATATCTTGACAGTCTGCCCTACCTCGACAAATGGAAGTTTTCGCTTGAAGATGATACCGATATGGGCGATGAGCCAAAAGGCGAAAATACAGAGCCTGACAGCTTCACAGCAAGCGGGAAAAACACAGGCAAAGACCCAATAAAGGAGCAAAATGACAACTCCGTATCAACAACTGCTTGACGATAACGAAAAGCTCGCAAAAAAGATTTACATAATCTTGAACAATTTGCGGCTTAGATTGTCGAAAACTTCTGTTAAGCAGATAAAAAAAGAAACAGAAAGAGCGTTTTATAAAATCGAACAAGCCGCATTTACTATGCTTTTGCGTAATGCCAAAGCTTATAGGCAGGATATAACCGAGGACGAAGTAAAAAAGTGGCTTAACGAGTATTACATAGTCACACAATATGTGTACTATAACGAACTGAAACGCAAGGAACAACGATATATTGAAACGCTTATAACCCTTAAAGACAACGATTATTCGTATAACGGCATAGACGCTATGACAGCTCAAAAGCGACTTGCACGCGGGCTGAAAAAGCAATTTGAGGAATATGGCGTAATGATTGTTGATAAAGCAAGAACAACCGCTTTTAAGGCTCAGGGCGTTTCAAAGCTGAAATGGGTTTCCCAAACAGATAAAAATGTGTGTGCCGAATGCATAAAACGAAATGGGAAAATATACAAAATCGATAAAGTGCCTCCGAAACCGCATTACGGTTGCAGGTGCTATATGGCAAAGGTGAATAACAATGATTGATAAGCTCACAATTAACTTGCTTGTTGACGGACAGAATTTAGCCGCAAGCAAAGAAATAGCCACTTTTGAGGGCACAAGGCGTTACATAGAATGTGCATTTAATTACATTTCCGATGATTGGAAAGATTGTAATAAGCGTGCGTTTTTCAAAAACAAGACAACAGGCGTTGAAAAGGCGCAAACGCTCGGTGAGGATTGCAAGTGCTTTATACCGCACGAGGTATTGAGCAATCCCGGCTATATTATGATTTCAACCGAGGGACAAAAAAACGCTTACAATGATACATTCATTATTACCACAAACACAGTCGGTTTTTACAATAATGCAACTGTTCATTCAGGCGATGAAACCGACCCTACACCGAGCGAGTATATGCAGGTTATCAAAGCTGCCGAGGAAGCACAAAAAATAGCTCAATCCGTGCGTAATGATGCCGACAGTGGCAAGTTCAACGGAGCACCCGGAGCAGACGGAGCACCCGGTAAGGACGGCAAAGCCGCCACAATAGCGGTGGGCAGTGTTACCACAGGTGAAGCGGGCAGTGCGGCAAGCGTTGTTAATTCCGGCACGGAAAGCGCCGCGGTGATTGATTTCACAATTCCTGCAGGGGCTAAAGGCGAACAGGGTGCTAAAGGCCCACAGGGTGAACAAGGTCCCAAAGGCGACAAGGGAGACAATGGCAGCGATTATGTTCTAACCACCGCAGATAAAGCGGAAATTGCCAAGCAAGCAGCACCGCTTGTTGATATATCGGCACGCACAGGGCGCAAAACGCTTGATTTGAGCGATAATACAAGCCTCAGAAGGGCTTATGACCTTGCAACATTGCCTGCTGGAGCATATGATATCGTTCTGCAAAATAATGACGAGCTCGGCTATCTTGGCTACAAGCGAGATGGACAAACATCATTTACGCGCAACAATACCGTGAATGTATCACAGGGTTGCATAATCGTATGGCAGGTAGATGACTATATCGTTGTATCAGGGGATTTTGCGGGCTGTTATTACTGCACCGATTCGTCATGGTGGTACGGCAGAGCTGAGGGTGATTACATCCTGCGCAGCGAGCTTGAAAAATGGAAAAACACAACAAGTACTGTGACAGAGCCTGAGATAGCGGCGGTAGACCACACTTACACGAATTTTTCAAATGTGCTTACAAAAATCACCATAACAAGCGTATTAACAGAAGTCGGCGCAGAGTTTGCGTTCACATTCGAAAGCGGCGACACGGCAACCGTGCTTGTTTACCCTGCCGAAAATATCAAGTGGGTTGGTGACGATTGCGCAGACGGCGTGTTCGTTCCTATTGCCAACGCTTCATATGAGGTGAATATTAAGCAGCTCGGCACTCGAAGCGACGGCACTAAACAGATGATAGCGAGAGTAGGTGCGTTCTGATGAGGCGAAGAAGTATGGCTCGCCGCCCAAATTTGTTTGAAAGCTCGGCTTTTTTTGATTTCTTTGCGAGCGGCGGAGGCATTGATATCGCCGAAAATGCAAGAATGCAGCGCAAAGAGTTTGAGGGGCGCAAGTGCTTGGTGTGGCATCCAACAAGCGGTTGGAATGCAAACGGCACCGCTCGGTTTCCTTTTGAGGTTAAAGGCGATATCAAGATTTCCTTTGATGTCTACAATACCGCCGCAAAAAGAAGCGGTGGCATAGCCGTTAAACCTCGAAGCAGTACGGGCATAAGTCTTATGTGTGAGGCCATAAAAGGTTGGCAGCACAGGGAAATGATAATAAGGGATGCCGATATCATAAGCCTTTACCTTGCATATCCGAGTGACCCCGATTTTATATAAGTTGTCGAAAATTCAATCAGGATTGAAAGAGTTTAGGAGGTTATCAAAAATGATTGGAAAACTTGTAAATGGAGCACTTGTGGAAGCTCCAAAAAAAATAGTCATAGCTAACCCAACCGAAGAGTTGCTTAAATCCGAAATGGGATTTAAAGATGTGGTGGATGATAACAACCCCATGTATGACGAAACAAAAGAACATCTTGTTGCCTCATATGAGGAACAAGAAGATAAAATCATTCGTCATTATGAAGTCAAGCCCATTGTTGAGGAGGTGGCGGAGTGACCGAGTGGAATATAGTCACCGTTGTAGTTGTTATAGTCGGCCTCATCGGCACAGTGGCGGCGCCGCTTGTTAAAAACACCCGCGCTATGACACAGCTCAGCGGCGAAATTAAGAATTTAATTTACCGCATCGAACAGAACGAAAAAGAAACGGACGAGCTCAAAGTCAAGGCTTCAAGTCGCCACAAGCAGATTTTTGATCGCCTTGACGAGCAGAGCGATCAAATCAGCAACCATGAGGGCAGAATTTCTGCTCTTGAACATAAGGAGGATAAATAATGAAAATCAATTGGAAAGTAAGACTTAAAAGCGGTTCTTGGTGGCTTGGTATTATTTCTGCCGTAATTGTAGCCGTATTCGCTATACTTAATCTTTTTGGGGTTAAAACGAGCGTGGCAGCCACTGATATCATGAATGCGGCAACGCTTGTTCTTATGATACCTGCGGCAATCGGTATTATTTCAGACCCAACCACAAAGGGCATAAGCGACAGTACGCAGGCTCTTACATATGAAGCACCGAGAACAGACGAAACGGAGGGTGAATGATGAACTACTCCGAATTTGTTAATAAATATCTTGGCAAATCAACCGACTATGACGGCGCATACGGCGTGCAATGCGTAGACCTTATTAAGGCTTATCTGCACGATGTTTTTGGTATATCGGCGGGAAGCTGGGGCAATGCTCGATTCTACTGGATTAACTTTGCCTTGCGTGCACCACTCAAAGCAAACTTCGATAAAATCAAAAATACGGCGCAGCTCATTCCAAAGCGCGGCGATATCGTGGTGTGGAATAACTCCGTAGGCAATGGTTGCGGACACATAGCAATAGCCACAGGCGAGGGCGACACACGCAGCTTCTATTCTTATGATCAGAACTGGAACGGCAAACCGATGAAAAAGGTTAAGCACACCTACGCAGGTGTTTACGGCGTATTAAGACCGAAAGACCAAAGCAAGGTTGCGCAGAGCTCCGGCAACACTTCAAGTGTTTCAAACGGAAGTTATCCCACTCCAGTTACTTGGCGCAATGGAAGCACACCCGAAACAGTATATGCTGTTAATAACTGCTCAGATAAAATCGGCACTGTATATGCCAAAAGCACAGCTCAGTGTTACAGCAAGGCAGGCAGCTGTTACTTAGTTGTGTATTCAATTAACGGCGGTAAAGCGCATAAGGCGGGCTTTGTAGCTTATGCAGGCGGCTTGAACGGAGCTCCTCCGCAATCAAGAGCTTGGAAAAACGGCAGCACATCCGAAACAGTGTACGCCGACACTAGTGAAAACACAAAGATAGGTACAATTGATAAGTATGAAAGCTGTTATTGTCTCGGTAAAATAGACGGTATGTATCTTGTGCTGTATAAGGTAAACGGCACAAATAAGCAAAAATGCGGCTTCGTGGCATACCACGGATAAATAAATATTTGAGAGCCTGAGAGCCTATTCCTTAACGGGGATAGGCTCTTTTTTATCTTGACAGAGAAGTCATAAAAACGCAAGAAACAGAGAAGTTTTAAAAACGCAAAATACAGACAGAGAAGTCTAAAAAACGCAGAAAGGATATTACACAATGACCCTTAAAGAATTACTTGGCGAAAAATTCAAGGACGAAATCACGGTAGCCGAAATTGAAGCGGCAATCAAAGATGTTTCACTCGGTGTGTCGCCCGAGAAGCTTAAAACGGATTATGTTTCCAAAGAAATGTTCGACAAATCAACCGCCGAAACATCCACTTGGAAGAAGAAGTATCGCGACACATTAGACGAGGCTACGCGCAAAGCTGAAGAAGCAAAGGACGAACAAACAGCATTGCAGACCGAACTTGATACGCTGAGAAAGGAAAAGCTTATATCCACATACACAGCCGAATTTCTCAGTGCGGGATATTCGGAAGAACTCGCCAAAAGCACCGCCAAAGCGCAGGCAGACGGCGACACAGCAACATTTTTTAAAAACTTAAAAACTCACGAGCAGAATGTAAAAGCGGCGTTGAAAGACAAACAGCAAAAAGACACATCAACGCCCCCCGTCAGCAGCGGTAAAAAAACACCGCCCGACACGCAGACAGGAACAATGCTCGACAGAGTGCAATCAATCATATCTGATTCAATGGAGGATTAACGAATGGCAGATAACATTGTAACCACAGGTTCATACCCTAATTTTAGTGGTCTATTATTCAACAAAGGTAATGTTGAAACACCTTTTTCAACTCTTATTGCAGGCAAAGCCTACCAATCTAACCATGTGAAGTTTGCGGTGGGTCAATTCTACACCACAGCAACAGGCACACAGCCTGCTATCAGCGAAAAAGCTTCGCTTACCGCACCCGACGCTACCGCTGTTAAGCGTGCGCAAGAACACAATGTAACGCAGATTTTCCAAAAGACTTTTGGCGTTTCGTATCTTAAACAGAGCGATATGGGCACGCTGAGCGGCATAAATGTAGCTAATCAGCAGGCTAACCCGATTGATGAAGTTGCTTTTCAGGCAACAGCGGCAATGGCGGGCATTCAGCAGGATGTCGAGTACACATTCATCAATGGTGAATATGCCGAATCCACAGGCGAAACAGTTGCCAACAAAACAAAAGGCATTGTAAACGCTATTACCACAAACACGCTTGATGCAAACAAAAAGGAGCTCGGCTACTGGCTTCTCCTTGAAGCTCAAAAGTCGGTTTCCGATTCTAACGGCGACAGCTACAATCTTGTTTCCCTGCTCAGCGGCACACAGCTTATGCAGGTGCAGAAAGACGCGCTTGATAACGGCTTCACCATTAGACAGGCGGGCGACACAATCAACGGCATTAACATTACAACCATTCTCACGCCTTACGGCAATTTGAGAATTGCGCTCGGCAAGTATCTTCCCGACGGCACGGCAATTCTTGTTAATCCGAATGTGTGCGCACCCGTATTTCAACCCGTTCCGGGCAAAGGTAATTTCTTCCTTGAGAAGCTGCCACAGTCCGGTGCAGGCGACAAGTATATGATTTACGGCCAAGCAGGCCTTGATTACGGCCCCGAATGGTATCACGCAAAAATCACCAACCTTGCGACCACATTCACGGCGCCCGAATCGGGTATCTTGACGAGAACAGCAACCGCTGCCGCCGCAAGTACCAAAGGCTAATTTAGTTAAAGGAGTTAGACGATATGACGCTTAAAGAACGATTGAGAAACAGAATCCCTGAAGAGGATAACGAGCTTGTGCTTGATGATTTGCTCGAAACGGCTAAGGAAGTCATATTGTCTAACCTTTACCCGTTCGAGGAAGAAATAACAGGCAAGGAAATACCCACGAAATATAAATCTCTGTGCCTCGATATTGCAACAGAAATGTACAGCAAACGAGGTGCAGAGGGTGAAGTTGCCCACAGCGAAAACGGCGTATCGCGCACATACTCAAGTGCTTATGTTAGCGATGCGTTGCTCAGGCAGATAACGCCTCGCGGCACTGTTGTAGGAAGCGTAGGAGATGATGACGATGCGTAATTTAAAACGCAATCAAAGCAAAATCTACTATTCTTTAGCCGTCAAAGACGGCGGCACAGACACCAACGGCAACAGCATTGTTACATATTCCGAACCGCAACCGCTCAACATCTCTGTGTCTGCGGGCAAGGGCGAGGCAAGCATGCAACCATACGGGCGTGATGTGGACTATGACAAGGAAATGGTAACAACGGACAAACAATGCCTTATCGACGAAAATTCAAGGCTCTGGGTGGGCGTTCCGCCTACTCAACCCTATAACTACATTGTTAAGGCTAAATTGCCCTCGCTAAACAGCGTGCGCTATGCCATTAAGCGGGTGACTACTTCGTGAAGATACGCATAAACTTGTCTGCTTCTTCCTTGGATGAAGCTATAAAAAAAGTTGAAAACTACAAAAAAAGCATATCGGATAAGGCACTGAAGACTTGCGATAAGCTCGCCGATTACGGCGTTGAATACGCCCAAAAAGAGATTTCCGCAATGGCTGATTATGGTAACTTAACCGATATTAAAAACAGCATACACAAAGAACAGAGGGGCAATAAATTCTATATTGTCACTCGCAACATAAAAGCACCGTTTGTTGAATTTGGCACGGGTGTACGAGGAAGCGGAAACGCACACCCCGAGGCAAGCCAATTCGGTTGGGGATATATGACGGGTAACTTTACTGAATACAACGGTAAAGTCGGTTGGTGGTATCCGAGCACCCTCGGTGACGGAAATATCACACAGAAAGAAACCGAGAGCGGAGACCTGATAGCTTTTACACAGGGCATGCCCGCTCGACCCTTTATGTATAACACAGCCAAAGCGGTTAAACGCCGCGCCAAAGAAACAACAAAGAAGGTTATGGGCAAGAAATGATTAAATCAAATGATTTCGCATATGTGCGGGACGGATTGCGAGACAAATATAAAAAAAATATTTACATTGTTGACTGCACTTTGTCAAGCAATGTTCCCCAATTCCCCGCAACCTCGATTGTTTCCAACAATTCAGTTGCCGAGAGGTATTCAACATTCGATGGCATAGAAAATGTTGTAAATGAGGAATACGAAGTTAATGTGTATGCCAACGATACGGAGAGAAAAGACGAACAGACAAAGGAAATATGCGAGCTGATTTGTGACTTATTCAATGAGCGCGGATATATTCGCACTTATGAGGGGTTAGTTGATAATCTGCTCGACAGCAGCATTTCACGCAGAGTAGCGAGATTTCGCAAAAACAACATTACGAAGGAGATATAACACATATGGGTGTAGCTATTTCAACTGCGGGCACGAAAGTAACTTATGCGTGGGAAACCACTTCAGGCACGCGCCCCACAACGGGCTATATTCAAATTCCCGATATTAAGGAAGTACCCGCTTTAGACAGTGCCCCCGAAGCACTTGATTCAACCACTTTGTCAAACGAAAAATATAAATCTTCAATTGACGGACTTATCGACCTTGGCGGCAACATCAATTTTACCGTCAACCTTACAAATGAATTTCAGACCGCTTGGGAGACTTTTTGCACAAAGAAAGCGGAAAACAAAAAGAAAGATTGTTGTGCGTGGGTTCAAGTTGACACCCCCGGACTTAACAAAGCAATCTTTATCCCCTGCTATCCCGTTGACCTTGGCTCACCTGCAAGAAGCGTAAATACCGTGCTCGAAGCTTCGGCATACATAACACCTTGCGGCGACCTTAAATGGGAAGAACCTATCGCAGTAGCAGCTAACAGCGACCTTTAAAAAAATCAAAGCCGCCTATTTTTTAGGCGGCAGGAGGTATTTACATGATTAAGATTACAGATAAGAACACAAAGAAAACATATAAACTCGAATATACAAGAGCAACCGCGTTAGAAGCAGAAGAAAAAGGGCTTGTGCTCTCCGAAAACTCTTTTGACCATATGCCGCTTAAAACTATATGTCTACTTGAAACAACCGTATTTGAGGCGCACCACCCCGAATTAACGAAGAATGAACGCTATGCGGTAGTTGAGGCTTGCGGAAATAAAAGCGGGCTTGTAAAGGCTATTATGAGCGAATTTTCAGCAATAGGCGACGCCTTTATGAACGATGAAGAGGCAGACGAAAAAAACGAGGTTCAGTGGGCAGTGGAATAAACGCTGTTCACTACAATTCATACAAAGAATTATTCCTACATGAAGAACCGTTTTATATGAGTATCGGAATGCCGCGTAACGAATATTGGCACGAACCGCCGATGTTGGCGCGGCAATACCTTAAAGCTTTTGAAATAACGCAAAAGCGGAACATGGAAACCGAGCGTTTTCTTGCTTGGCAACAAGGCGCATGTATTGAAAGCGCGGTTTACAGCGCCGTATGTTACGCATTAGACGGCAAGGCGGCGCAAAAAGCAGGCATTAAGTATATGGATTACAAGCCGGCTGAGGAAGAAAACAAGGAAGCCGAAAAAGCCAAAGCGCAGCAGAAAATGTACAATTGGATGTGCAGTTTGTCAAAAATAATGCACGCCCGTTACGGAGGTGAAAAGAATGGCAAATACGCCGATAGATGAATTATCGATTGAAATAAGCGCGGAAAGTCAAAATGCGGAAGCCAAAATTGATAAGTTCGCTCGCTCGCTGAGAAGCTTAAAAAACGCCGTTTCGGATTTATCGGGTTTAAGTTCTCTTACCCGTGATATCCGCGCGCTTACTCAACCTGTAACGGACAGAAAAAGCACACAAATTGACAAGTTTACCCGTAGTTTCAAGAAGTTATCACAGCTCGACCTTGGCAATCAATCAAAGGCGATAAACGCGGTGTCACACGCCGTTTCGTTGCTTGACGAGGAAAAGACCTCCCAAATAGACAGCCTTTCCCGCAATCTGCGCAAGTTATCAAATGTAAACTTCGACAAAGCCGCAGAGGGTATGCGCACGCTTTATGATACCTTTTCAAAGTTTGACACATTGCCTGACGGTGTTATGGAAGTTGCAAACGCTATGGCAACGCTTGCGAAAAACGCAGAAAGCGCGGCGAGTGCCACACAAAGGCTTGTGCGTGAAAGTAAGAATGTGAAGGGCACAACACCGAAAAAAGGAGAAAACACTGAGGAGAAATTCCCACCTCGCAGAAGTACAGCACCAAACAAAAACCTTGATGCGGCGAGTGCCGATTACGGATTTAAGGATTTGGTCAAAGATTTGAACGCTGCTGCTTCAAAGCTCCCGGTAGTCAACAAACTTCAAGACAGCTTTGCAGGGCTAAAGACAAAAGCGCAGGAAACGAGCAGTAGCGTTAAAGGTTTTGTAAGAGATTTAGGAAGCACAGCTTCAAAACTTCCCGTTGTGACTAAATTCAAAGACGCGTTTTCAAGTCTCAAAGCAAAGGCACAGGAGACGGGAAACGGCGTTAAATCGTTTGCGCAGGATTTGAGCAGTACGGCGGCGAAACTTCCTATTGTCAACAAGCTTAAAAGTTCTTTTTCCGATATAAAGAACAAAGCAAAAGAGACGGGTAACAGCATTAAGACTTTCGGGCAGGAAGTCGGGGCCGCATTTTCCAAATATCACGCCGCAAACAAGCTTAAAAATTCTTTGTCGGGTGTGAAGTCAAAAGCTAAAGGTGCAAAGAATGAGGTTAAAGACTTTGACCGAAACATAAAAAAGACGGGCAAAGACGGCTCTAACTCAATAGGCACAAAGCTTGTCAACGCGTTTAAGAAGCTTAATTCGCACATTAAGCAAAGCAAAAGAGGCACCCGCTCATTCGGGCAATATCTCAGAGAAGCGTTTAAATCTGTCATTGTTTACGGCGGGTTGTTTAGGCTATTTTCATCTCTTGGCACATTCTTGACCGAGGGCATACAGAATATGGCTAAAGGAAGCGAACGCTTCAATAAAACAATGTCTATTCTCGCTACTAATATGTTGTGGGTAAAAAACATTGTTGCCACCACTCTTGCCCCGGTGCTTAATGCATTAGCCCCTATTGCTGATGCATTAAGTGAGAAGTTTTATAACCTCGCAAATAAAGTAGGTATGTTTTTCGCCCGAATGTTGGGGCAGAAAACATTTACTGTTGCAAAGAAAACGCAAGTTGACTATGCAGCAAGCCTTGATAAGACTTCATCGTCCGCAAACAAAGCAAATGACAGCGTTGAGCAATTAAAAAAGACTATCACAAGCTTTGACGAGCTTAACATTATAAATCAAAAAACAAGTTCGAGCAGTTCAAGCTCATCATCGGGCTATGATGTTCCGACAGGCGATTTTGATGAATGGGAAATTAACAAAAGTGTTTCAAGCTTTGCAGACAAGCTCAAAGAAGCTTGGAAAAAAGCTGATTTCACGGGCGTTGGTGAAACCTTAGCCGACAAATTAAACGAACAAATCGACAAGGTTAATAATATCGATTGGGCAGAAACTCAAAACAAAATCAACACCAAAATACGCGGCGTGGTAGACGGCGTAAACGGCTTTATTAACCGCTTAAAGTGGGGAAAAATGGGGCAAAACCTCGCCAATGGATTTAATACCGCTTTGAGTGGGCTTAATGCCGCCCTTGATGAATTTAAATTTGACACACTGGGGCAAAAACTCGGCGATTTCTTACTCAACACATTTAAAAATATCAAGTGGGGTGAAGTCGGCAAATTTGTAAATAACATCATTACTGGCTTGTGTGATTTTCTTGCGGGGCTGTTTCAAGGCTTAACAAGTGATGATGACGAAAGTAAAACCGTTTCCGATGGCATTAAAGACTTTCTTAAAGGACTTGATATAGGAGATATCGCAATCTCTGTCGGGAAATTACTTGTCAGTTTTAATGCGTTCGTATTTAAGTCCCTGTCCTCTCTTTATGAGGGCATATCCAATTGGTTCGGTGACGAAGTAGCTAAACTTATCGACTGGATTTATGACGGAGACGATGAAAACTCACCCGCAGGGTTAGGCAAAAGCATCGCCAAAGGCGTTATATATGGGCTTCTTTATATAACCGGCGGCCCGTTAGGTCAAGCAAGTGTGCTCGGAAACAAATTACTTGAATACATCAAGAAAGGTTCTAATACAGACGAATCTGGGGAATCAAAGGACTTTAAGGACGCAGGCAAAGATATGACTGCAAGCTTAACAAATGGGCTGAGCGAACAAGCTTCCAAAGACCATAGAAAAGTAAAATCCGCGGGCGAAAGCGTAAGCACAAGCTTTAAAGACGGCATAGGCGATTTATGGGCTAAAGTTAAGCCTAACTTTGAATCGCTTACATCAAGTATCAAAAGCTTTTTCAGCGGCAAATCGCTTTTCAATGTCAAAGTCGGCACGAAGCTTCAAGAGGTTTCGGGCGGGAGAAAAATTAAAGTTCCCGAGTTATCCTATTACGCGACAGGCGGATGCCCACAAAGCGGTGAAATGTTCGTCGCGCGAGAAAACGGCATACCCGAAATGGTAGGACGAATGGGCAACCGTACAGCTGTTGCAAACAACGACCAAATTGTCGAGGGCGTTTCATCGGGCGTTGCCGCCGCCGTATATAGGGTTATGTCCGAGGTTATGAGTGTGAGACACGAACAGCCTATAACCGTTAATAACCGTGTAACGCTTGACGGCAAGGTTGTGTATGAGAATGTTGTTTCTCAGCATAATTCCGAAGTGAAAAGAACAGGCACAAGTCCCTTGCTTGTAGGAGCATAAAATATGAAAATATTAAACCCAAAAGTAAAAAGCGCCTTTGACGGAGACAGCCGCCAAATAAAAATCAAGGCTACATTCAATGACAAGTATGTTGTGGACGGAGAGCACATTATATCAGCTGAAATTACAGATACAATGTGCTCAACAAGCACATTATCACTTGGCAACACTTGCAGTAACGAGCTGCAAATGGAAATGTATGTGCCTGATAATTTCGTTGGGCTTGAAAATGCCAAAATCAAGCTTGAATTTGGCATAGTTGTTGACGGCAACACAGAGTATACGCCCATAGGCGTATATTATGTTGACAGCGTTTCTACTACAAACAATTATAAATCAGTAACAATTAAAGCATATGATGCAATGCTCAAGCTAAATGCACTTGGAAACACTTATACTTGCAAGTTAGGCGCATCCAAAGTAACGGCTGTTAGTGTAATATTGGATATCGCAGAGCAAGCAGGTATAGTGACAAATGTAAAAACAAAGCCCGAAACATTGACTATAACTTCAGATTGCAAGGCAGAAGCTGTTAGCTATAACAGCAACGGCGATGAAGTGCAAGCGGACTTGTTTTACGGCATTGGAAAAAACAACCTTGTGCGCATTCCGCCTTATACTAAAGAGGTCGAATGGCGAATGTTTTCAAGTGACGGTTATAATGACCCGCTGCAAGTATGCCTCTTTAGAGGTGCGCTTGGCACAAACTTGTTGACTTACAACGAATACAGCGGTTTTCAGCTGTCACAGTTTGTTGATATAAATACAGGCGAGGAATATATAACTTGCACATTATTAGTGCCGAGTTTGCCATATGAAACATATTTAGGCTTTTCCCTAAAAGGAAATGATGCCGAGAAGAGCAAAGCAAACACCTATAAGATAATAACTAAGTATTATGAGAGCATGGTGCTTGTAAATACTGATAAATTGTTACCAAACCCAGGATTTTTCAATGTTTCGCCCCGTGCTATGGTTGGTTATATGGCAGGTTTGCTCGGCGGCAACGCTAAAATAAATGCTAATGACGAACTTGTTATTGCACCATACACCGATACAAACTACACCATAGGCTTGGGACAATATTTTCAAAACGGATTTCAAAAAGAAAAGCAAAACCCACTTTCAGTTGATTATTTAACAACAGGCACGGAAAAAGATTCCAACGGAAACGGTGGGGCCATAACTGTTGGAAGCGGTGAGTTTGGATTTAACTTTACAAATCCATATATCGACAAGACAGATGCACAAAATATATTGAATCTATATTCCGATATAAAGCTTACACCGGCAACGCTAAAAAACCGAGGAAATATAGCATATGAAAGCGGTGATATAGTCTATGTCAAAGACAAAGACAGCACCTTGTTGCCGGTTTTGATTTGTTCACAGACAATAAGCTTTAAAGGCGGAATGAGCACCACTATTGACGGCAACATTACAACAGACGGCAAGGCAACATTCATAAGCACTCCGAGCACGAAAACTTTAACACAAGTATTTTCAGACTTTAACGAAAAATACCAAAACATTGTTTCTATGTTCACAGGTGTAAATGGCGGCTATGTTAAATTCGTTTATGATGCCCAAAACAAAATGCGCGCAATAGCTATCCCCGATGCTGATATTGAGCTTAAATGGGATAATGCCGAAGGCAAGGTTGTTACTGCCAACGGAAGTACCAATGTTGCAATGTGGGTATGGAACAATGGCGCTTTAGGTTATACACCCAATGGCGGCAAAACATACGCAACAGCTCTCACCAAAGACGGTAAAATATTTGCTGACGGGATATTGTCTTACACAGGAACCATAGGCGGTTTTAACATTGATTCAACCTCTTTATGGGCGGACAATGATAAATATAGAACTTATATACGTTCCGCAGTAATTGGTGATAAGAGCTGGGCATTTTCTGTGCAGCAAAAAGAGAGTGATGGATACCACGGCAGATGGTGGATAACCTCCAACGGCGAGCAACATTGTTACAACGGAATTTATCTTGAACACAACGATTCCAACATTTACGATGCAAGCGGAAATTTAATTCTTGCGCCATATCAAGACGGGGCACTTGTTATCGGTTATGGCTACTATGATAAAAATTACAGAACCTATATTGAGGGCGGCGCGGTTTATCTTGTGGCACATGATGGCAATAAAAACCGTACTATATTCACATTCACCGCGAACAAGTGGACGGACGGCGTTATTAAGTCAACAATAAATGTTGACCGCGACCTTGGTATCGAAGTGCCCGACGGCAAAGCGGTGTTTGTTAATTGCGACGGCGGTATGTATATCTACGGCCTAATCCACGCTAATGGTATGTTGTCGAGCAGCGATGTAACCGTTTCCGGGGCAATTGAAGGCAATTCATTGGATATCGCAGGCGAAAGCCATTTACGCGGAAAAACATATGTCAATTGGCGCGCCGCAAGTGCAGGGTTAGCCCCGTTGTATGTAGACCAAAACGGACTGCTACAAAGTAGCACATCGTCTGCACGCTACAAAAAGGATATAAGCACCGAATTTAGCGAGGACTTAGACCCGCACAAGCTTTATGACTTGCCCGTTAAGCAATATCAATACAAAGATGAGCATAAAGATAAACAGCTTGTTGAGGGTATGCAAGTCGGACTTATAGCCGAAGATGTAGACAAGTATTATCCCAATGCTTGCCAATACAACGAAGACGGCTCACCTGAAAGCTGGAGAGAGCGTATTATTGTGCCTGCGATGCTCAAGCTTATACAAGAGCAAAAAGCCGAAATAGACGAGCTGAGAGCGCGCATTGACAAAATAGAAAAAAGCAAGGAATAAATCCTTGCTTTGCTTCTGCTATTTAATTGTTAATGTGTAACGATAAAACGGGTTGTCTTTATAGTATCTGTACAACTCGATTTCAACATCGGAGCTGTCATTGTTTAATTCATACGCACAAGTTACATCGAATGTAACGCCGGGCTTGATTTCCCTGCGCCCTGTTTGATAATCCAATCCATCAACGCCGTAACTTGTCCACACAACGCCTAATTCAACGCCATCTTGGAACGCTTTGTCATCAATAACCGTATTGAATGCAACCGCACTATCGCTATTGTTCGTAAACGAGTAAGTAACAACAACGATTTTATCATCGCTTACATCTGTTGCAAGCTTTGCGTTTTTTAATTCAACATTGTATGAACCCGCGTTGTTTTTTTGCGTTGTTGTTTCGCCTGAACCGATGGTGCCGTTGGCGGTTGCGTTGTTGTTGCTTGTGTTTTCGCTGTCGGATGAGCTCGCCGCACCGATAACAAAAATAAAGAATAATATGCCCACGATAACGCCGAAAATAATCCAACGGGTTTTACGCGCCTGCTTTTTCTGTTCCATCATACCGTAATAATATGCGGCTTGTGGGTTTATCTGCGCTTGAGGTGTAGGCTGTTGCGGTATCATCGGCTGATATTGTGGATTTTGCATAAAATTAAATCCGCAATTTGTGCAATTTGTTGCATTGTCGCTGTTTTGTGCATTACAACGAGGGCATACTTTCATTTTTTAAACCTCCATATTTCTTTTTTATTTAACATTATCACAAATAAATGTAAAAATCAACAATAATTTTGAGCGCCTGAGAGCCGAAAGGAGCTTAAAAGTGCGCGTTAAAAGAAGCGGAATACTGCTTGTTAATGGTCAAGCATTGCCTGACCCTAAAGCTATCACTTGGGGATTACAAGACTTGGACGATGACGAGGGCACAGGTAGAAATGCAAACGGCGATATGACCCGCGACCGAGTGGCAAGGAAACGCAAACTTACAATCCAGTGGGGCATTCTGTCTACTTCCGACTTGTCATTTATTCTCAACGCGATTAAAGACGAGTTTTTCACCGCCAAATATTTTGACGCGGAGGACGGCAAAGCCCGGACCTCCACAATGTATGTAGGCGACCGCTCGTCACCTATGCTTATGCGTGATATATATACAGGCGAATGGCTATGGCAGTCACTTAGTGCGAATTTCATTGAAAAATAATGCGTGAAGAACAGAGAAAAGAACATAAAGGAGCTTTGCAATGCTTGATTTGTCTTTTCTCTCGCAAAGAGATATTGCAACCCTCGATAAAAAGATAGGCTTTACCGAGGATGAAAAAATCATTATAAACCACTTAGCCCGAAATGATATGACCGACGACGGCATAATGTTTGAATTAAGCATTAACCGCAATCGGTTTTACAAAATCAAAACGAATTTAATAAACAAAATCATTCGTGAAGCGATACAGAGTTGATACTTTGTATCGCTTCTTTTTTTATATATTAAAGCTGAAAGGAGCGGTTGATATGATGTACGACCCATACAATAACCCTTACCAATACAACAATCCTTATATGCAACGGCTTAACCAAATGCAAGCCCAACAGCGCACAGAGGTTGTGCGTGTAAACGGCAAGAATGGTGCGGAAGCATACCAATTAGCCCCCAACAGCAGCGTGCTAATGCTTGACACAACCGCGCCCATCGTTTGGCTTGCCGAAACGGACGGCGCAGGATATAAAACCGTTTTGCCTTATTCGATTACTCCGTATAAGACAGAAGCAGAGGCAGAAGCAAAATCATTAAACGAACGAGTAACAAGACTGGAGGAAATAATCAATGCTCAATCCGATACTGCAACAATTAACAAAAAGAACACAAAGGCAAAATCAGATTAACCCTGCTGCAATGATAAGGGAGTTTAACAAATTTAAAAGTTCGCTGACGGGAGACCCTAAAGCAATTGTTGAGCAACTTCTCGCAAGCGGACAAATGACACAAGAACAGTTTGAAGAATTAAAAGAGCAAGCAATATCACTACAAGAAATATTGAAATAAGTTTGTGCGCACAAATTATTTAATAAAACAAATGAAAGGAGATTTTATGGATTCTAACTATTCGTTAGCCGATGTTAGAGCTGCAACAGAGCACGATAATGACTTTGGCGGAGGTGCTTGGTGGGTAATTTTACTGTTTTTGTTTATGGGCTTTGGCTGGAATAATAACGGGAAAAATTACGGCGATTATGCCACATCTGCAAGTCAACAGGAAATACTGTTCGGACAGCATTTCGGCCAGCTCAATGACCGTTTGACGGCTATTGAAAATGGCATTTGCGACAGCACTTATTCCCTCAACAATTCAATACTTAACGAGGGAAGAAACCTTGCAACGCAGATTTCAGAGTGCTGCTGCGAAAACAGACTTGCTACCGCTAATATGTCTGCACAGCTTAATCAGCGCACTTGTGATATTACTAATGCAATTCACGCAGAAGGTGAAGCAACAAGAGCGTTGATACAAACAAATGAAATGCAAGCTTTGCGAGATAAAGTTGCAAGCCTTGAAATGGATAACCGCATGTATGGTGTAGTACGCTATCCTAATGGCTATACTTACAATGCCGGAGCTTCACCGTTCTGTGCTTGCAACGGATGTAACAACATTTAACGCCCTATACGGCGAGGTAACAAAGAGGGCGCATTAACGCCCTCTTTTTCTGTGAAAGGAGCAATTTTTTATGAGTAAATCAATGATAACAACCGTTAACAGCCTTGCACAGACTGTAACTGCGGGTAACATTATACCGTTAGGCACTACTGTGCGCCGTTTCGGCTGCAATTGCAGACAGGACGGCAACACTATTGCCAACATAGGAAAAGGCTATTATACGGTGCTTGTATCGGCAACAGTAACACCGTCTGCCGCAGGCACTGTTACAATTACAGCCAAAAACAATGGCGTAGATATTATAGGCGCAACAGGAAGCTCAACGGTTGCAGCTGTGAGCACTACAACAAACATAGCAGTTGTGGGTACAATACGCAATTATAATGATTGCGAAACATCGTCACTCTCTATTGTATTAACAGGCGCGGATGCCGTTATTAACAATATGACCGTTAAGGTTATTAAGGAGTGATATTGTGACTGTTGCTGATATATTCGCAAAGATAAACGCGCATATGATAGAGGGCATAATGTTTCATAGCCAAATGGCTGAATACTTCGCATTTCTCAATCTCGGAGAATATGAGAAGCTGCACAAACTTCACGCTTGCCACGAGTTCACCACGCACAGCGAGTGGATGAGTGATTATGTGTGCGATTATAACAAGCTCTTGCCCGAATATTCCATTGATAACATTTCCGTTATACCCGACAGTTGGCGAAATCATGTTAAACAGGATGTTGACCCGGCAACGAAACAACGAGCGGTCAAGGACGGATTCGAGAAGTGGCGCGATTGGGAGAAGCAAACAAAAGAGTTGTACGAAAAATCGTACAGTGAATTGATAACTGTAGGTGAAATTTCGGCGGCTAACAGCGTTTGCAACCTCATTTATGAAGTGGCGGGCGAATTGCGCACAGCGGAACGAAAATTGATTGACCTTGCGGCAGTTGATTACGATATGGGTGCAATCATAGCGGCACAATAAAAACTTAAAGGCGGGAAAAAATCCCGCCTTTATTCTTGCTTGCTAATGTATTCGAGGAATTGAATTTTTTGTTCGTGTGTCAAGTTTTCAATCATTTTCAGCACTTCCTCTCTTTGCTTACTGTTCGTTTTTTTCACTTCCTTTCACAGCATTTGTGAATTATGTTGCAATCTTTTTTTATTTGTAGTATAATTGTAAAAAATTGAATATTTGCGGTTGTTAAGTAAAAAAGGAGGAAAGAAAAAAATGAAAGGAATACTTAACAGGCTAAAGCAAATTAGGAAATCAAACAAGCTTTCCGTTAATGAGGTCAGCTCAAGGCTCGGTGTCAGCAAAACAACTTACTATTATTGGGAGGAAGGAGCAAAGAAGCTCCCTATTAAATACATCGTGCCGTTATGTGAAATATACGATGTGGATGCTAACTATATTTTCGGCACAAAGCCGCGAAGCGTGGATGAAAATATAATCACATTGTATAGAAGCTTGGACGAACGCTCAAAACAAGTTGCATATATGCTGTTGACTAATAATGCCAAAGATGATATATTGTTGCATATCGGGGAATACCTCGCCACTCCCGAGAACATCAGCAAAGATACCGTGGAGTTGTGCGAAAGCAGTTATCAATATGCCGTCAATAACAACTTGGCAGACTTGAAAATCGTCGAAATTATCAACAATTGCAAATAATCAAAAAAATAGTGGTGCTTGAATTAACAAACACCACCGTGAAGAACAGAGTGCAGTGTTAATCACTGCACTTTTTATTTTAATCAGGCTCACCAAAAAAACAAGTGGAATTTTAAAAACTGCCCTTACAAAATTTCCTTTGATTTTTTGTAACTGCCAAAATTGAAATTCCACTAATCAGGGAATTTTTGAATGCAAAATTGAATGCAATTTGAATGCAATTTGAATGCAATCTGTGTTAATTTGAGTGAGTTTTAAAACAGTTGCTTAGATCTGCGAAAAAGTCACAAACCGCATAACTAAGCCAAAAATAAGCATATTTAAAACAAATGGGGATATGTTTCAAACATACCCCCCGTGGTCGAGGTGACAGGATTTGAACCTGCGATCCCCTGCTCCCAAAGCAGGTGCGATAGCCAAACTTCGCTACACCTCGATGCTTCTTACTGCCCTGTTATTTTAATATAAGAGGGTGAATTTGTCAAGCCAAAGATGAACATGGCCATTCAGGTGCGGTTTACAAGGCGATTTGATTGGTTAAAATGAACAATTAGCATTCTTTTAGTTTGTTCAAAAAGCAGAAAATTTCGCAATTTATTGACAAAATGCAACATGTGAATATAAACTTATTTTGTATAGAATTTCGGCACATATAATCAATTCGGCTTGCGGAGGTGCGGGAAATGAAAAGGAAAATTGCCGTGATATACATTATTTGCTTTGTTTCGGCTTTTCTGTGCCCTTTTCGTGCTTTTGCCTATGATTCGCAATATGTAAACGAATTTGAAAAATGGACTGCGAATGAATCCGCCGAGTGGCTCGAACTCAAGGGCGACAGTGCCACGGGCTATATGCAATATTTTTACGGCGATAATTGCGCTTACTTCCATTTCTTTGTTCAAAGCAGCGATTTTGCAGAGAATGATGATTCTCTGTATATCACCGCCGATATTGAGAATTTAAACCGTGCGTATTCGCTGAGATTTTCCGCCGACAGCGACGATTCCGGCCTGCCGTGCAAAATTTATAAGAATTTCGGCACCGCTCCCGCCGGACTTCGCAATATTTTGTTTGCGTTTGAATTTAATGATAAGGCCGATAAAAATTATAAAAACATTATCTCTTTATCCGTGTGTTCGGGCGGCAATTGCCTTGCGGCGGTTGATAATTTAGCTTTCGGTTCCGATCCGGAGCCTAAAACAGCAAAGCAATCGGCAACCAAGCAAACAACGGCTAAGTCAAAGTCCGCAACCACAAAATCGTCCTCGGGCAAATCTGCAAAAGCCGCTTCCAAAAAATCCTCAAATTCCGCGGGTGCAAAGTCTTCCGCCGAGAAAACCACAAAGTTTAAATATGTTGAAAATTCAGAGGCGGCAGAACAAGGCGAAACAGCACCACCGGACGAGGAAACTGCCGCGCAAACCGAAGCTGCTGAAGAAAACGGCGGAGCTTTGTCCGCAACCGCCAAGGCGCTTATCGCCGCTGCAGCAGGCACCGCCGCATTCGGCACAGCTTTTCTTGTTAAAGGAATAAGAACCAAAAAAGCCGAAAATTCAGGTGCAGAGTCAAGAAACTCGGATTTAGAAAGCCAAAAACAAAGCGATGATAAATCATAAATATATTATTAGATATCAAAACCTCCGCTTTAGGTTGAGGTTTCAGACTGTCGATAAAGCTCTCAAACCACGCCAATAAGATAAAACCGTTTAATGCCTCTCTTGTGTAAAGGGAGCCGGGTGCGATTTATCGCACTCGGAGGGATTCTAAAAGTGCCGCAAATATCGAATTTGCGGCACTTTCGGCGTTGCCCTTTAGCAAAGAAATAACCCACCGGTTCGACCGGCGGTTATGTTTATACCGCTATGCAAAATTCGTATGTAATCGGCTGAAGTTGGTTGTTTTTAGTCCAATTTGTACGCTGAAATTGCACAGTTCGTACAGGACACATTACATTAAAGTAAAGTGAGGAAATCGACATTTTTGAGCGCGGAAATCGGGCAATTAAAAAAATTTGAAAAAATTTAAAAGCAAATGTTGACAAATGCTTTTTTCTGTGATATATTGTTCTTGGTTAGTTAAGGCTAACCGATTATTTTTGCCAGTCGGTTAGGCAGGGCTAACTATATTGCCGAAATTTCGGCTCAAAGCTCAGGGCGCGGGGAATGCTCCTTCATAAAATTTGTACCCAAAAATGCAAAATTACACTCTCCCTCAAGTTTTGCCTTTTTAATTCCCGGCGCCCATTAGAAATTGGAAAACGGTGATTGCTTGAGTATTGAAAACTATTTGATAGAGCATTGCTCACCCACATTGGCATCGCTTAAAACGGCGAATTTGTTTAGCTGCCGATTAAGCGGCGGCACGCTTTATTCTCAGCTTGAAGAATGGCGGGCGTGCCTTGAGCCAAAGGGCATAGGCATATTTGTGCTTCGCGAAAGCGAAAGCGGTGCGCTTGTGTATGTGGCAAGGTTTTCAATGCTTCAAAGGGATTTGAATTTGCCCGGCGTGGCGGATTTTTTAAAGGAATACGGCTATGAAAGCGCGGATGTGTATTCGGTAATAGAGCGCCTTAAAAGCAGGCTTGCGGTCGGCGACGGATTCCCGCACGAAATCGGCGTTTTCCTCGGCTATCCGCTGGAGGATGTTAAGGGCTTTATAGAGCTCGGCGGCAGAAATTGCAAGTGCACGGGCTGTTGGAAGGTTTATTGCAACGAATATGAAGCTGTGCGAACCTTTAATAAATTCAAAAAATGCAGCGCAATTTATAAAAAAATGTGGCTTCAGGGCAGATCTGTGGCGCAGCTTACGGTTGCGGCATGAAATATAATATAGTATAATAGAAATGAGGAAATATTATGAGCAAAGCAGCAGTTGTTTATTGGAGCGGCACGGGAAACACGGAGGCTATGGCGCAGGCTGTTGAAAGCGGTGCAAAGGCTGCCGGAGCGGATGTGTCTCTTTTCACCGCGGCGGAATTTACTCCGCAGCTTTTGCAGGAATATGATTCCGTTGCTTTTGGTTGCCCCGCAATGGGCGCCGAGGAACTTGAGGAAACAGAGTTTGAGCCTATGTTTGCGGAATGTGAAGCAGGCTTAAGCGGCAAAAAGGTTGCACTTTTCGGTTCTTACGGCTGGGGCGACGGAGAATGGATGCGCGCTTGGGAGGAAAGATGCTCTTCATGCGGCGCGGCGCTTGCGGCAGAGAGTGTTATCTGCAATGCGGCTCCGGATGAAAGTGCTGTTGAAGAATGCGAGGCACTCGGCAGAGCACTTGCATAAATTGTCGAAAGGAAGCGTAATTTACAATGGTTAAAATCACTTTGGGAATAGAAGGAATGGCATGCGGTATGTGTGAGGCACATATAAACGATACCGTGCGTGCGTCATTTAAGGTTAAAAAGGTAACCTCTTCTCATTCCAAAGGGGAAACCGTTATTGTGGCGGAAAACGAAATCGATGAATCGGCGCTTAAAGCCGCAATCGATAAAACAGGTTATAAGATGGTTTCTTATAAATCGGAGCCTTATGAGAAAAAAAGCCTTTTCTCAGCCTTTCGCAAATAACTGCACAAGAATAAATTAAATAAAAAAAACAGCTGTCGATATTTGGGGCACACTCAGTAAAGAGAAATGTGCCGCCTTATATCGGCAGCTTTTTTTGTGCTTTTGGGGCGATTTTTTGTTTTGTGCGGCGCACAAAGCTGCTTATTTGTGATTTTAACACAAAAAAACCCCCGCATTTTTGTGCAATCATATAAATAAGGCGAATTGACAATCGCCGAATCGGTGATATACTATCAACTGTTTGCGCAATCAATTATTAAGCGCAAAAATAAAAACGGCGAGAGGCTGTGTTAATTTGAAATATATAAAGCAATTTTTAATTATTCTTTTAATTTCTTTTATAGGCGAACTGATGAATTATTACATTCCGTTGCCCGTGCCGGCAAGCATTTACGGCATGATAATCCTTTTTTTGTGCCTTAGCACGGGAATCATAAAGCTTTCGGATGTTAAGGATGCGGGCAAGTTCTTAATCGAAATTATGCCGCTGATGTTCATTCCCGCAGGTGTCGGCCTGATTGATTCGTGGGGCGTTTTAAAGCCGCTTTTGCTGCCCGTAACGGTTATAACGGCGGCGTCGCTTGTGTTGGTGTTCGGCGTAAGCGGGCGCGTGGCGCAGCGTGTTATCAGGCACGGAGAAAAGAAAAAGGCGGGTGCCGAAGATGAATGATTTTTTGCAAAATTCGGCTTTTATGGGCGTTGCAATCAGCCTTGTGGCATATGCCGCGGGCGCGTTTTTAAGGCGCAAATTCAAAAGCGATGTTTTTAATCCGCTTTTGATTGCGATTGCGGTCACAATATTGTTTTTGGCGGCCTCAAAAACCGATTACGAAACATATAATAACGGCGCAAAGGTTCTATCCTGGCTTCTTACCCCGGCAACAGTTGCTCTTGCGATTCCTCTTTATGAACAAACGGCGCTTTTGAAAAAGAATTACAAAGCCGTGTTTGCCGGCATAATCTCTGGCGTGCTCACAAGCCTTGTAAGCATTCTTGCAATGGCGGCACTGTTTAGGCTTTCACACAGGGAATATGTTACTCTGCTTCCGAAATCCATCACCACAGCTATCGGCATGGGGATAAGCGAGGAACTCGGCGGCTATGTTACCGTTACGGTGGCGGTTATAGTTATAACCGGTGTGCTCGGCAACATATTTGCAAAGGCACTTTGCAAAATTTTTCATATAACCCATCCGATTGCAAAGGGAATAGCCATCGGCACTTCGTCTCACGCGGTGGGCACGGCAAAGGCAATGGAAATGGGCGAGGCAGAGGGCGCCATGAGCAGTCTTTCGATAGCCGTTTCGGGAATTCTTACCGTTTGCGGCGCGATAATTTTTTCAAAAATTATGTGATTGCGCCTTTTTCGGTTCCTTGGCCGATCAAGCAATTGCCGCTTGTGCAGAGCACCTCGTTTTGGGGGCGCATTTTGCGTTGAAAAGCCGGCCGATTTGCTGCGTTTTTCACCTGCTTGCGGCAGTGTGATTTTGAAATTTTTGTGTGCTATAATTTTATCGCTCACACGGAGGGCGAATTGTTCGCGGGAAACGATAATTCGGATAAGGTGGCAGGTTGAAATGCCTGTTGTCTTATCCGCTTTTTTATTATGCGGCTGAAATTCGCGTTAATTACCGTTTTGATTTTGTGCGCTTTATGATAGGCACCGGCTCAACCGCGCTTGCTTTTTTTCTTTCGGGCACTGTGGCAAAAATATTCGTCGGCTACGACGCGGAGCTTTATGAGCTTACCGTTCGCGCTTTCAAAATCTTTTCCTGCTCGTTTTTGCTTGCCGGGTTTAATATTTTCGCCTCGGCATTTTTCACTGCGCTCAATAATGGCACGGTTTCCGCCCTCATTTCGTTTTTGCGCACACTGCTTTTCCAAAGCATTTGCGTTTTGGTATTGCCAATCGTTTTCGGCATAAACGGAATTTGGTGGGCAATGACGGTTGCGGAGATTTTTGCACTTATCGTTTCCGTGGGATTTATAATCGGCAAGCGCAAAAAAAATCATTATATGTAATTGCCGCCCAATTGCTTTGCTTGCATAAATTTCGGAGCGTTCTCGGAGTACTTTTCTTATTTACGGAGCGTGCTCTTTCGGAGCGCTTTTATTTATTTGCCGTGTTGCACGGCAGTCGAATCTGATGTATAATTATTTCGGCAAAAAGCCAAACGGAGTTGATTAAGTGAAATATATTATTATTGCCGCAATTGTGCTTGTTATTGTTGCAATTGTGGTTTTGCTTGCGCAAAGCGGCAAATCGGAGCGCGGCGGTTTTTTTGAATCGCCGGAAAAAAGAGCAGGCAGAAACGGCGAAAAATACGCCACGCATGTTATAAAACAATGCCTTGATTCGGATGATTTGCTGCTCACCAATGTTTGCGTTCAGTTTGAGGGCAAGCGCACGGAGCTTGATAATTTGATAATTAACAGAAGCGGCGTTTACATTATTGAGGTTAAAACCTATCGCGGCAGGCTTTTCGGCGGCGCGGATGATTACGAATGGGAAAAATATAAGGTTACGAACGCAGGCAATGTGTATGAAAAAACAGTGAAAAACCCCATAAAGCAGGTGCATCGCCAAATTTATGTGCTTGCCAATTATTTAAAAAGCCGCGGCATAAGGGTTTGGGTAAACGGTTATGCCTTTTTGGTTTATAACAACAGCCCCGTTCAAAGCGATACTGTGCTTGAAAGCACGAATGATATTTATTCCGCCCTGCACCCGGTGGGCAAAAGCTGCCTCAGCTCCGCTCAAATCAAAATGATTAGGGATGCGCTTGATTAAAAGCACCCGGCCGAGCCTTTTTGCGCGCTGTAATATAATATGTATATATAAGGTGATAAATATGGCAGAAGAAAATGCAAAAATTGAATGGAATGCAAAGCAATATTCCAAGTTTGTGAAAGACCGCACCTTGCCCTCAACCGATTTGGCAAAGGCGATTGATTTGCCGGGCGCAAAAGCCGCGCTTGATATCGGCTGCGGAATAGGAAACAGCACCGCCGTGCTTGCAAAGGCGTTTCCCTGCGCAAGGGTGATCGGAGCGTATATTTGGCTTGAACCTTTAACGGGTTTTTCGGTGCTTGTTAAAGAGGAATATCCCGTTAGTGAAAACGGCGAAATAATTTTCAGATTTCCGAGGCTGTTTTTCACGGCGAAAAAGAAATAATGCACAATATATAAAAAGCTCATTCTTGCATAACGGGGCGCACTCTGTAAAGAAGAATGTGGTTTAAGCTTCCTGAGTTTTGACCGTTGCACTATTAAAAAAATCTGCCAATACTTGCGTATTGGCAGATTTTTGTTAATGCACCACGAACAAAATCAGTTCGTTTTAGCAGTCGGGAGCCGAACACAACATGGTTTAAAGCAACCGATTTCCGCGTGAACTGTGTTAAAATACTCGTTAATCCTGCCGCCTTCATTGCAATTTTAACGCAGTGTTTTGCCGTTTATTTTATTTATTGAGCAATTATTCTTTACGGAGTGTGCTCCCCCGAGAATGGGCTTTTGTTATTTGCTTTCGTCTTTTGAAAAAATGCCGTTGATAAGTGCATATATCAGTCTGTTGTAAAGGTTCAAAAGATCGCCCGCCAAATCCATTGCGGCTTCATCGTCACCCTGTTTGATAGCATGCACTATTTTAAACATATCGCGCATAAACATATTATCGTAAACAAATGCCAAAATATTAAGCAATTCGTTTTCTGAAATGTTGATTGGCCGTTCATATCAAGAATTTCTTTCGATTTTTGAAAAAGTGCGTTCTTATATTTTTGTACCAAACACGAATATTTGCCCGGGGTTTCTTTCGGCACCGTGGTTTTGAGCGAATGGATTATTATGAAATGATCGGGGTGATCCATCCAATAATCTATTCGGCGTTTGTAATATCTGCTGAAATTTTCCGTCATCGTTTCGCTTGAATCTATTTTAAAATCAACTATGTTTGAGCAAAGGTTGCTTACGGCGTATTCGATTGCGCTGTTGAAAATATCTTCCTTTGATGAATAGTGGTGGTAAAGCTTTCCCTTTGATATATTTCCCGTGCGGCAAAGCTCATTTACGGATATATCTTTGCAGCCGCTCGCCGCATATTGCGAAATCGCACATTCCATTATGTGCGCCGTGCTTATTTTGTTTCTCTTTCCTGCTTCATGTTATCTGCCGCCTATAATTCGTTCTATTCTGGCATAATCAAGCGCAAAATGGCGCTGGCTTATCATTATTATAAGCTCGTCGCCCGCTTTAAGCTCGGTGTCGCCCTTTGGGGTTATCGGAGTTTCGTCTCTTTCAACCGAAACTATCAGGCAATGCTTGCCCCATTTGATTTGCGAAATCGTTTTGCCGCAAAGCGGGCTGTTTTGCGGAATGATAAACGATTCAAGCACCTTTTCCGCCGCTTTTGATTCCTTAACGCCCTCATGCTTAACAATTCTGTCGAGCAGTGCGGCATAAAACGGAGTGTTGCCCGCCATGTTCGCAAGCGCATATGATATCAAGCTCACAACAACAAGCGGCAACAGGCTACTTGCGTTGCCCGTGATTTCAAATACCAAGATAACTCCGGTTATCGGCGCGCGCACTATTGAGGCAAAAAGCCCCGCCATGCCGAGCACCACAAATTCCTGCCAAAGGCTTTGATCAAGCCCGAAAATATTTATCGCCCCCGTGCCGTATATCGCGCCGAGATATGCTCCCAAAACGCAAAGGGGATAAAGCGTGCCGCCGGGTGCGCCTGTGCCAAAGCTGAAAATGCCGAAAATAAATTTTGCAATCAGCAAAATCGCCATTGCGCCGATTGCGGGGTGCTCGTTTATGAGCAGCTCGCTCATTCTGTGGCCGCCGCAAAGAATTTGCGGCATCAGCAAGCCGACTGCGCCGCTGATTGCAAAGCCTGCCGCCATCTTAATTGTGTTTGGAATTTTTGTTATTTTTGCAACTATATCTCTGAATCCTATCATAAGAATATTGCTTATAACGCCAAACAATCCGCAAACGGCGCCCATGATTATTAAAAGCCAATACCAGCGCAGGGGAATGGTAACGGAATCATAGCTGAAAACAGTGTCTTGCCCAAAAAACAGCTTTGAAACAAA
>OHPD01000278.1_pt1 | contig 35644 bp, 34 predicted proteins | sample 1577641 | NCBI WGS metagenome assembly OHPD01 (sample SAMEA3879532, study PRJEB24766) | human gut metagenome | biome: human-associated habitat; feature: feces | place: USA | collected 1985/1987
AGCGGAAGCGCTCCTGAAAACAAACAGTTCTATTTTTTATATTTCTATACACTTTATTGGCATGCAATTAACACAACCTGCGAAAATCCGTAACACCACCTGCAAGCGGCAGTTCCTAAGTGAAACTCCGGTCAACTATTTATTCGACCGTCTCCAGATATGCATTTTCTCAGCCTCAGCGATCAGTTCATCACGGAAATCAGGATGAGCAACAGAGATCAATGCCTCAGCTTTCTGCCAGGAGGAAAGTCCTTTCAGATTTACCATACCATACTCGGTTACAACATAATGTGTGTTGGCACGTGTATCGGTTACGATAGAACCTTCTGCTAAAGTCGGGCGGATACGGGAATGCATAACGCCCTGTTTATCAGTAAATGTAGAGGAGCAGCAGATAAAGCTCTTACCACCATTTGAGAGATAAGCACCTAAAACAAAGTCAAGCTGTCCGCCGGCACCACTGATCTGTTTGATACCGGAAGATTCAGAACTGATCTGTCCGAAGAGGTCGATATCTACGCAGTTGTTAATGGAAATAAAATTATCCAGGGCTGCGATGGAACGGATATCGTTGGTGTAGCTTACCGGAGCACTCATAAGTTCTGGGTTTTCATCAAGGTAATCATACATTTTCTTTGTTCCGGCGCCAAAACCGTAAACCTGGCGGAAACGGTCGATGTTTTTCTTGGAACCGTTGATCTTTCCGGCTCTTGCAATATCAACAAAAGCGTCTACATACATTTCAGTGTGGACACCAAGATCTTTTAAGTCAGATTCTGCAATCAGGGAACCGACTGCATTTGGCATGCCGCCGATACCGAGCTGTAAACATGCACCGTTTGGAATCTGGTCTACGATAAGCTGGGCAACTTTTTTATCAACATCAGTGGCAGGACCGCCTGCACCAAGTTCGCCGATCGGAGCATTGTTTCCTTCCACAATATATGTGACATCGGAAATATGGATGCCGCATTCTGTACCGCCGAGGCAGCGTGGCATATTTTCGTTGACTTCCACGATGACATGTTTGGCAGTCTCACACATTGCACCGAGATGGGATGCGTTTGGCCCGAAGTTGAAGTAACCGTGTTTATCCATCGGCGCAACCATGATCATTGCAACATCGTCCGGACATGAGGATTCACGGTAATAACGAGGCAGTTCGGAGTAGCGGATCGGAGAATAGTAAGCACATCCGCGGGCAATCAGTTTTCGTTCGATACCGGACATATGCCAGGAGTTCCATGTGAAATGTTCACCGGCGTCCTCGCGGGCAAAAACAGCAAGCGGTTTTAATAAAATACCACCGCGTAAATTTACATTTTTAAGTTCATCGGTACGTTTTGCCAGTGCCTGATCCAAAACGTCAACCGTACCATTGCACCATCCATAATCAACCCAGTCACCGGATTTGATTAATTTTACAGCTTCATCTGCGGAAACAAGTTTCTGTTTGTATTCCTGTGAGTAATCCATTGTAAATACCTCCCCTAAATTTGAATGAAATGTATGCTGTGTTTCATTTTCAGTAAATAAAAAACACAGGCAATGTTTGTTAAAAAATTATCAATTAATATTTTAACACTTTATGAGATGTTTTACAAGGGCTTAAGACGAGGCATCTTGATTTTTTATGCAAATACATTTAAGCTTTTAACATCAAAACATATGCGTTTACAGAAGGGGGACAGCAATATGCAGTTTCAATTACAGTTTATCACGGACGAGCTGCCGCAAACACCGGTACATATCAATCAAAGAACCGCAGTCCGCGGCGTGATCCATTATCAGAATAAAATCCTTATGGTACAGACCAACCGCGGTGATTACAAATTCCCGGGTGGCGGCATGGAAGAGGGTGAGACGGAAAAAGAAACATTGCTTCGGGAGATCACGGAGGAGACAGGATACACGGATATCCATATCGGGGTGAAAATCGGGGAAACATTTGAGCAGAACATTGATACTGAGGATCCGGAAAGTTATTTTCAGATGAAATCCTGTTATTACGAGTGCTGGCTGATGAGCGATAAAAGAGCGCCGGGAGTGCAGGACGATTACGAGGAAAAACTGGGATTCCATGGAACTTTTGTGACTGTGGAGGAGGCATATCAGAGCAATCTTTCCCTATTAAAAAGAGAGCAGAAGAAGATGCATGACTTTTTACAGAAAGCATATATCGCACAGATGGATCAGAAAATAAAAGAGCAGGTCACATTTGCACCGGAAATTCCGTGGCTGGAACGTGAAACACAGGTTTTATACAAATTGAACCGTACACTTGCGGAAAAAATTGCGGATGCAGTGTGTGAATGTGGAAAAATCATGCTGGACGCAGTGCGGACTGCCGATATGGTGGAGACGAAGGAAGGACACGCTAATTTTGTGACAGTCTATGACAAAAAGGTACAGGAAACCCTTCGGAAAAAGCTGCTTGAAATACTTCCGGAGGCAGTGTTTGTCGGGGAAGAAGATGACGTGCACGTATCGATCAAAAAAGGATTTGCATTTATTGTGGATCCGATTGACGGAACGACAAATTTTATCAAAGACTATCATGTGAGTGCGATTTCAGTAGGACTGGCAAAAGACGGTGAAAAATATATAGGTGTTGTATACAATCCGTATCTGGATGAAATGTTCACGGCAGAACGTGGAAAGGGTGCATTTTTAAACGGAAGACCGATTCATGTTTCCAGAAATCCGCTCTCTGAGGGCATTGTATTATTTGGCACAGCACCATATTACGAAGAACTGAGCAAAAAATCATTTCAGATGGCTTACGCATACTTTAAGAAAGCGCTGGATGTGCGGAGAAGCGGCTCCGCAGCAATCGATCTGTGCAGCATAGCAGCAGGGCGCGCAGAATTATACTTTGAACTGCGCCTGAGTCCGTGGGACTTTGCGGCGGGAGCGCTGATCGTGGAAGAAGCCGGTGGCGTTGTCACAACGGTCGAGGGCGGCGCAGTCACTCTGGGGCAGAAATGTTCTGTTCTTGCCACAAACGGACGCTGTGGCAGACTGGAGTAAAACACTCCGCAAGGAATTATAATTCTTCCGGCACATCCCAGTTGGCGAGTGCTTCCCTGGCATCGGCGAGAGCCTCTTCATATTGATTTGCGGTAAGTGCGGCAAACGGATCATCCTCCGGCAAAGCTGCAAGCATTATCTCATAACAGCGGATCAATCCCTGAAGCGGCAGATCGCCGCCCGTGTGTACATCTAAAATGCTGGAAGTCTCATGCGCAGCATTATAATACCAGAGGGAAGCTTCCTCATAATCTTCGGCTTCCTCAAAATAAGCTCCAAGTTCAAGACAAATTTCGGCGCATGGTGTTGACAGCATATCCCGCAGTGTCATCTGGAAAAAGCGGTTGATGTCCCCGGCAATCCGGTAGGCGTGTGCGAGCACACAGGCGGCTTCTTTCTGTGCGTCGGTGTCTGTGCCGGAATCATATATCAGGCGGAAAATCGGAAGTGCCTCCGCAAAATCTTTTTCATCCCCTGTTTTCAATAATTCTTTTGCATACATGTTGCGAAGCTTGGCAGAAAATGTCCCCTCTCTGTTGAAGGCGTCCACAAAAATGGAAAAATCCCGTTTGTGGTGCATGGACTGCGGCATGTGCAAAATCTCAATGTCACTGTCAAATACAACCGGTGTGAGGCGGATCGTCTCGTGGATCGGATCGATCCACTCAAATTCCCGGACACGTTTAAACAATTTTGGCCGGTACTCGGTTCTTGCATTCAAAACGGTGTTAAATTCGGAGACGGTGCGGTATTTCATCTGTACGATCTCAATTTCCGGCAGAAGGGCTTCCTTTAACAAAAGAAATCTTTTGCGATTTTCCTCGTCCAGTATCTCATCTGCATCCGGTGCGTAAATATAATCCATATTTGCGAGGGAAAAAGAAAAATTTCTTGCAGCAGAAAAATCATTGTTCCATGCGAAATCGTAAATCCGGTCAGTGTATTTTGCTGCTACAGCCTTTGTATCGTCGGTGGAGCCAGTATCCACAATAATAATCTCATCCATCAGGTCACAGACAGAGTCGAGACATCTGGACAGGATGGCAGCTTCATTTTTTACGATCATGCATAAACTTATTTTTATCATAAAAGTTTTACCTTCCGAATCAGAAAATTTTAAAGCAGGAAGTATATGTTGGACACACACTTTCACGCACAAGCGGAGAGCGCAGCTGTATAGATTCTGCTTCATCTCTTATTATGATAAGTCAGGCGTCATTTTGCAAGGAAATAAAAATTTTTACAAAGCTACATTTGTAAAAATAAAAACCTTTGGTAGCAAAATCTTGTGAACAATAAAAAACCATGCTAAAATATGCCGATAGAGTGAAAATAATAGATAAGATTGATCCTGATACAGAAAAGCTGTAGTGGTGAGGGTACAGAGTAGACGTTATGAAAATTTTTGAATGAAGGAGAGCAGATATGAGTGCAATTGTGACATTGAAAAAAGGGGAAGGACGTACCATCAAAGCGGGCGGTGCGTGGATTTTTGACAATGAGATAGACACCATTACAGGACGGTTCAAAAACGGAGAAGTCGTGACTGTACATGATTTTGACGGATATCCGATGGGAAAAGGATTTATCAACCAGAACTCGAAAATCCGTATCCGCATGATGACGAGAAAACCGGATCAGGAGATCGACGAATCATTTTTGAAAATGCGTGTGAAAAATGCATGGGAGTACCGCAAGACAACCGTAGATACTTCTTCCTGCCGTATTATTTTCGGTGAGGCTGATTTTTTGCCGGGCTTAGTGATCGATAAATATGAGGATGTGCTCGTGGTCGAGTGTCTGGCACTTGGCATGGAGCAGTTCAAGGAAACAATCGTGAACTTTTTAAAAGAAATTCTGGAAGAGGACGGTATCAAAATCCGCGGCGTGTACGAGCGGAGCGATGCAAATGAGCGCACGAAAGAGGGGCTTTCCAAAGTGAAGGGCTTCATCGGGGATGCGTTTGACACGAATGTGGAGATCGTGGAAAACGGCGTTCATTATATGGTCGATGTCGCGAATGGCCAGAAAACCGGATTTTTCCTCGACCAGAAATACAATCGTCTTGCCATGCAGCGTATCTGCAAAGGCAAGAAAGTTTTAGACTGTTTTACACATATGGGAACGTTCGCACTGAATGCAGGAATCGCCGGGGCAGCAGATGTCACCGGACTTGACATTTCCGAATATGCAGTGAGCCAGGCAGAGGCGAATGCGAGATTGAACCATCTGGAAAACACCGTACATTTCCGTCAGGCAAATGTTTTGGATGAACTTCCAAAACTCGCACAGGCAGGAGAAAAATACGATGTAGTCATCTTAGATCCGCCGGCGTTCACAAAATCCCGCGAGGCGACAAAAAATGCGATCAAAGGTTATCGTGAAATTAACATGAAGGGCTTAAAGTTAGTGAAAGATGGCGGTTATCTTGCCACCTGTTCGTGCTCTCATTTTATGACGCAGGAGCTTCTCGCAAAGACTGTGAAAGAGGCTGCCAAGGCAACACACAAGAGACTCCGTCAGGTGGAATTCCGCACACAGGCACCGGATCACCCGATTTTGTGGGCGGCGGATGAAAGCTATTATCTGAAGTTCTACATTTTTCAGGTGGTGGATGAAAAGTAGGGCTTCATAATGCCGGAAAACCTTGATTTTATGCGGAATATAGCAATTGACAGAAAATCGAGAAGTATCGTAACTTACTGCAAAATGGTGTAATTTATTAACAAGATGGTGTAGTAAATGGTGTAAAATCAAAAGGGAAAGTAGTTGGAAAAAGGGATATTTCAAAAAAATTCTTGAAATATCCCTTAATTACTATCTAAGTTTTAATAATATGTGATTCATTTTATTTATATCTTCCTCTGAAAACAAATCTTCATCTACACAAAATCTTTTTGATAGGAAAGAAATTTCAATTACTTTTTTCTTGGAGAAGAAAGCAACGAACCCCATGACAACACATAAAATGACCGCTGTATTTACAAAATAAGAAGTCCAGTCTGTATCTGCGAAAAAGAAAATATCTTCTATTTTTCCGGCAAGAGTATCGAAAAATTCCAATATGACTGCAAGAATTAAAAATCTTAGCGTCTTTTTCGGCGAACGCTTGCGCATAGCTGACAGCCCTAAATACTCTTTTGCAGAACAACTTCCTTTCCTTGTTTCTGCTCTATGAAATTCCTTGTTCACAAGGTAATAAAAGTCCCCTTGTATCAAAAATTGTTCCTCTGTAATTTGTATAGAACATGATTTCTTTTTATTTGGCAAACTATCTATCTGAAGTAATTCCATAATGTACCCTATAATCCTAAAATTTTCTTTTTCATTGCGTCATATTCTTCTTGTGAAATGAGTCCCTCTTTTAAGAGGTCAGCATATTTGCGTAAATCATCTGGAACACTATTTGGATTTGCGTTTTGTTCAGGTGCATCTACTGTAACAGTTCGCATTGTTGCAGTTTCTTCTGCAAAATCCTTCGTGCGTCTTAACTGCTTTTGAAAATCGTCAATTTCAGCTTTGGCATAGAAAGAAACGTCAAACGCTATACAACCACCTGCATATTCGATACGGAATAATGTCTTGCGCTTAAATAAATAATTCTTAATTCCTATACAGCTAGCTATCAAAAGTGTTATACTTAAACCTATAGGAATAATATTCCGGCAGATAGTATAAATAAGTATGCGAATTTCGTCTCTGTTTATTATATATGGATTATTATAAACCTCAAAAAATGTATTATAGGAAAGATAATAACTAACAACACCTATAGCTATTGATGCAAGTAAAAAAATAGAAAGTGCGATTAAAATCCCCCAATACCTATGATATGTAAATCCACTACCTGTTATATTTTTAATATCAACAGTTCGCTCTTCATCTGTCTTGACAAGTTTCTTTCCTGTTCCACTTAGGCAGCTTCCTTTAAAATAGACACGTTTGTCTGTAATAAAAGCAAATCCTTTACTCATGCTTCCTTTGGTAAGATAATTCATAATATAGCCATTACCTAAAGAAGCAATATATTTTTCATCTCTGCTGACAAAAGAACCGGATAACTTTTCAATTTCTTTATCTTTTAATTTGTATTCCTCAACCTTTGGAGTTTCTTTTTTTCTCCCTTTTACAATTTCCGCACCACATTTAGGACAGAACTTGTCTTTTTTTGTTATTTCTGTACCACACTTGTTACATTTCATAAAAAAACCTCTCATTCGTTTTATTAGTCAATTTACGATATTTATCTTTATTGACTTAAATATCATTATACTCAATATATTGAGCATAGTCAACGAATTAAGCATGGTAACGTGTCTGTGTGAGGTGAGAAACTTGATATCATACAAACCATTATTCGAGACTATGCATAAGAAAAACATTACAGAATATAACTTGATTTATAAGCAGGGAATGTCTGCAAATACAATACATCGAATTAAAAAAGGGCTTCCGATTACAACGGAAACCCTGGATACGTTATGTTTTATTCTTGATTGTGAGGTACAGGATATTTTGGTGCATGATAAGAGCCAGTAGTTATGTGGTGCTAGAATATATGAGGGAGTCTGAACCGGATGAGTATATTTCTATCCACCGCAAACTATTTCAGGGGATTTATAAACACGCTGGAAAGATTCGAGACTACAACATCACAAAGAAAGAATGGGTGCTTGATGGGGCAACCGTTATGTATGGTAGTGCTTCTGAACTGAGAGCCACACTGGAATATGATTTTTCGCAGGAGAAAGATTTTAGCTACAAAGGGCTTTCAATGGATGAGATTATCCATCATCTTGCGGTATTCGTTTCAAGGTTATGGCAAATCCATATTTTTGGAGAAGGCAATACAAGAACGACGGCAGTGTTCTTCATCAAATATTTGTTCATGAAACAACAGAATATCTGGAAGTGTTCCTTGTGGCATTGCAATCGTTATGTATAGAATGGTACTTAAAAACGGTAATATCCCTTTGTGAAGAAGGTTGAATAAAAGCTGAGTATATTTTCAATATAGTTGTGGAATTTGTTTCTCATGGAAGTTCATCTCCTTTCTGTTTACGATGCCATTATAAAATGAGAAAGAGCGTATTTCGTGCCAAAATGAAAAAATAAATAGACAAAAGTTGCAAAAAGCAGAGAATAGTACATCTCTGCTTTTTGGTTTATGCATTTTTTCTATACTCAGAAGGAGAGATACCTTTCGTTTTTTGAAAAATACGGCTGAAGTACAAAGGATTGTCATAGCCTACAATACGAGCAATCTCATTAATGCTATAATGCTGATTTTGCAGAAGCATTTCTGCATTATATATTCTTTTTTTCATAATAAATTGTTTTGGTGTAATTCCAGTATATAATCTGAAATTGCGGATCAACCAGCTTGTGCTGACAAAATTCTGTTTGGCATAATCATCGATGTTGATCTGTTCATTATAGTGTTCACTAAAGTAGGAAACAGCACCGTCTATTTCAGCAGCAGTACGAGAGCTTGTGATAGTTATAGAAGAATGAAAATGGCGTTTTAGTTTTATAAAAATCTGGCGTAAATACATTTCCAGCATTTCAGGGTATCCATCCTGACACATCTGTAATTCTTTTATCATTGATTGAAAAAGAGTTTTATATTCGGAATCAAAACCACAATAAAACACTTTTTTATCATTGGTTAATCCATAAGAACGTAGTAAATTAGTAACATTGTTACCGGTAAAGTGAACCCAGAAAACTTCTGTCTGGTCGTTGGCATAATATTCATATTTTTGAGGTTCTTTAGGTCGATACAATACCATATGGCCAGCCGGAACAATGGTTTCTTCCGTATCGCTGCCAAAATGAAAATGTGCTTTTCCAGCAGCAATGTATAATAGCTGAAAGTCAAGCCTGCCCCGGGGACGCCATGTAGGAAGTTTTGGTTTGGTATATAATTTGTATGTACCGCACATGGTTATCACCAAGGGTTTTGATTTGTCTTTTCGGTCAACAGTAGAATTATTCAGATAGGCATTATTTGTATACATTTTAATCCCCCATTAAAAATATTACTGCAAATGCAAGCACAATGATAGATAAAAACTATCTGTATTGATAATTAGTATACCATAAATAATACTATTTTGTGCATGCTTTTAGTGCTATAACACAATAGATTATTGTGATTTTAATATAACAATATCATTTTGTGCATATTTTATGCGATTTGTGACATGGCTCTTTTAATGTATCTTGTTATATCATAGATATAACAAAGTTGTGGAAACAAAATGAGGGTACATTGAAAGGAGAAGTTTCACATGGAAGAAAAAAAATACCTGAAATGGTATAACAAGGTAGGTTATGGTTCGGGGGATCTGGCAGGAAATGTAGTATATGCGTTCCTCTCATCATTCGTAATGCTTTATTTGACCAATACGGTAGGTTTGAATCCCGGTATTATCGGAACACTGATCATGGTATCAAAGTTGTTTGATGGAATCAGTGATATGTTCTTTGGAACGATGATCGACAAAACAAAAAGCAGACTTGGAAAAGCAAGACCTTGGATGCTTTATGCGTATATTGGTTGTGCGGTAACACTTGTAGCAAACTTTGCAATACCGGACACTCTTGGAACAACGGCACAGTATGCATGGTTCTTTGTTGCGTATACACTGTTAAATGCGGTATTTTTTACTGCAAACAATATTGCATATGCATCATTGGTTACTTTCTGTACAAAAAACAGCAGAGAACGTGTTGAGATGGGATCATGGCGTTTTATCTTTGCATTTTCGACAAGCTTACTGATTCAGTCTGTTACAGTCCAGTTTGTAAGAGCAGCAGGCGGTGGAGCAGCTGCATGGAGAACAGTTGCGGTAGTATATGCAGTTATTGGTCTGATCGTAAATACGATTTCCGTATTTTCAATCAAGGAGCTTCCGGAAGAAGAACTGAACGCAGGTAAAGATCACACAGAAGAAAAGTATGGTCTGGTAGAGGCTGCAAAGCTTTTATTTTCCAATAAGTATTATCTTATGATCTGTGCTACTTATATTTGTCAGCAGATTTATTCAGCTATGTTAAATATGGGAATTTATTACATGATTTACATACTGAAAAATGAAGATTTATATTCTGTATTCTCATGGGCGATCAATATTCCTGTCATCATTGCGATGTGTATTACACCAATGCTGGTAGAGAAGATGAAAGGTTTATATAGAATGAATCTTGCAGGCTATATTCTTGGGACAGCAGGACGTGTTGGAGTGATTTTTGCCGGCTATATGGGAAGTGTTCCGCTTATGCTTGCGTTCACAGCGGTTGCAGCACTTGGAATGGCACCATGGCAGGGGGATATGGGAGCTGTAGTTGCAAGCTGTTCAGAATATACATACCTTACAAAACATAAACACATTGATGGAACAATGTATTCCTGTACTTCTTTCGGAACAAAGATCGGTGGAGGAATCGGAGTTGCTCTTTGCGGATGGTTACTTGATGCAAGTGGATTTGTGAAAGAAGCAACAATCCAGCCAGAATCCTGCCTGAACATGTTGCATGTTATGTATTTGTGGATTCCGATGGTATTGTCATTGGTTATTACATTTATCATGTCAAGAATGAATGTAGAAGATGCGAATGAAAAACTTAGAAAACAGTTGGAAAGGAAGGAAAAATATGAATGCTGATATGAAATGGTTGGATAATCCGGAAGTATTTCGTGTGAATCAGTTGGAAGCACACAGTGATCATTGTTATTATTTGGATTATTCGGACATGAAAAAAGAGAAAAACCCATTATTTCAGTCATTAAACGGACAGTGGGAGTTTTCTTATAGTAAAAATGTAAAAAGCAGACCGGTTAATTTTTATGAGGAAACATTTGATGCATCAGGGTTTGATAAAATTATGGTTCCGGGACATATTGAACTGGCTGGATATGATAAAGTCCGTTATATCAACACCATGTATCCGTGGGAAGGAAAAGAGTACCATAGAGGAGCTTACAGCATGGAGGCGACCGGAGCAGAAAAAGGAATGTTTTCAGAAGCAGAGTACAATCCGGTAGGTTCTTATATCAAATACTTCGATCTGGATAAGAGCATGTGTGGAAAAAGAATCCATATTTGCTTTGAAGGTGTAGAAGAAGCGATGTATCTGTGGCTGAATGGTCAGTTTATAGGCTATGCAGAAGATAGTTTTACGCCTTCTGAGTTTGACCTGACACCTTATATAAAAGAAAAGGGAAATGTGCTGGCAGTTCAGGTTCATAAGATGAGCACAGCAGCATTTTTAGAGGATCAGGACTTTTTCCGCTTTTTTGGAATCTTTAGAAATGTTACTCTGAAAGCAATACCAGATGTACATATGGATGATGTATGGTTCAAACCTGTGCTGAATCAGGATAATGTGAGTGGAAGCGTAACTGTCAGCATGAAAGTATCTGCACCGGATGCTCAGAATATAACTGCCAGCTTTATTTTAAAAGACAGGGAAGAAAATTTGTTGGCAGAAAAATCCGTACAGTTAAAGAAAGAAAATGAGTATTTAGAAGGTACGATCTGTGCTGATTTAGAAACTGTGGAACTGTGGGATAATCATGATCCTTATTTATATCATGCGTATGTAGAGCTTAAGGCGGAAGATGGAAGTTTAGCAGAAGTAATTCCTTATGATATTGGCTTCAGAAGAATTGAGATAATTGATAAGATCATTTATTTAAATGGGAAACGCCTGATTATCACAGGAGTAAACCGTCATGAGTGGAATCCAAAAACAGGAAGATGCATTGGCTTCGAAGATATGAGAGCAGATATCGCATGTATGCTCAGGAATAATATTAATTCTGTGCGTACCTGTCACTATCCGGATCAGATACCATGGTATTATATGTGCGACAATGCAGGAATTTATGTGATGGCAGAAACAAATCTGGAAAGTCATGGATCTTTCCAGAAATTAGGAGCGATCGAACCATCCTGCAATGTGCCGGGATCTCTTCCACAGTGGAAAGAGGCGGTACTTGATCGTGCAAGAAACAATTTTGAAACATTTAAAAACCATACATCCATTCTATTCTGGTCATTGGGAAATGAATCCTATGCAGGTGATGACATTGAAGCAATGAACATTTATTATGCCGAAAAGAAAGATGGAAGATTAGTTCATTATGAAAGTGCTTATTACAACAGGGCATATGAGGATACGATTTCTGATTTGGAGACCAGAATGTATGCAAAGCCGGAGGATGTAGAGGAATACTTAAATAACAGTCCAAAGAAACCGTATATTTTATGCGAATTCATGCATGATATGGGAAATTCCATGGGAGGTCTGGGAGCTTATATGAAGCTGATTGATAAATATGACATGTATCATGGTGGATTTATATGGGATTTTATCGATCAGGCAATTCTTGTAAAAGATCAGGTGACAGGAAAAGAAGTTTTACGTTATGGTGGTGACTTTGATGATAAACCGGCAGACTATGAATTCTCGGCAAATGGAATCGTATTTGCTGACAGGAAAGAGAAACCGGCAATGCAGGAAGTGAGGTATTACTATGGCTTATACAGATAAATTAAGAGTGGTCTATGGTGACTATACACTTGGTGTACATGGTGAAGGATTTGATTATATTTTTTCTTATGCACAAGGCGGACTCGAATCTATCGTGAAAAACGGATATGAGTGGCTGTACCGTTGTCCCAAACCTACTTTCTGGAGAGCACTGACAGACAACGACAGAGGAAGCAAGTTCCATATTAAAAGCGGAAGCTGGCTTTCAGCAGATATGTTCATTGACTGCAAGGGAATACAGGTCATTATGGATGGAGAGGAGCAGAAACCATATGCACCGGACAATAACAGCTTTGGTGGGGATATTTTTGCTGATGAGATCATAGTAAAATATACTTATGAGACGATATCTAATCCGTCAACAACGGTACTTGTGACATATAGGGTTGACGCATCCGGAAAAATCCGTGTGGATGTACATTATAATGGAGCAAAAGGACTTCCTGAGCTTCCGGTGTTTGGAATGCGTTTTATCATGCCGACACTTGCAGATAAATATATCTATAAAGGTTTATCCGGTGAGACATATCCGGATAGAAAAGCAGGTGCCGAAAAGGGTATTTACGAAGTCACAGATCTGAGCTTAACACCTTACCTTGTTCCACAGGAATGTGGAATGAGAATGGATACAGAGTGGCTCGAAATTAGCAGACATACAAGTCTTGACAATAGTAGAACAGATCATTCGCCACAGACACTCCGCATTGAGAAGATGGATCGGGAATTTGCTTTTTCATGCCTTCCTTATACAGCATCTGAAATTGAAAATGCTCTGCATCATGAGGAATTACCACCAGCAAGAAGAACGGTTTTATGTGTATACGGGGCAGTCAGAGGAGTCGGAGGTATCGACAGCTGGGGAACTGATGTGGCAGACGAATATCATGTCAGTGCAGAAGAGGATATCAAATATTCATTCACCATCTGTTAGTCGCAATTGAAGTGTAGAACGGTATCGGAAAGCAGATCTAAGAAAAAGAGGGTGGCTCTAAATGCTGTTAGTATACGAAAACAAAGATAAGGGAATATCAGCAGAGTGGAAAAAAACAGTACATATGCCACCCCATTTACATGAAGCAATAGAGGTTGTGTATGTCACAAATGGAAATATTGCACTTGGAGTCGGAATGGAGTTGTATAACATGGACGAAGGTGATTTTGCGATAGTGTTTCCGAATGTAATACACCATTATCAGGTTTTTGACGAAAAAGAAAATAAAGCTATTTTCCTTTATATAGATCCGGCAGTTCTTTCAGGATTTTTGAAAGAATTACAAATATACAGTCCCCAAAATCCGGTGTTAAAAAAAGAAAATGTACATCCGGATGTGGTTCATGCAATAAAATTTTTGATGCAAAATCCAGAGTGTACTCCGATATTGGCACAGGCATATGCACAAATAATTCTTGCATATGTATTCACTGAAATACCGATGATCGATAAAAAATCATTAGGAAGTAATGATTTGATTTACAATTCTGTGGAGTATATAGCAAAAAATTTTAGAGATGAAATCAGTCTTGAAAAGATGGCATTCGATCTGGGGATAAGTAAATACGTGTTGTCGAGAATGTTTGCTAAAACTTTTCATTGTAACTTCAGCAAATATTTAAATGGCGTGCGATTAAATTATGCAGTTGGTGCATTAGAAAATACGCAGGATACGATAACAAACATATGTCTTGAATGTGGTTTTGAAAGTCAAAGGACATTTAACCGGGTTTTTAAAGAGAGGTACAAGATAACGCCAAGAGAATATCGTAAAAGATTAGAGATTGGGCTATAGGACTATTCCTTGAAGATTTAATTTCTGCTATAGGCAAAAGCTATGGATTCGTTAGAATTTGTAATAACACTTGAAAATAATGAAAAATAGTGTAAAAATAGTGAAAATTTAATGGAAAAACAATATAAAACAACCAACGGTTTCACAAACGCAACTAATTTGAAATTGTTCGTTGCATATAGGATTGCTATAATAAAATCACAAGATCTTGGAAAAACAAAAAATGAAAAGAGGCTGAGATTTTATGAAAACAATTGGCAATAAAATAAAAGAATTACGTCGTTCCAAAGGCATGTCCCAGAAAGATATTGCAGATAAATTAGGAGTTACCAGTCAGGCGGTAAGCAAATGTGAGAATGACGGCTCGCTGCCGGAAATGACAATGCTGCCGGATATTGCGTCCTTATTTGGGATTCAGATTGATGATCTGTTTGAATACTCTACCGAAAAACGTTACGAGAGTATTGAAAAGAAATTGCAATATGGAAGAGTCATGACAAATATGGAATTTGAGAATGAAGAAGCATTCCTGATCCGCGAGGTAGAGGCAGACCCGACGAATTATCATGCAATTTCTCTGCTTGGAGACTTTTACGGACACCGGGCAGAATGTATGTACCAAAAGTCAGTGTATTACGCAAAGCGGGCAATTGATTTACACCCAAACCAGAAGGGCGATATCAACAACATTAATAACGGAAATCATGGAAAACGGTTTGACTGGGATACAGCCAATCATCAGGAGTTGATCAGATATTGGTACAAATTATTAAAGACTGCACCGGAAAATACAAGGGTATATTTTTATCTGCTGGATAACCTGATCGACGATGGACGGATCGAGGAGGCAAAAACTGTTTTAAAAGAATCCTATCAGAAAAATCCAGATGAACTGAATGCTTTTTATGAGGTTTTTATCAAAGAAAAACAGGTGGGATTCGAAGCTGTGAAGGCAGAGTATGAGGCACTGGCGAAAGCAAATGAAAATAGCTGGAGAATTTTATTTTCCATTGCAAATGTATTTTCATACAATGAATACTTTAAAGAGGCAATCCAGATGTGGCAAAAGACATTCGACTGCATGCCAAAACCACGATATACAGATTCATTTGAAGCGATGGCACAGTGCTGTGTCAGAATGGGTGATCACGAGAGTGCAGTAGAATATTATAAGAAAGAACTGGAACTTTTACGTGAGGACTGGGGCTTAAAATACGGTGCTGAGGTAGATGCATTGGAGGAGAAAATCAGGGCACTGCAGTAAAAATCCGGAGTGCATGCACTACACGGAGCTGGCAGAAAGTGTGAAACATTTTAAAGAGAAAGAAGGAGGGCGTGAAGAAATGAGTGAGATTGTAGAGAGATATATTAATGAACGCGTCGAAGAACGTGTCGAAGAACGTGTGAAGGAATGTGTCGAGGAACGTGTGAAGGAATGTGTCGAAGAACGCGTGAAAGAACGTGTAGAAAAAGAAAAGACAATTTCGGTTCAAAATCTCATGAACAACATGAAATGGACGTTAGACCAGGCACTTGACGCACTTGGAATTAAGGGGAAGGAAAGAACACTTATCACCCAGCAGTTGCAAAAATAATAAAGTATTACGCAGGAAGAGACTTCAAAAAACGGAGTCTCTTTTCTTTATAGCATAAAGCGTATTTCAGACCACAAGCCCCGATCTTCCACAAAATTGTTGTCAAAACCGCCACAGAGTTATAATATAGTAAAAAGACGTGCGCAAAGCAGTCCGTGAAAAGAAAAGTAACAGGCAGGTCTGGTTGATGCATAGAAGTGATCGTTACGGAAAATAGAGGAGAAAAAGATGTTATTAGAACCAATTATCACAAGTTTATTAGAGACAGACATGTACAAGTTTTCGATGGGACAGTGTATTTACCATCAGTTTTCAGATTATAAGACAACCTGGTCTTTTAAATGCAGAAACACCGACGTTCACTTTACCCATGAGATGGTGGAGGAGATCAAGGAGCAGATCAAGGCATACTGTGGATTGCGTTTCACAGAAGAGGAGCTGGAATATCTGCATAAGATCAAATGGATGAAGGGAAGCTATGTGGATTTCTTAAGACTGTGGCAGCCTCGATATGAAGATTATGAGATTACGGAGGACGCAGAATGTGGACTGACGATCGAAACATTCGGAACATGGCTGAATACTTCCCTGTATGAGATTCCGACACTTGCCATTGTAAATGAAGTTTATTTCCGCATGGCATATGATTATGACGATCTGCTTGCAAGTTTTGAGAAAAAGCTGGATGAAAAAATTACTTTATTGAAAAACAGTACCTATAACCTTGGACTGTTCAGCGAATTTGGACTCAGAAGAAGACTCTCTGCCGGGGCACAGGAACTGGCAGTGAAAAAATTAAACGAGAATAAATATCCTGGTTCTACGTTTGTAGGAACATCCAATGTTTTCCTTGCAAAAAAATATGGAATCACTCCGGTAGGAACGATGGCGCATGAATGGATCATGTGTGTCGGACAGGGAAATCATAAGCACAATCCGGCATATTCAAATTGGTATGCGCTGGATTGGTGGGTAAAAGAATACGGTATTTTAAATGGAACGGCATTGACCGATGCTATTACAACAGACTGCTTCTTAAGAGATTTCCAGTTGACTTACGCAACACTGTTTTCCGGTGTGCGTCATGACAGCGGCGATCCGTTTGAGTGGGGAGAGAAAATGATCTGCCACTACGAGAGCCTTGGAATCGATCCAAAAACGAAAACACTGTTATTTAGCGACAGTCTCGATTTTGAGCGGGCAGATAAGATCGCATCTTATTTTGCAGGAAGAGTAAAAATTGCATTTGGAATCGGAACTTATATTTCAAATGACACGGATGTTCCGGCGTTGAATATTGTCATGAAGACAACCAAGTGTAATGGAATGGACGTTGCCAAGATTTCGGATACTCCGGGAAAAGGCATGTGCAAAAATCCGGAATATGTGGAATATCTTCAGAGATGTATCAGCTGGAGAATGGAAAACGACAGATAAAAAGAAAGGTGTGGGGGTATGCAGAACTATTCAGGAGAAGCTGGGTTACAGTATCATTTACAGATCAGACCGGGGGATGTGGGGCGTTATGTGATCCTGCCGGGAGATCCGAAGCGGTGTGAGAAGATTGCAAAACATTTTGAGGATGCAAAACTTGTGGCAGACAGCAGGGAGTTTGTCACCTACACAGGTTATCTGGAAGGTGAGAAGGTCAGCGTGACATCCACCGGGATTGGCGGACCGTCCGCATCAATTGCGATGGAGGAACTGGTGCAGTGCGGTGCAGATACATTTGTGCGTGTTGGAACATGTGGCGGAATCGATCTGGATGTCAAGGGCGGTGATATTGTGATCGCTACCGGAGCAGTCCGCATGGAAGGAACCAGCAGGGAATATGCACCGATCGAGTATCCGGCAGTGGCAGATCTTGAGGTGGCAAATGCACTTGTTGCGGCAGCAAAGGAACTGGGGTTTACTTATCATACCGGAGTAGTCCAGTGCAAAGATGCATTTTACGGACAGCATGAGCCGGAGCGCATGCCCGTAAGCTATGAACTTTTGAATAAGTGGGAGGCATGGAAACGTCTGGGCTGCAAGGCGTCTGAGATGGAATCAGCGGCATTGTTTATTGTGGCTGCGCATCTGAAAGTCCGCTGTGGTTCTGATTTTCTGGTCATGGGAAATCAGGAGCGCAATGCCCTCGGCATGGATAATCCGATCGTTCATGACACGGAGGCAGCAGTGACGGTCGGTGTGGAGGCAATCCGCAGACTGATCAGGGCAGACCGTGAAAAATAATGCGTGAGTGGGAAAAGTTTTACCTGAAAAGCAGATTTCAATGGAGAACAGAAAATGGGGTGTGAGAATCATGGAAGCAAAAAAGTACCGTAGAATTTTTACGATTGTAGTTGATTCCTGTGGAATCGGTGGAGCAAAAGATGCAGAACGTTTCGGCGATGCGGGAACCGACACGTTAGGACATATTGCGGAGACGGTGGGCAATCTTTCAATTCCGAATATGCAGAAACTTGGAATTGCCAATTTAAAAGAGCTGAAGAATATCGCACCGGTGGAAAAACCAATGGGATATTTTACAAGGCTCTCTGAGGCGAGCAACGGAAAAGATACCATGACAGGACACTGGGAGATGATGGGACTTCATATTACCAAGCCATTTTTGACGTTTACCGAGCACGGTTTTCCAAAGGAACTGATCGATGAACTGGAAAAACGTACCGGTCACAAAGTGATTGGAAACAAGAGTGCGAGTGGAACCGAAATCTTAGAGGAACTGGGCGAGGAAGAGATCGCAACCGGGCACATGATCGTGTATACATCTGCGGATTCGGTTCTTCAGATCTGTGGAAACGAGGAAACGTTTGGGCTAAAGGAGCTTTACCGCTGCTGTGAGATCGCCAGAGAGATTACCATGAAAGATGAATGGAAAGTTGGGCGTGTCATTGCAAGACCTTATGTTGGAAAGAAAAAAGGTGAGTTTGTCCGCACCAGCAACCGTCATGATTATGCCTTAAAGCCATATGGAAGAACCGCATTAAATGCGTTAAAAGATGCCGGATATGATGTGATCTCTGTCGGAAAAATCCGGGATATTTTTGACGGGGAAGGAATCACGGAATCCAATAAGTCCAGAAGCTCGGTTCATGGAATGGAGCAGACGATCGAGATCGCAGAGCGCGATTTTACCGGACTTTGCTTTGTGAATCTGGTAGATTTTGACGCACTTTGGGGACACAGAAGAAACGTAAAAGGATACGCAGAAGAACTGGAACGCTTTGACGTGAAACTCGGCGAACTTCTTAAGGTACTTCGGGAAGATGATCTTCTTATCATCACGGCAGATCACGGAAATGATCCAACCTATAAGGGTACAGACCACACCAGGGAACAGGTGATGTTTGTTGCATATTCGCCTTCCATGAAGGGATCAGGAAAGCTTGAAGATCAGGATACATTTGCAGTGATCGGGGCAACGATCGCAGATAATTTTGGTGTGCAGATGCCGGAAAATACAATTGGTACATCCGTGCTTGAAGAGTTGAGATAATAAATGGTCATGAAATGTTGAAGTGACAGAAGAGTGGAAAATACTGGTGTGCTGGCAGGAGAAAGGAAAAAACATGGATAAAAAAGATATTTTAAGCAGAGTAGATCACACACTGCTTTCACAGACTGCAACATGGGAGGAAATCCGGCAGATTTTAGACGATGGAATAAAATATGGATGCGCTTCTGCCTGTATCCCGGCTTGTTATGTGAAACAGGCGGCAGAGTATGCCGATGGGAAACTGCCGATCTGTACGGTGATCGGATTTCCAAACGGATACCACACAACGGCGACGAAAATTTTCGAGACAAGGGATGCGGTCGCAAACGGAGCCGACGAGATCGATATGGTCATTAATATCGGATTTTTGAAAGACAAACGGTATGATGACATCGAGCAGGAAATCCGAAAAATCCATGAGGCATGCAGCGGAAAAACCTTAAAAGTGATCATTGAGACATGCCTTCTGACAGATGAGGAGAAGATCAAGATGTGTGAGATCGTGACGAATGCAGACGCAGAGTTCATTAAGACCTCCACCGGATTTTCCACCGCAGGAGCTACTTTTTCGGATGTGGAACTGATGAGACAATACGTTGGCACAAACGTGAAAGTAAAGGCAGCCGGAGGAATTTCTTCTTTTGCGGATGCAGAAAAATTTATTGAACTTGGCGCAGATCGGCTTGGCACGAGTCGGCTGGTGAAAATTATGAAAAATGTATAAGTTGTTGTAGAAATTGAGTAAAGACCATAAAATAAGCGGTTTTTACTCAGTTTTTTTGCATACTCGGAAACAATATGTTATAATTTGTGCATTGCACTTACACTATGACAGAGTAATGTGTATGTGCTATGAGATGGAGAGGAATGCAAAGAAAATGTTACAGACGATAGAACAAATCAACAATGTAGTAAATAACTTTATCTGGGGTGTGCCCGCAATGATCTGCATTATCGGTGTCGGCCTGTTTTTGAGTGTCCGAACCCGGTTTTTGCAGATCCGCAAATTTCCGTATGCAATGAAAGTGACCATTGGACGTATGCTGAAAAAGAGAGAGGCATCGGATGGAGCACTGACTCCGTTTCAGGCGGTCTGTACCGCACTCGCGGCGACAGTTGGAACCGGAAATGTGGCAGGTGTGGCAGGCGCAATCGCAATCGGCGGACCGGGTGCAGTTTTCTGGATGTGGATATCCGCAATCCTTGGCATGTGCACCAAGTTTTCCGAGGTGACACTTGCCGTACATTTCCGCGAGACAAATGCCAACGGAGAGTTGGTCGGCGGACCGATGTATTACATCAAAAACGGTTTGAAAAAACACTGGCTTTGGCTTGCGTACCTGTTTTCTGCTTTCGGAGTTCTGACCGTATTCGGAACCGGAAATGCAACGCAGGTCAACACGATCACTACGGCGATCGACTCAGCACTTTATAATTTTAACCTGCTCTCCGAGGAATCCGCACCGACCTTAAACCTGGTCATCGGAATAGTTTTAGCCGCACTGATCGCATTAATTTTGATTGGTGGAATTAAAAGAATTGGACAGGTGACAGAGAAATTGGTGCCATTTATGGCGATCATTTATATTTTATTGGCGATTGGTGTTGTACTGATCAATTTCAGATCCATTCCAGCGGTATTCGGTTCTATTTTTGAGGGTGCATTTAACCCGGCAGCCGTGACAGGCGGAGCAGTGGGAAGCTTTTTCATGAGTATGAAAAAGGGTGTTTCCAGAGGTATTTTTTCCAATGAGGCAGGACTTGGAACCGGTTCGATCGCACATGCCTGTGCCGATACGAGAAAACCGGTAAAACAGGGATTTTTCGGTATTTTCGAAGTGTTTGTGGACACGATCGTGATCTGTACACTGACCGCACTGGTCATTTTATGCAGCGGCGTTCCGGTTGGATATGGCGAGGCAGCAGGTGCAGAGCTTACCATCAGCGGATTCACCTCCGTATATGGTGGCTGGGTATCTATTTTTACTGCGGTTGCAATGTGCTGTTTTGCATTCTCCACGATCATTGGCTGGGGACTTTACGGAACAAGATGTATTGAATTTTTATTTGGAACGTGGGCTAATAAGCCGTTCATGATTTTATATGCGCTGGTGGCGATCGTTGGTGCGACCATGAACCTCGGACTGATGTGGAACATCGCAGAGACATTCAACGGACTTATGGTAATCCCAAACCTGATCGCAGTATTCTTATTATCAGGTGTGGTTGTGAAGCTGGTGAAGGAGTATTTCGAGGGAGAGGGGAAAACGAAGTAGTTACATAAAAAGAGCCGGAGACAGGACGGGTATCGTCTTTGCCGCCAAAGACAGAGTATAGTCTGACGGATTTTGGCAGGACTCTGTCGCCGATCATTGAAGCAATGCAGCAGTGGGGAAATACCCATCTAAACATCGCAGGAAGCGAAGAGAGTGAGCCGTTACTGGAACAAGGTACAAGTGAACCGTAACAGAGAGTCAAATGAAACATGCATATTTTTTGAAAAGTAGGATGTTATTTTGACATGAGTTCTTTTACTTCTTCTACACCGTAGGTATCTCCGGCTTTCTGGAAAGCGATGATAGCTTTTTCAAAATAGACAGCCGCATCCTCTGCTTTATCTGATGATTTCAGAATTTCGCCAAGACCGCGGTAAGCACAGCCGATGGAGATAAGATCGTTCGACTTTTCAGCAAAATCTAAGGCTGAAAGCATGTTTTTTTCTGCGGGAGAAAAATCATGAAGTTTCATGGAAACATAGCCCTGCTCGTAGAGATTTGCGGAGCGGGCAAGTGTGTCATCCGGAAAAAATAATTGTCATGGTCGGTGGAAGGAATCTTTGCATAACATTCTTTATAAATCGTTTCGGCATCGGTGTAATTGCCTGCGTCAAATAATGCCCAGGCTTTTGATAGGGTTTCGGTCATGGAAGTCTCCTTGTTTCTTATATTAGTCATATTCAAAAATACCCTGTATTGCGTCTGAAACATTCATAATCATATGATAAGGGACGCGGTCGATATGTTTGCAGCTTCTGGCGGAAGGGTAAATTAGCTTCAATTGCTCACATATAGCAGTTCCTGAGGTGTCTTTGACACCGCGTACTTTTATGTGAAGAGGACCTTCTGCATAATTCTCTAAAAGTGGGCAGACGTGAAAAACACCTGTTTTTTTAATAAATTCATTTTTACTTACAACAAGCATTGCATCTTTTAAATTAGAAATTTTGATAATATCTCCCTGCGAAAAATTCATCATAAAATTTCCTTTCCGACAGGTTCTCCCCAATCATAATCACAAATTGAAATTTCCCCATTGTATTCAGCAACGCGTTCCTCAAATGTTTTGTGTTTAAATGCTTTTTTCAAAACAATCGAATCATCAATTACTTCAATTTGTAAAGTATCTGAGACATGGAGTCCAAGTTTTTCAAGAATATTCTTTGGAATACGTATTCCCTGACTATTTCCCCATGTTTTGATGGCAACCTGATCGCTCATAAATGTTCACTCCTTTAAAAAAGATATTGTTGATCATGAAGCTTAGTTTCATAATCGATATCTACACGCACTTCATGCGACGGTCTTTGTTATATAGTATTAACTGTATATACATATATTATATCGAATAGTATCAAAGGTCAATATGTAATCAAATAGTTAATTTAACTGACAAAATTTCTCAACAACAATATCTCTTCCTTGTATCCCCAATATCATGTGCTATAATCCTCTTAAGATTAGCTACGACTAACTAAAACACCAAAAATGGCAGTTGCCAAATACGTTTTTTTGAAAAGGGGAGACTATGTCAGAGGAAGAGAAAAAATTTTTGGAGATCGTTGACCTGAAAAAAGGTTTTGGAAGTGGAGAAACACGTCAGGAAGTATTGCGCGGAATGAACTTTTCCGTGGCAAAAGGAGAATTCTGCGTTCTGCTTGGACCGTCCGGTTCCGGAAAATCAACTTTATTAAATATTATCGGAGGAATCGACAGTGCCGATTCCGGTTACATCTCGATCAACGGCGATAAGCTCGAAGATATGAGTGAGAAGAAACTAACTCAATACCGCAGAAAACATCTCGGTTATGTATTTCAGATGTACAATCTGATCGCCAATCTGAACGTGAAGGAAAACATTGAGGTCGGAGCGTATCTTTCCGACAATGCGCTGGATATTGATGAGCTGTTACAAACACTTGGACTTTACGAGCACCGATACAAGCTGCCGAACCAGTTGTCCGGCGGTCAGCAGCAGCGTGTTTCCATCGGTCGTGCTATCGTGAAAAACCCGGATATCCTGCTCTGCGATGAACCAACCGGTGCTTTGGATTATAACACCTCCAAAGAGATTTTAAAACTGATCGAAGATGTAAACAAAAAATATGGAAATACGATCATCATGGTAACGCACAACGAGGCGATCAGAAACATGGCAGATCATGTCATCAAACTTCGTGACGGAGCCGTGCGCCACAACGAGAGGAACGAGCACAAGATTTCAGCAGCAGATCTTGAGTGGTAAGGAGTGTGGCAGTCATGAAAAAGAAAAAAATCAAAAATCCACTCATCAGACGAATTCCGCGTGAATTGCTCGGTGACTGGAAAAAATATCTTGTGGTGGCATTATTCCTGATCCTCACGATCGGCTTTGTTTCCGGTATGTATGTTGCAAATGAGAGTATGCTCGTTGCAGCAAATGAAGGCGTGACAAAATATAAGTTAGAGGATGGACATTTTGAGCTGGACAAAAAGGCAGATGAGACGTTACTTTCTGCTATCGCGACAGGAACAAAAGCGGACGTCAAACAGTATTATCTTGACAAAGCAAAAAAAGAGCTGGACGAAAAGCTTGATGAGAAGGCTTACCCGGAAGCCTACGACAAGGCGTGGGATGAAATCGTAAAGGAAATCGATGATAAATATGCTGATGCAGAAGAAAAATATGAGTTAAACGATCCTGATTTTACAGAAGTTCCGGTACAGGTTTATGAGAACTTATTCCGAAATGAGGAGGAAGATTACAACAACGACGGCGAGGCAGAGGGAACCATCCGCGTTTATGCGAAAAACGATAACGTGGATCTTGCCTGCCTGCTTGACGGAGCATTTCCGGAAAAAGCGGATGAGATCGCAATTGACCGTATGCATGCAGACAATGTCGGCGTCAAAGTGGGAGATGAGATTTCTGTCAGCGGGCAGAGGTTCAAAGTTGTCGGACTGATTGCCTATGTCAATTATGCGACACTGCATGAGAAGTCAACGGATATGATGTTTGATGCGATCAAATTCGATGTGGCTATGGTCACACAGGAAGGATTTAATAGTTTACATAAAACTGTTCATTATTCTTACACATGGAATTATGTGGATACTCCTGCAGATGAAGTGGAGCAGAAAGCAAAATCCGATGATTTCATGAAAGCACTGCTCACACAGGTAGTGTGTGATGACAAAGAGTTAGAGGACTATATGCCACGCTATGCAAATCCGGCTATTAATTTTGCAACGGATGATATGGGTTCAGACAAAGCTATGGGTGGTGTTTTATTGGATATTTTGATCGTGATCATTGCATTTATTTTTGCAGTGACCATCAGCAACACGATCGTGAAGGAGGCTTCTACGATCGGAACACTGAGAGCTTCCGGTTATACGAGAGGTGAACTGGTCAGACATTATATTTCCATGCCGGTGATCGTGACACTTCTCGCAGCGTGCGTTGGAAATGTCCTCGGCTATACCGTATTTAAAAATGTAGTTGTCGGCATGTACTATAACAGCTACAGTCTTCCAACTTATCAGACAGTCTGGAACCCGGATGCCTTTTTCAAGACAACGATCATTCCGGTTGTTTTAATGCTTGTGGTCAATCTCATCGTCATTATAAAAATGATGCGGCATACACCATTACAGTTTTTGCGTCATGATCTGAAAAAAACAAAGCGTAAAAAAGCAATGCGCCTGCCAAAATGGAGCTTTTTAAGCCGTTTCCGCCTGCGTATCATGTTCCAGAACATGACAAATTACCTGATTTTATTTGTGGGGATCTGGTTTATCGGCATTATGCTCGCAATGGTGGTCGGTATGCCGGAGACGCTCGACTATTACAAATCCAATGTTTCAGATATGATGTTCACGAATTATCAGTATGTGTTAAAGTCTTATGAGAATGAGGATGGAGACATTATCATAACGGATAATAAGGATGCAGAGAAATTCAATATGACATCTCTGCAGCACAAGAGCGATACGTTAGATGAGGAGATTTCTGTCTACGGAATCGAGGATGACAGCTGGTATGTGAAAATCAGTAACCTGTCTGCCCTGAAAGGAAACGAGGCATATATTTCTGCTTCCTATGCAGATAAATACAGCCTGAGCGTGGGCGACACATTGGTTCTTGACGAAAAATATGAGAACAAACAGTATGAGTTTGAGGTTGCAGGAATCTATGATCACAGTCAGGCGCTGGCAGTATTTCTGCCCAATGAGCAGTATTGTGAAATCTTTGACATGGACAGTGATGCATTCACAGGCTATCTCTCGGATTCAGAGATCACAGATATTGATGAGGATGAGATCGCAACCGTCATCACAGAACACGACATTACGAAAATGTGTGATCAGCTCGATCATTCCATGGGCTCTTATATGACCTACTTCCAGTATCTGTGCATCCTGTTATCCGCAGTATTGATTTACCTGCTCACGAAGCTGATCATCGAGAAGAACGAAAATGAAATTTCCATGACAAAAATCCTGGGCTATGAGAACCGGGAGATTGCAAGCTTATATCTGTTGTCCACGACCATCGTTCTTGTGGTGATTGATGTTGCCAGCGTGATTTTAGGTGTCGTCATCATGAAGGTTGTCTGGAGAATCATGCTCTTTTCCTACAGTGGATGGTACGCTTTTCGCATAAGCACGATGGGCTATGTGAAAATGTTCCTGTTTATCCTGATCGGATATCTGCTTGTCATGGTATTGGATTTCAGAAGAATCAAGCGTATTCCGATGGATCAGGCACTGAAAAATGTGGAATAGGAAATTTTTGAGCATCTTGTAAATCTGTCACAAGTATGCTATTTTAAATTACATCGGTGATTTTTTGTCACCGGTGTAATTTATATCTTTTTACAAAACAACATTAAGACTCCGGAGGTTATCAGATACATGAGACATTGATATTTTTCTAATTCAATGATGGAAAAATTGGCAGAGATCAAAGATGGCACAGTTTTTAAATCAGGTTACAGACAGATGTAATCTTTTTTTGGGTTACAAAAAAGAAGATCGGTCAACTGATTACGAATTAGAAAAAAAGGAGATATCTCATGAAAAAATTAAAATTTGATAGTTATGACGGAGTCTGTTTTTTGAATGGACTTGTCTTTTTTGCGCCGGTTGCGTTGCTGGTAAGAACGCAGGCTGGTGTGTCGGAACACGTATTTTTCCTCCTTCAGGCATTATTGTCTGGCGTGATTTTTCTGGGGGAAATTCCAACAGGATTTATAACAGATAAAATTGGATACCGGAAATCCCTGATCTTGGCACAGGTGTTGCTGCTTGGCGCGAGAAGTTTATTGCTTGCAGCCTTTGTGAGCCGGTCACTTGCACTGTTCGTCGTGGAGGCTGTTGTGGAGGGGATTGCGGCGTGCTTTACTTCCGGAACGGGAAGCGCGTACCTGTACGATCTGTATGGGGAAAACGGATATCTTGTAAAAACAGCACATGCAGAAAACTTTGGAACAGCAGGTTTTATCATCAGTACAGTTGCGTATGCCGGGATTTATAAAATAAGCGGTATGGAAGGTTTGTTGATTACAACTGTAGTCATGGATATTATAGCGGTTGTATGCTCGTTCTACCTGAGAAGTGAAAGCAGTAAAGCGGTAATTGCAGACAGGAAGGAAGTACAGATTTTAGCGATATTTAAAAATAAAAAAGCATTCCTGTTTGTGATTTCGCTGGCAATTTTCAGTATCGCATGGCTTCTGATCAACTTCTTTTACGTGGAAAAAATTGAAAACTGCGGATTGCCGGTAGAATGGATGTCATTGATCATTTTGAGCTATTCAGCCGTACAGATGCTGGCAGAACCCATTTTAGGAAAATTGTCTGACGGAAAAAACGGAAAGTCCAGTAGGGAAAAACTGCCCGCAGTTACAGCTGCCACAGCAGGGGTGGCATTTCTTCTTTTTGGAGTGGTAAAATTCAGGGCAGCCGTACTGCTTCTAATGCTGATATTGCCGTTGCTTTTAAATCTTCCGGAATATCTGCTGATGGATCTGGAAAATCAGTTTGTGGACGAAGCGGAGTGTGGCAGCCAGCGTGCGGCAATGCTGTCTGTACTTAATATGGGCGTGAATCTGGTGGAGATTCTGACGCTGTCAGCCTCAGCATTTTTGACGAAAATCGGAATCCAGTGGTGCTTTGTGTTTGTGGGATGCTTTCTGATGGCGATAGCGCTTCTATTTGCCAGAATACAAAAATAGAAGGAGCGAAAACCGCTTCCTCCTATCAAAATGATCCGTAATTTTACCATAGACCTAATACGTGTTGCATCAGCAAACTCATACAGGTAATACCGATCCAGCAGCTGAATCCAAGAAGCAAAGGTTTGGCTCCTGTTTTCACTAATTTCACAATATTGGTATTCAGACCAATTGCACTCATGGCAAGAACGATGAAAAACTTGCTCAAAGTTTTTAGCGGATTGAAAACAGTTGCTGGAACACCGAAGTTCACTGCTATTGTTGTAATAATGGATGCAATTATAAAATAGAGAATGAACATCGGAAAAATCTTTTTAAAATCCACTTTATTATGATCCGTTTGTTCCCTTCTGGTTCGAAGAAAAGCAAGGACAAGCGTGATTGGAATAATTGCCAGTGTTCTTGTAAGTTTTACGGTGACAGCTTTATCCAAAGTCGCCGAACCAAGGTTGTACATGGAATCCCAGGTGGAGGCAGCAGCGGTAACGGAAGAGGTGTCATTCACAGCAGTTCCGGCAAAAATACCGAAAGCTTCTCCGTTTGTCTGGGAAAAACCGAGAACGGTGCCAAGCATAGGAAAAAATAAAGCGGCAAGCATATTGAAAAAGAAAATGACAGAAATTGATTGTGCAACTTCCTCGTCATCAGCGTCAATGACAGGAGCAGTAGCTGCAATTGCGGAGCCGCCGCAGATTGAGGAACCTACACCGATGAGTGTGGAGATTTTTCCGGGAACATGAAGGATTTTATGTAATACCCAGGCAACAACAAGGGATGTTGTGATCGTTGCAAGAATGATTGGAAGCGATTGTTTTCCTGTCTGCAGGATGACAGAGAGATTCATTCCAAAACCAAGTAAAATAACAGCATATTGCAGGATTTTTTTTGACACAAATGTGATGCCGCTCTGCAGAGCAGATTTATCTCTGACCAATAATGTAATGACCATTCCTAGGAGGATCGCAAAGACAGGACCACCTACAATTGGGAAAATTTTTCCTAAAATCCAGCTTGGAATCGCGATTATCAGGCATAACAGCACACCTTTCCAGTTTTTTTTAATAAAATTCATATTCATAACCTCACTAAAAATATTTTGATTCTTACGGGTTCCTATGATAGCATAAACACATAGAGATGAAAAGTAACAAGCCAAAATAAAAGGAGCAGTCATGCAGACAAAAGGAAAGAAAAAAATCATAGATAATGCGGGAGCATTGCAGAAAAAATACGCATGGAAATCAGAGAAAATGCAGGATACAAAGAAAGCGCCGCAGGATACAAAGAAACAGGCAGCAGCCTGTCCGTATGCAAAAAAATGTGGCGGCTGTGATTATCAGGGAATGTCCTATGAACAACAGCTGCAGGAAAAACAGACCTATGTGCGCAAAAACATTGGGGATTACTGTAAAGTCCTGCCGATCATCGGAATGGAAAATCCGTATCATTACAGAAATAAAGTACACGCAGTGTTTGATGTGGAGCGCAGGGGAAAACATGCAAACGGCGGCAGACGTACCGCAGGCAACGGACATGCGAAGGCAGCACCGGGCGGCGTGATCTCTGGTGTATACAAGGCCGGAACCCATGAAGTCATCAATATTGATTCCTGTGAAATCGAGGATGAGTTATCGAGTGCGATCATCCGCGATATCAGAGGACTTCTTCATTCATTTAAAATAAAAACATATGATGAGGACACCGGATACGGTCTGCTTCGGCACGTTCTCGTGCGCCGCGGTTTTCACAGCGGCGAGGTGATGGTAGTGTTGGTGCTCGGTTCCCCGATTCTTCCATCCAAAAACAATTTTGTAAAAGCACTGCGGAAACTTCATCCAGAAATAACTACAGTTGTGGTTAACGTAAATGATAAACAGACCAGCATGGTTCTCGGAGAAAAAGAAACCGTCATTTATGGAAAAGGCTATATTGAGGACACGCTCTGCGGCTGTACCTTCCGTATTTCGCCAAAATCATTTTATCAGGTGAATCCGGTGCAGACAGAGATACTTTATAACAAGGCGATTGCGTATGCGGGGCTGACCGGAAAAGAGAAAGTGATCGATGCATATTGTGGAACCGGAACGATCGGACTGATTGCTGCGTCCCAGGCAAAAGAAGTGATTGGCGTGGAGTTAAACCGTGATGCTGTGAAGGATGCAATCATCAACGCAAAACGGAACCACATCCAAAATGAACAGTTTTACAATGCAGATGCCGGAAAATTTATGGTGGAGCTGGCAGAGCAGAACGAAAAAGTGGATGTTGTTTTCATGGATCCACCGAGATCAGGAAGCGATGAGGCATTTTTATCCTCAGTTGTAAAACTTGCACCGAAAAAAGTGGTCTACGTGTCCTGCAACCCAGAGACACTTGCGAGGGATTTAAAATATCTCACAAGACATGGATATCAGGCTGTCGAGTGCCAGCCTTGCGACATGTTTCCGTTCACGAAACATGTGGAGGCAATTTGTCTTTTGTCAAAGAAATTTTGATTTGTGTGGATATGCGAGCCTTTTTCGAGACAATGATTGAGAGAAAAAAGAAAGTATTAGGATGAATTAAGAAAAACTTGTAAAGATATATTGTAAATGATACAATATCCGAAAAGTCGGAAAAAGAGGCTGTATCATGAATATATACGAAAAGATTTTTGCAAGACTAGAAGAAATAAATATGAGTCAGATTGAACTGGCCCGAAGGACAGGCATTGCTACTAGTACAATTAGTGATTGGCGAAAGAAACAGATAAATCCACAGGCAGACAAGCTAGTTGCGATTTGTAAGGCACTGGATATGTCGCTTGTTGATTTACTGTGTGATGAAGAAGATAAGAAGAATGAATTTTCAAGAGCAGACTATGTAGTTGGCGAGCAGTTTATAATTGATAGTATTATGATGTCTTCTGGAGAAATGAAAAGACGAGTATTCAGTTATCTCGAACGATGGATACGAAAGCAAGAAATTAAGCTGCCAACAGGTAATATTTCCGTCATATCAGATGCAGAAGGGAAAAAAGTTGTTGTTATTAACGATCTTAGATTTAAGAGAAACAAAAATGTTGACTGGAATATGGTAGAGGATTATTTGAAAGAATATATAGGCTCTTGTACAGAAATCCTTGACACAAATGAATTGATTTATATTGGGAGTGACTTCCCCGATGAGTACTCGCATTCAAAAGATACCAAGGTATTAAGAGGACCAAATGAATATGCAAAAGCGAATGCTTCTGTGGCAATTAGGGAGTTGATTCAAATTGCTGCTAATAAGACTTTTTCAGAAAATAAAAAAAGTAAGCACAATAGTAAAGCAAAGTATGGATGGTATCGCTATGATACTAGATTTGCTGTTCCTAAATACAATAATGATGGTGAATTAACAGGATATAATATTTTTAAAGGCAGAATGGTAATAAGACATGCCCGAGATAATAAATTATATTTATATGATATTTTGAGAATAAAAAAAGAAACGAGTGAGCCGCATGAGTAAAAACTGTACGGTTGAAAAACTCATTTCCTGCGATTTATACTATATCAAAATAGTGTAGTTGTCAATCCGAATTTTCAGAAAATATGCAAAGTGCAATTTAGAGGGATACATCCTTTTCTATGCCTTTTTGTGACAAAGCAAGAGTCATTGCTGCCTCGTATATTTAACCATTCTCCCCACGTATAATAATAATATCATTCAATTTCAAAATCGTGTCTTTTTGCGGAAGCACAGGTAGCAAGTGTTGTGATCGGGTAAATATCACCGTAACCGACGGTGAGAAGCGTTGACATGCTCCACCAGATACCGCTGAAAGCGTTGCGGAATACCTCAGGCTGTGCATCGTGTTCTACGCTGTACATGCACAGACTGCTGGCGAGCATGAGAATCAGCACAATAAAAACAGAGGAGATGATCTGATTTCTTTTTCATATAAAACAGTTGTGATTACGTTGAAAGAGTCATATTTGGCATTCAGACGGAACAGGTGGAAAACTCTTGCCACGCGCAGCATACGGAAAATGACAAACCCGGACAGGAAAAAAGCAGGAATGATCGTGAGCAGATCCACAATACCGTCAAAAGAAACGAGGAAACGGATCGTGGCTCTGGACTTGCTCATTCCCGGATTGTGATAAAAATATCAAAAGCGCGGCTGAGGCGGTTGCTCTTGTCGCCAATCTGAATAATGTTAAAGATTTTTTCCTTCATAGATGAACCTTTCATAAATATAAAATTGCACAGCAAATATGCAGAAATATCAAATAATAACGTGGTTAGTATATCACATTCCGTTTAAAATCACAAAAAAGATGATTTTTAGAAAAAGGTCTGTTATGATTAAGAAAATAATGTGTTTTTATATGTAAGCATAAGAGGAAATGACATGATAACAACAGTTTTATTAGATTTAGATGATACCATTCTTGATTTCCACAAGGCAGAAAAGGAAGCACTGAAAAAAGCACTGCAAAAAGTTGGAGTGGAGCCAACAGAAAAATTGCTGGCGAGGTACAGTGAGATCAATCAGGCACAATGGAAAAAGTTAGAACTCGGTGAGTTGACGCAGGAGGAAGTGAAAATAAGCCGTTACCGGATCTTTTTTGAAGAATATGGGATAACAGCTTCGCCGGAAGAAACTGCGAAATGTTACGAGCAGAATCTTGCATATGAACACGAAAAAGTGGACGGCGCGCTTGAACTTTTACAGAAATTGCACGGTAAGTACAGACTGTATGCTGCATCCAATGGAACTTACGAAGTGCAGAGAAGGCGTATTGAGGAATCCGGGATTAAACCATATTTTGAGGACTTTTTTATTTCAAAAAAAATTGGATTTCATAAGCCGGATAAAAAATTTTTTGATTATTGTTTTACACATATTCCTGATTTTAAGCTGGAAGAGAGTGTCATTGTGGGAGACAGTTTATCCTCAGATATTCTTGGTGGAAAAAATGCAGGTCTGACTACAATCTGGTATCAGAGAGACAGAAATATAACAGATCATGGTACGATCCATCCGGATTACCGTATTTTTGAATTGAGTGAACTGCCGGATTTATTAAAAAAATTGAAATAGCAGAGAAAATGCAGGAACAGAGATAAAAGCAAAGTACAGCAACAGAAATAAATGGAATAAATCACAGTAATGTGCTAAAATAAGAGAAATCATGGTTCAAATTCGAAATATGGAATGTCAGCGATCACAAGATAGAAAATCGTCAGGAAACATATTTCTGGCATAAGGCATCAGGAAAGGATAGTTTTATTATGGAAGAAAAGACAACAATGGAAATCACAAATGATAGATTGGAGGAGGCGATCAAAGATTACGCAGCAGACCGGACAAAAGAAAAGCTTACAGCAGTCTTAAATCTGCTTCGTCCGACAAAACTGTTAGTTCCGGCAATGTTAAAAGCACCGGATCAGCCAACTCCCTGCTTTTTAAAGAGCGGTGCCGGCGAACAGTATTTTGTAGTGTACACCTCCAAAGAGCAGATGGCAAATGCACCAAAAAGCCAGGCACTCTTAAGCATGCCATTCCCGGCGTGCAACAGCGTTGCCGTAAAACCGGAATTGAATTTAAGCGGAATGGTCATCAATCCATTTACCGATAATCTGGTATTGAAGATTGAACTGATCCAGAAACTGCATGAGGCAGATGAGAAAATGGCAAAACAGCCAAAGCAGATCAAAATGACACCACAGCAGTTTCAGGCATTTGTGAAAAATCAGACAGAATTTTCTGTGATTCCAAAGCGCTTGTATACAGAAAAAGCGGAATTCGTGCAAAAACTCTGCGATGAGAAAGAGGCATTCGTCAATGAGCTTTTTGCGGCAGCATTCAAAGAGCCAAAACTTTATCCATATACAAAGGATGATTATTCCGTTATGGCATTGGATATTTCAGAGGACCTGACACTTATCCGCGTGGATCTTCCGGATAAAGGATTAGTGCCGCCACTTTGCTACAGAATCTATATTACATACAATCCATTAAAAGATGAGGCGCATTATTATACGATCGAAATGACAAAAGAGAAGGATGTAAGACTTCTCGGCGGCGTGACAGAGGATGCAAAACACGTCAGCTATGGAAATGCACCGGTGGAGGGCGCAGAACTTCAGGAGATCATGAATCTCGCAAAAAATCCTGGGGAACTGACAAGTTAATTTGAAGTTTGGATTTGAACTGCCACCTGCAGGTTGTGTTATGGATTATCACAGCCTGCAAGCGGCAGTTTTTAAGTGAAACGCTAATTAATGCATGATGATATCCGCATATTGTCCGCGTACTACGGAGAGCAGTGCATCCGGATTGACGGTAATGGAGGTTCCGATACGCCCGCCGCTGATATAGATTTTGTCAAAATTTCTGGCGCTGTCATGAAGAACGGTAGGATACTGTTTTTTCATGCCAAGGGGAGTGCATCCACCACGTACATAACCGGTAATGGCGGTGATATCTTTTACGTGGATCATTTCTACGGATTTTTCACCGACTGTTTTTGCGGCAACTTTCAGATCAACTTCCTCTGCGATCGGCAGTACAAAAACATAATATTGTTTACTTTTTCCCTGCATGACAAGTGTTTTAAAAGACTGCTCCACCGGAGCTCCGGTGGCTTCGGCTGTGTGAAGCCCATCAATGAATTCGTCACATTCATAATTGATAATTTCATAAGGTATTTTATTTTTGTCAAGAATGCGCATGGCATTCGTCTTTACTTCTTTTCCCATGGTAATTTATTTCCTTTCAGATTGTTTTGCAAATTATGATAATTCTTTCCACTGTAGTCTAATCAAGACATGTTTGTATGTCAAGAAATTAACGATTTTTTTATCTTTTTATACTTCTTTCATAAGCTGTATATTTACCGGAACCCAAAAGAATGGTATGATATTTGTTATAAAAGAAACAGCAATGACAAAAATTTTTGTTAAAGAGAGAGGATAGAAAAATGAAAGAGACATTAAAAAGAATAAAAGCGGATGTCATTTTATCAGCGTTATTGTGTGTAGCACTTGGAGTAGTTTTGATCATCTGGTCAGATGAGACAATTAGTGCAATCTGTATGCTGCTTGCATTTGGCTTAATTGTTATGGGTGTTGTAAATCTTGTGGGATATTTTACAAATCACAGACTGACATCTTTTAACGGAATGCTTGGTCTGATCTTGGTTTTAGTAGGCATCTGGCTGTTTGCAAGACCGGAGTACATCGCTATGATCATTCCGATCGTTATCGGTGTTATGCTGGCAGTCCATGGAATCAGCGATATCAAAATGGCTTTTGAGACAAAGGCAAACGGTTATGAGAAGTGGTGGAGTCCAATGATCCTTGGAATTATCAGCCTTGCACTCGGCATTATCTGTATCGTAAATGCATTTGGGGTTGTGAGCCTTGCAATGAAATTTATCGGAGTTGCATTGATCTATGATGGAATCTCTGATCTGTGGATTGTTTCAAGAACCGCAAAAGCTGCAAAGGCTATGAAGCAGGAGGCGGATGCGCTTGACGTAGACTACAAAGAAGTGGATGATTAAACCGGAGTTTCACGGGCGTAGTGCCGCAATTCTGTAGTGCTTTCTTAGGGCTTGAAGGGCAGATATAAGCGTCCTCTCACAAGTCGTGATTTTATAGGTTTATGAAAAGAAAAACGGTACAGACGAAATATGAT
>OHPD01000295.1_pt1 | contig 34681 bp, 29 predicted proteins | sample 1577641 | NCBI WGS metagenome assembly OHPD01 (sample SAMEA3879532, study PRJEB24766) | human gut metagenome | biome: human-associated habitat; feature: feces | place: USA | collected 1985/1987
ACAGCGATGACGGTGACCGCTTCTGCTCCATTGAGCCGAAGGTCGGAGTCAACCACGGCGGCACAGTTCTGATGCGGGATATTCTCGATTTCGGCGAAAGCGGATATATTCCGCTGGATGAGGACACCGAGCCAAACTTCCTGGGCGAAACGATGACAGTATCGGAGTTTGCCGACGAAGAAGCCCAAGATGAAGCCATGCAGATGGGAGGTATATAAAAAGCACTTGACAATTTCAAATTTGAAATCTTCGTTGGTAAGCATAGTAATATTTCCGAGGATGCTATGACAGCGTTGATTATCTGAAAAAACCAGTCATTTAATAATGGCGGCATTAAAAAACTAATGCCGCTTTACATAGGTGAGAATAGACAATTTCATAAAAGTATAATATAATCACAATAAGCAACTCATACAAACACCAAGGGAGAAAGATAAGAATGAAAATACTCTCAATGGACGAATTTGAAAATTATAAGAAAATAAAACTTGATAAAAAAGGTCTATCAAAAAATCAAAAAATCCAAGCGTTATCGGAAATCCTTTTGACCACATATTTTTATAATTTGGAAATTTGCAGAAACATAGGTCTGCAAATAAGTACCGACGTCAAAGTCAATCTGTTATCAAATAAAGATGTGGACATTCAAATAGCTAAAGACTCTCTAAAGTTAAATATTGAAATTAAAACTCCAGAACAGGATGTTATTGAGGAAAATAAGCTTCATGCGATGCTTCCGCACCGTTATCCTAATGTAGAACGAGCGGAAAACAATCCTGATCTTAAAAGTCTTGCTGATATGTTTAAAACACAAAGTGGTAAGGAAACGCAAATTTTAAAAACAAACGACAATAAGCTCAAAGATTATATCGAAAGTGGCAACTCAAAATTTGGAGAACGAAACTCAGATACACTAAATATTCTACTAATAATGTGTACATCAGAACAAATGGGAAAATATTTGCTTTATTTGCTAAATCCATATAGCGGTCTTATTACACCTAACACTTATGTTCCGCTCGACTATGCCAAAATTGATTATATAGCCATTTCAAATGCTATTGACGGAATAGCACCTAACTGTGAATATGATTTTGACGTTAATGATTTTTCAAACTATGTAACTTTATTCTTTTCCCCACATCAAGATGTGTTTAACAAAAGTGATGTCGCAAAACTTTTATGGTCGATAATGCCCAATGAATGCAATCAGTTTCGTTCTTTTGAGGAAGTACATTCTTTCGAATTGCAAAGGAATGGGATTTCCAAAGATATTCAATATCTTTTTATGTGGTCAGATTATTTGGCACAATATCATCCAGAATTCTCTTCTAATAAACAAATGTAATAATTACTATGAGATACATAGCCGAGTGATTTTCGCTTAATGAAAGTCACTCGGCCTTTTATAATTTCGGAGGTGATTTGATTGAATGAGAAATAGTAGACTCTATGTATAAGCTTTAACCTGGGCTTATCGAACAGGAATGACACATGGGCTTATTGAAAATTTCACACTAAACAAATCAGGAAATTTTAGTGAAAGCATTTGCGGCACTATACGGCACAACACTCGTGCCAAGCTCGAAGCCAAGGAAAGAGCCAAAACAGAATAAGCAATAAATCCACAGCGGTATCGATCGTTATAAAGACGAAAGATACCGCCGCTTTTTCTTTATAACGGTTGACCGCCTCAAAGTGAGGTGATCAAAATAAAATCCCCTGCAACCTGGATAGGCAACAAAACCTCTATCCTCCATATCCTGTATGCCTTGTTTCCCATAGGCTGTGACCGCTATGTTGAGCCGTTCGGCGGCTCCGGTGCGGTACTGCTGGGAAAGCCCGTGCCGGACAAATTCGAGGTGTTCAACGATTATAATCATAACCTCGTCAATCTGTTCCGCTGTATGCGTGATCGCCCGATGGAGTTCATCCGTGAACTCGGCTTTTTAAGCCTGAATTCCCGTGACGATTTCGCCGTGCTGAAGAAGTTCTTCGAAAAAGAGGAATTCACCGAGGACTACCTAAAGGCACAGCTTAATCTGACCGAAATACTGCTGCCCGAAGTGACCGCCAAGGAAATCCGAACGCTGTATTCGGCGGCAAGAAACGACCATGACTTACGCATGGCTGCCATGTTCCTAAAACTCATCCGTTACAGTTATTCCAGCGGATGCAAGTCCTTTGCCTGTCAGCCGTTTTCCCTCAGAACACTGTTTGTGCTCGTACAGGATTTTGCCAAGCGCTGCGAGAATGTGGTCATCGAAAACCAGGACTTCGAAACCCTCATCAAGCACTATGACCGACCGACAACCTTCACCTACTGTGATCCGCCGTACTTCACAAGCGAATATGTGTATGACTGCGGCTTCACATGGGAGGATCATCTGAGGCTCTACCATGCCCTTGCGGGTATGAAAGGTAAATTTCTGCTGTCGTATAACGATTGCCCCGAAATCCGGGAGCTGTATAAGGAATATAACTTTTTCGACTTCAAGCGGGTACACAGTATGGCGCAGAAATACGAGGCCGGCAAAGAATTTCCCGAACTGCTCATAGCCAATTATGACCTCTTTGAGCGTGAACGGCAGCAGCCCCACCAGCTCACCTTGTTCGATTCTATCGACAAGCCACTCGACTACGAAAAAATATTGAAGGAGAACATCGTATGCAGAATAAAAAGATAAAAACCGAAATCATCATGCTTCCCGTACCTGCCGAGTTGTTCCTCGAAGCCGGAATGTTCGAGGGCGACCCCATGCAGATGTACGCAGACGGAAATAAGATCGTCATTGAGAACATCGACGACCCGAAGGATATCGTCTGTGACGGCGATTGCGAAAATTGTCCCATTGCCGACATGGACTGCACCGGCGACTGCGAGGACTGCCCCTGCAGCGATAATTGCGATGAAAGCGAGGCGAACTGATATGACAAAGTTATACCGTGTTCTCGGCAAAAGAGGCCGCATTACCATCCCCTATGAGATAAGACAGCGCGTGGGCTTTTCGTATAACGATGTGCTGTCCTTCACCGAATCACCGGACGGCAGAACTGTCACCGTCAAGCGTGAAAAGATTTGCGATAACTGCTCCGGCACCAAGACAGCCGACAAGGAAACCGAGATGACGCTTGAGGATTTCCTCGACAGCCTCTCTGCTGAACAACAGCGTGTAGCTCTTGTGCATTTGTCCGTCAAGTGGGCTGAACAGAAAGCAGGTGGACACAATGCCGGAGCATAAGCCGTTATATCTCTATTCCCTTAAAGAAGCTGCGGAATGGGATGAAAAGGATGAATGGCGTGAGAGCTACCTCGAAAACTGCGACTGCGCCCGTGCTATCGAGAGAGCCATTGACGAACACTATGACGGTCAGTGCCTTAAATCCTGCGCCCAAGAGATCATCGACCGATACGGCTTTGACCGTGTCAACTTCGTTCTCGCCGCCACCGTGCGTCAGGGAACCCATGACGGCAGATATTCCGAGGACAACAAAAAATGGTCAAGGCGTTTTTCCGTTATGGACAAGGAAAACACATGGCAATACTGTGTCCGCAGCCATCCGGGGCTCGTCAACTTGTTTGTTGCCGATGCAAGGCGGCAGTGGGAGGCACTCGGATTATATGACGGCAGTCAGTGCGACAGTGAGCGCAGCGGACAGCTCGACTATACCGATCACATCTTGGTGCTTGATCCGTCCGTTCTCAAGGACGAGTGCAAAACGCCGCAGGATCAGTTGTTCTACGCCACCCACGGCAACGGCTGCCGCCCCGATTCCCTCGGCACGAAGGTGTTCGGATTCCATGTGGCGGACGGCGAAAAGACCTATTACCGCCGCACGGAATTTATAGGCGCACTGAAAGAGGAACTCATCCCCGAATGGGCAAAGGAAAACACGCAGAAACATCTTGAAGCCGACGACCTTGCCGATGAACCCGATGAGGACGGCGGTATGACCATGAATCTATAAAATACGGAGGTAAATCATTATGCCAACCAAGAAAACAACAAGCACAAAAGCGGCAGTGCAGAAAACTCCATTGACCGCTAAAATCGACCGCATGATCGAGCGTGAGAACGCCACCGTCAAGGCGTATGCCAGCGTGAATATCGGCGGCGCGTTCGTTATTAAGGACATCGCCGTTGTGGACGGTCAGAAAGGGATGTTCGCACGAATGCCCTTTCGCTCCTACAAAACCGGCAGCGGCGAAACAAAATATTCCGACATTGCCTTTGCCCTCACCGATGAGGCAAGACAGAGTCTCAACGACGCCGTTCTCGGCGCTTACCGTGAGGCTTTGGAGGAATCCGAGGACGAATTGCCCGATGAGGACGAGAGTCCGGCACAAAAGATGTGACTTTTTTCTGAAAAGTGCAGATTTTGCTGGACTTTCCGAATTTTTTCGGTATCCTGTAGGTAGAGGTGGTAAATATGAGAAAGACGAAAATGCTCGCAGCCCTCCTCGCAGGACTGATAACACTAAGCCTTGCAGGGTGCGGTGCGAATAAGACAGAAAGTACAAACAGAGAGTCTGCAAATGCAGAAAGCGGTATCACGGCAACGGTAACGGACAAGGCTTCCGACCCGACCGCCGAGAGCAGCCTGCCTGCGGAAAGCGAAACAAAGGCAGACGAACCCACGGCAGAAAAAGAACAGGCCGAAGGCAATGCCCCTGCCGACAGCGGCAGTAAGACAGACACCAAAAAGCCTGCCGAATCAAATCAGCAAACCAAGACGCCGTCCAAGCAGACGGAAGCTCCGAAGCCTGCCGAGGAAAAACCGCAGACTCCTGCACCCGCAGAAAAGCCCGAAGCTCCTGCCGAAACACCTACCGCCAATGAGGTGGCAAGGAAAACGGCAGAAAAGATAAATGCACTCAGGCAAGCCCAAGGCTCACCGGCTGCAACCATCCTGCCCGGACTCGGCAAGGTCGCAACCTATCGCTCCGAGCAGCTTGTAACAAACTTCTCGCATGAATCAAGTCCCGACGCCTGCACCGTACTCAAATACGGAGAATATGTAGATATGTCGGACTGCGGAATGCCCGAAGCCAGCTACTATCGAGGATACAATGCCGAAGCCGCCGCCAAAGGAAATTGGACGGGTACGGCAGACGAGATAGCCGATAAAATAGCAAACGGCTTCAAGAACAGTGCAGGCCATTGGCGCTATGTGGGAAGTGCCGAATACACCTACATGGCGGTCGGCATCACCTACAAAGGCGGCACATGGTACTGCTGCGTATGCGTAAGCAGCCAAAACTACGGCGGATAACCGCCCGATATACTCCCATCACGAACGCTTGATAAAATCAGGCGTTCTTTTTTTATACAATCAAACTTGAAAGGATGAGTCAATATGAACAGAAAGAAATTGTTATCCTTGCTCCTTGCATTGGTAATGGTACTCAGCGCTTTCCCAATCTCGGCGTTTGCGGCACCTGCCTCGGACATTCCCGATAAAATGCTCGACAACCCCATCGTCAGAGCGCTTGCCTATACGGGATACAATGTTCAGAAGCAAAAGGATAACGGCACGATCTATCAGACCGGACACTACGGCGGCGCACTGAAACGAAATGCACCGGATGTTCTGTCGGACATTCACTACGGAACGGCCACATCCGGCAAGGAAACGGTTTCCGACTCCTCAACCGTAACGGGCAAAGCACCGAATATTGCAAGGTTCGAACAGTACGGTCTCTGCTGTGCAAGCTTCGTGACCTACTATATTTGCAACTACCTGCCTAACATTGAGGGTGTGGATACGCAGTTTATTACCGACGCCATCAACGCTACGGGAACAAACTCGCAGGCTGTTGTGACTTGGCAGAACGCACTCAATAAGCTTGCCTCGCAGGGCAAGATTGAAAAGGTCGGCACGAGTCCGAGCAATGTGGACTATTCCAAGCTCACTCCCGGCGATATCATCATCTTCGGCAACAGCTCAAGCAGCCATGTCCATGCGGCTATTTTTGCAGGCGTGTATAACGGCAAGCACTTCATTATCCATGTAGGTAATGAGAGAGGCCCCGAAATCAACACCACCGAAGGTATGGCACACTCCTCCAACGGAGATAAGGCATCCACGCCGAACGGATATTATCATCTTCCGGACGAGCTCTTTATCGAAAACGGTTTTATGGAGGTTAAAAAGACCGATGAAAACGGCAAGGCACTTGCCGGAGCCGTATTCGTTGCCACAAATCAAAAGACGGGTAAGGTATACAAGATCGGCCCGACCAATGCCTCCGGCTATGCCAAGGCTGCCGATCCGATCCCGTTCGGCACTTATACCGTCAAGGAAACCGTGTTCCCGAAGGACTACCGTGCCTACGGAAAATCCGAATGGACGGTTACGCTTAACAAGAATACCCCAAACGCCACGATTACCATCAAGGCCGTCAATGAACTGATCCCCGGCAGTGCAAAAATCGTCAAGGTCAGCGAGGACGGCAAGGTGGACGGCATTACCTTCCGCATTAAGGGCGAGGGCGTGGACAAAACCGTTAAAACCGCAAACGGCGGCGTCATTCAGGTGGACAACCTTCGCCCCGGCGTGTACACCGTAACAGAAGCCGAATATGACAAATATGTGCCGCAGGAAACACGCCGCGTCACCGTAGTCAGCGGTCAGGTGTCTACCGTCAACTTCAGCAACAAGCTCCGCCGCGGCGACCTCACAGTCAAAAAGACTGCCGAGGACGGACTGACCGAGGGCATGAAATTCCGCCTCTACGGAACATCGCTTTCCGGCATTGAGGTCAACGAGTATGCTGTGACCGATAAAAACGGCATTGCAAGATTCAAGGATGTGCTTATCGGCACGGGATATACCCTCGAAGAAGTCGACACTCCGACTCGCTATGTCGTACCCGAAAAGCAGACCGCCGCAATCGAGTGGAACAAGGTAACGAATAAGTCCTTTGATAATATCCTCAAGAAGTTCAATGTTACCGTAACCAAGAACGACAGCGAAAAGGGCTTGCCTCAGGGTGACGCCTCCCTCGCAGGTGCCAAGTACGGCATCTATAAAGGAAATCAGCTTATTGACACCTATACCACCGACGCAAACGGTCAGTTTACCACCAAGTATTATATCTGCGGCAATGACTGGTCACTGAAAGAAATCAGCCCGTCCGAGGGCTACCTGCTCAATACCGAGAGCCAGCATATCGGTGCGGAGGCCAAGCTCTATACCGTTGAATACAACCTTGCAAAGCCTCTTGACTCCCTCGAAGATGTTATCAAGGGAAAAATCGCCGTAATCAAGCATTGCGATGACGGCAGCACCAAGATCGAAACACCCGAAAAAGGTGCGGAGTTTGAGGTATATCTGAAAGCGGCGGGCAGCTATGAAAATGCCGAGGAAACCGAAAGAGATATTCTCGTATGCGATGAAAACGGCTTTGCCGAAACCAAAGACTTGCCCTACGGCGAGTATACCGTGAAGCAGACCAAGGGCTGGGAAGGCAAGGAATTGCTTGCACCCTTCAATGTCTTTGTTAAGGAAAACGGCGAAACCTATCGCTTTCTCATCAACAACGCAACCTTTGAGGCGCTCATTGAGATTGTCAAAAAGGACGCGGAAACGGGTAAAATTATCCCTGCGGCGGGTATTGGCTTTAAGGTGCGTAACACCGATACCGGCGAATATATCGTGCAGCACATTAACTATCCTACACCTGTTGACATCGACACCTATTACACCGATGTGTCGGGCAAGCTCATGATGCCCGAAAAGCTGCCCTACGGCAATTATGAGATCATCGAGCAGTGTACGGCTTACGGATATGTCCTCGACTCCGCTCCCATCGCATTTAAGGTGGACGGCAGCAAGACGGTAGTAACCGTAGAAAAGCACAATATGCCGCAGAAAGGCATCGTCAACATCTCAAAAAGCGGTGAGGTCTTCTTCTCCGCTGTGGAATCGGACGGCGTATACAGCCTTGTGTTTGCGGATAAAAACCTCGCAGGGGCAACCTATGAGATCACTGCCGCCGAGGACATCATCACGCCGGATGGCACACTGCGCTACGCCAAAGGAATGGTCGTTGATACCGTAAACACAGATGAAAGTGGCAGCGCCGCAAGCAAGCCATTGTACCTTGGCAAGTATACCGTCAGAGAAACAAAAGCGCCTTACGGCATGGTACTGAACGATGAGGCAAAGTCGGTTGAATTGACCTATGCAGGCGAAACCGTGGAGATCACCGAAACGGCGGCGGAGTTTTACAACGACCGTCAGAAGGCGGTGCTTTCGCTCTCCAAAATTCTCGACAAGGATGAAATTTTCGGTATCGGGAATAACGGCGAGATCCTCTCGGTGCAGTTCGGGCTTTATGCCGCAGAGGACTTGACTGCCGCTGACGGCACGATCATTCCAAAGGACGGACTGCTTGAAATTGCCAACTGCAATGAAAACGGCAGCATCACATTCGAGACCGACATTCCCGTAGGCGCAAAGCTGTATGTAAAGGAAATTGCAACCGACAGCCACTATATCCTCTCGGATGAAAAACACCCCGTAACTTTTGACTACGCCGGACAGGATACCGCCCTTGTGGAGATCAAGGCAAACGGCGGCGAAGCCATCAAGAATGACATCCTCTACAGCTCGGTTAAGGGCTTGAAAATCGACCGTGAAACCGAAAAGCCTATCGTCGGCGCAAAGTTCGGACTCTTCCGCAGCGGCGAAACCGAGTTTACTGCTGAAAGTGCTATCCTTACAGCTGAATCCGGCGAGGACGGCGTATTCACCTTTGAGAACATCCCTTACGGCGATTGGCTCATTAAGGAATTGCAGTCTGCCGACGGATACCTTGCCAATGAAGAAATCTATCCTGTCAGCATTGCGGAAAACGAGCAGACGGTAGAAATCACCGTGGTCAATGACCGCATCCCCGAAATCAAGACCACCGCTGCGGTTAACGGTGACAAGGAAGTCTGTGCAACCGAGGTGTTCACGCTGACCGATACCGTATCCTACAGCCACCTCATCCCCGGTAAGGAGTATGTACTCAAGGGTGCGCTTATGGATAAGAACACGGGCAAAGCCTTTACCGAAAACGGCGAAGCTGTAACAGCCGAAACCGTCTTTACGCCCGAAACACCGAACGGAACGGTCACCGTGACCTTTACCTTTGACGCAAAACTCATCAAGGAAAATACAAGCCTTGTGGTTTTTGAAACGCTGTATAAGGACGGCAAAGAGCTTGCCGTACACGCGGATATGGAGGACAAAAATCAGACCGTAAAGGTAAAAATCTCCGAAATCGGCACAAAAGCGACGGTGGACGGCAAAAAGGAAGTTACCGCAAGCGGCAGAGTGAAAATCGAGGATACAGTGTCCTACAAAAATCTCAGCCCCGGCAAGGAATATACGGTCAAGGGTGTGTTGATGAACAAGGCCACCGGAGAACCGCTCCTTGCGGACGGCAAGGAAATTCGCAGCGCCTTTATCCTCAAGCCCGACAAGCCGGACGGTGAGATCAATATCACCTTCGTATTCGACGCTTCCGGGCTTAAAACTGCTACCGAAATCGTGGTATTCGAAACCCTCTACCGTGACGATACAGAGATCGCCGCCCATACGGATATCAAGGACGAGGGTCAGACCGTGAAAATCACGCCGCCCACACCGGACAATCCGCAGACGGGAGATAACTCCAACCTCGGCTTCTGGATCGGACTCGGCGCTGTGGCGCTCGGCGGTCTTGTGGCGGTCATCATTATCCGTGTGAAATCCCGAAAGGATGAGGATGACGAATGATGAAAAAGGTGTATGTCTGCGCTCCCCTCGGCGGGAATGTTGAGAGCAATCTCAAAAAGGTCAGGGCATATACCAAATACGCACTGAGGTGCGGCACGGCTCCGGTCGTGCCGCATTTCTATGCGGAATGTCTTGACGATAACGACTCGAAAGACCGTGAAATCGGGCTTGCGGCGGGGCTGTCCCTTCTGTGGCTTTGCGATGAGGTTTGGGTATTCGGAGATACCGTTACGGATGGCATGAGAGCCGAGTTAAAATTCTGCAAAAACCTCAATATCCGCATCCGAAAGATAACCGAAAATGAAATTCAAAAAGTGATCGGAGGTAACCGCTTATGAATCCTATGAAAAAGAAAACGATGAGAATTATGCTTTCGCTTCTGCTTGTGACCGTCCTTGTATCGGCCTTCTCCATGACCGCATTTGCGACGGGCGATGTGGCGGGAGCGATTGAAAACACATGGAATGCCGCCAAAGGACAGGTTCAGACCGTGGTCAACAATGTGGTGTTTCCCGTCTGCGATATGATCCTCGCCATCCTTTTCTTCGTGAAGGTCGGCACGGCGTACTTCGACTACAGAAAGCACGGACAGTTTGAATTTGCCGCTCCGTGTATTCTTTTTGCCTGCCTTATTTTCACGCTGACCGCACCGTTATATATCTGGTCGATAATTTGATACAACCGGTTACGAAACGGAGGTGATGACTTATCTTTGACTGGTTAGGCGATATCTTTTCGGGGATCGGCAGCGCCATCGGCGACACTATGGACTTCCTCGGAACACAAATATCCAATGCCATTTGGGATGCAATTCTCAAATGGTTTTATGAAATCATCTACGGCGCTATCGCAGACTTCTTCGAGATGATGGGCAATATGGGTGCGGATGTGTTTGACCTTGAATGGGTAAAGGCAACCGTAAAGCTGTTTACACTGTTCGGCTGGGGCTTGTTTGTAGCCGGAACGGTTGTGGCAATATTTGATGTTGCCATCGAGTACCAATGCGGCAGAGCCAATGTGAAAACAACGGCTCTCAACATCATAAAAGGCTTCTTTGCCTGCTCTCTCATCGGAGTCGTACCGATAGAGCTATACAAGTTTTGCGTCAGCCTGCAAAACACATTTTCCCATGACCTTGCCCGTATTTTTGCAGGAACGCAGTCACTCGACCTCGCAGGGCAAAGCTCTTCGGTGCTGCAGGGCTCGTTTATGGTGGCGGCCACCGCAGAATACAAACTCTTTAATTTACTTGCGATGATCGCCTTTGCCTACTGCATTATCAAAATATTCTTTCAGAATATCAAGAGAGGCGGAATCCTTCTAGTGCAGATGTCTGTCGGTGCGTTATATATGTTCAGCGTTCCCCGTGGCTATGCGGACGGCTTCAATCAATGGTGCAAGCAGGTCATTGCGATCTGCCTTACGGCATTTATGCAGACAACATTACTCTTCTTGGGGCTTCTGACCTTTCCGCAGAATATGCTGCTCGGCCTCGGCATTATGCTGGCAGCCAATGAGGTGCCGAGAATTGCGCAGCAGTTCGGTTTGGATTCAAGCGTCAGAGTAAACATGATGAGCGTAGTCCACGCCACCACAACGGCAGTCAACCTGACCCGCAGTGTGGCAAAGGCCGCAGGCAAATAACGGAGGTATAGCATGAAAGAAAACAATGAATTGAAACGCACAGATATTGCCGTTGAATCGGATATGGAGGTTGACTGCGATATCGGGCAGGAAATTACGGCATATATCGAAACATGGTTCGATGTGGACAAAAAGTTTGGGATCAACACCGCCTTGGATGACGGCACTTGGCTGAATATGTACGCCAAATACAATCCCTTTGCCGACACTCTGCGCATCGAATGCGAGATCAGCCGCGACAGCGGCTCCTCATACTTTGACTATGAGCCGACCGAGGCGGAAGCGCAACTTATCAAGGGCATGATCGCGGAAAAGCTCATGCAGGGACACGGTCGGACGCCGCAGGAGTTTTGCGAGGATGTCGGCGGCATAGAAATCGGAGGAATGACCCAATGACGCAATATATCTATCCGCAGAACCTCAAGGCCACGGCCAACCTATGGCTTTGGAGCTTGCGGGACTTTGTTATCCTTGCCGTAGCCGCCCTGCTGTCGGTGCTGGCGCTGGTGCAGCTCCGCATATTTCTTCTGGCAGCGGCGGTGCTTTGCTACGGATTTTTAACCATCCGCATGGATGACACCACGGTGCTGGATTTTATGAAATATGCCGTGCGGTACTTTATATCCACACAACAGTATTACGAATGGAGATGATGACAATGAAACAGCAGAAAAAGAAAAAAGGCCGCTCGGTGCAGGATCTGCTCGGTATCAAAACCTTTACGAAATACGGTCTCTCAACCAACAAGGGCGAGCTGCTCTTTTACCTTGTGTCGCCCACAAATATATCGGTGCTCTCCCACACTAACATTGAGATCAAGATACGCCATCTAATGATGGTGCTGTCGGCACTACCCGACACTGAGATCGTCTGCACCGACTCGTCCGAATGCTTCGACGATAACAAAGCCTATCTGACCGAACGCCTTGAAGTTGAGGAAAATGCAAAGGTCAGGAAACTCATCAAAAAGTACATCGAATTTCTTGACACCATTCAGGTAGAAATGGCAACCGCCCGTCAGTTTTTCTTTGTCGCCCGAATTAAGGGGCAGAAAGAAAAACTGGTCTTTGAAACCGCAAACCGAATTGAGAGCAAAATCGCCGGAGAGGGCTTTGAGGTGCATAGGCTGAAAAAGCCGGAGATCAAACGCATCCTTGCTCTCTATTTCGATGCGAGTATGCAGGGCGAAGCAATGCCCGACATTGACGGCGAACAGTTTTACGAGGGTACGGACGATGAAGATGAGGAATAAGCCCGCCCTCATATTTTTCTGCCTTCTGCTGTCGGCGGCCGCCGTGCTGTCAGGCATGAAAATCCATTCCGAACTGAAAGAACAGCAGAAAGAAAAAGAGGATTTTGCCACCGTCTCACGAATTGCCGAACCGACAGTCACGACCGCACAGACAGAATCAGAGCCGACCGAGCGGCCTGCGGCAGAACGCAATATACAAGCTCTCATTACAGAAAACGCCGACTGCATCGGGTGCCTCTCTATTGACGGCACGAATATCAGTTATCCCATTATGCACACCCCTCACGATCCGCAGAAATATCTCCGCCGAAACTTCTACGGCAAGTACAGCCAAAGCGGAGTGCCGTTCCTTGACGGACGGTGTGACCTTCAAAGCACCAACCTGATTATCTACGGCCACAATATGCGAAACGGTACGATGTTCTCCGACCTCAAAAGGTATGTGGACAGAGATTTTTTGAATGCACACCGGACCGTAAAATTTGAAACCGCAGATGGAGTGCAAACCTTTACCGTAACCGAGGCGCTGAAAACCAACACCTCGGACGCTTGGTATGACCGCATTGCCGCCGAGGACGGCAGACAACTCATCCTCTCCACCTGCTACGGATCGGGCAAGGACAGCAGGCTGCTCATTATCGCCGCAGAAACCTAAACGGCAGAAAGGAAAATATTATGCTCAAAAGAAAACCGAAAGTATTGACGCCGGAGCAGGTTGAGGAAATCCGCACCAAGGACTTCTTCGACTTGATCCTACCCGGCACAATCAAGTTTTTATCCGACCATTATATCGTCGGCGACAGCTACCGCTGCGTATGGGCGATCCGTGAGTATCCGCCCTCCACCGAGGAACAGGCGATCCTCTCACAGCTCGCCGACCGCAACGGCGTGACCCTGCGCATTTATCATCGTTTGGTGGAATCTATGGAACAGCGAAAGATCATTCAAAATGCCACTCGCCGCAACAGACTCAAAAGCGGCGGCAACGATGTGAACGAAACCATCGAAGCCGAGGGTAATTTGCAGGATGTAATTGAACTGCTCGCCAACCTCCGCAAGAACAAAGAGCCGCTGCTCCATGTGTCGGTGTTCATCGAACTGAAAGCCAGGAGCATGGAAAAGCTCAAGGAACTTCAGAGCGACATTGCAATGGAACTCACTCGTTCCAAGATTTCCGTTGACCGCTTAACCCTCCGCCAAAAGGAAGGCTTTTTGTCGGTCATCCCGACGGGCTGCAATCAGTTCGGCGCACAGTATGAACGAGTGCTGCCTGCATCCTCTGTCGCCAATATGTATCCCTTCAACTTCTCCGGCAAAACAGACCCTCACGGCTCATATATCGGGCGTGATAAATACGGTACAAACATCCTTGTGGACTTCGACCGCAGAGCCGAGGACAAAACTACAAGCAATATCCTCATCCTCGGCAACAGCGGACAAGGCAAGAGTTATCTTCTGAAACTTATCCTCACCAACATCCGTGAATCGGGCAAGAGAATCATCTGTCTCGATCCCGAATCGGAATACGAGGATCTGTGCGAAGCGCTCGGCGGCTGCTATATTGATTTTATGTCAGGTGAGTACACCATCAATCCTCTTGAACCCAAGGCATGGACAGACAGCGTTGAGGATATCGACGCCACAACTCCCGAAGCATTCAAGAAAGTGACACGGCTTTCACAGCACATTGCCTTTTTGAAAGACTTTTTCCGCAGCTACAAGGATTTCACCGACGCGCAGATCGACACTATTGAAATCCTGCTCTCTAAGCTGTATGCCCGGTTCGCCATTACCGACAGCACCGATTACAGCGTAAAAAGGACCTCGGATTTTCCCGTTATGCAGGATTTTTATAAGCTCTGCGAGGAAGAATTTATGACCTACGACAAGCAGAGAAAATACCTCTATACCGAAGAAACACTCCAAGAGGTCTGCCTCGGAATTCACAGTATGTGCGTCGGCTCGGAAAGCAAATATTTCAACGGACATACGAATATCACCGATTCCAACTTTCTCGTATTCGGTGTGAAAGGTCTTATGGATACCAACCGCCGCTTAAAGGACTGTATGCTGTTCAATATACTTTCCTTTATGAGTAACGAGCTATTGGGCAAAGGAAATACAGCGGCATCGGTGGATGAGTTGTACCTCTTCCTCTCGAATATGACAACCATCGAATATCTGCGCAACTGCATGAAGCGTGTGCGCAAAAAGGACTCCTCGGTCATTCTGGCAAGTCAGAACATCGAGGATTTTCTGATTCCGTCTATCCGAGAGTTTACAAAACCGCTGTTCAGTATTCCTACGCATCAGTTTTTGTTCAATGCCGGACAGATCAACCCGAAGGAGTATATGAACGCCTTGCAGGTCGAACCGAGCGAATTTGAGCTCATTAAATATCCGGAGCGCGGCACCTGCCTCTATCGCTGCGGGAATGAACGGTATCTTTTACAGGTCATTGCGCCCGAATACAAAGCCGCGCTGTTCGGCAAATCGGGAGGTCGATAATGAGTGCCACGGTAGCCGCCGCACTCAAGAAAATTGCCGTCGCCGTACTGACCGACAAAAAGCTGCGGCGCACCGTTCTCGGCATTATCCTCGGCATTATCCTCGGCATTATCATCATCGTCATAATGCCTGTGGTTGCCGTTATCGCTCTTTTTAACGGCGATATCAATATCGACACCGACAGGCTTCAGCAAATCGTGGTCGAGGAAATGTCCGATGAGGAAAAAGCAAAGCTGCAAGCGGTTGAGGATACGATGAAAGCCATTGAAACGGCTATGACCGAAAAAGGCTTTACGGCAGAAAGGACAAAAGAGGCACAGGTGCTGTACACCCTCGCTCTGTATGACCATTCCAAAGCGGATGGCTTTGTAGATAAACTTGTCGGGTGCTTTGCAGAGGATCAGACGGACGAGCAGCTCATCGCCGCCGTCAACTCCGCCTTCGGCACGGAACTGAAATCCGAGGATTACAGCAAGATAATGAATTCCATCAGAGCCAACAGCATTAACACCTCCGGCTTCACCGATCCGCACAGCAAGAATAACCTCGACCTTGTGGAATGGGCAAAGCAAGCGCAGTCTCACGGCTGGGGCTATGTATGGGGCAGCTACGGCGAAGTGCTTACGCAGAAAACGCTGAACTCAAAATCCAAGCAATACCCCGATGAGGTCGGCAGCAAGGCAGACTTTATCAAAACACATTGGCTCGGCAGACGGACTGCGGACTGCATCGGACTGATTAAGGGCTACGGCTGGCTGAACACCCAAACAGGTACTATTGAATACGGCACAAACGGTATGCCCGACATCGGTGCAGACACGATGTTCAATAACGCCACCGAAAAAGGTACGATTGACACGCTCCCCGAAATTCCGGGGCTTGCTCTTTGGCACAGCGGTCACATCGGAATCTATATCGGAGGCGGTAAAGTGATACACGCCGCCAACACCCATGCAGGCGTTATTAACTCCGATGTTTCAGGCAGCGGCTTTACGCATTGGCTCAAGATTCCGTATATCGACTATGAGGAACAAACAGAATGAAAGGAAAGGTCAATATGGATAAAAACAAAATCCGGCAGCTTGCCGATTACGCTATCAACGAGTGCTGCGACCATTCGGAGGATTGCTATTGGACGATCTCCTACGACGAGCTGTATTACCACTTCGGCGCGGAGGTCACCGACACCAACGAAAACGGCAGACTGCTCGAAGAAGAATTACGGCAGAGAGAAGAAATAAACGAACTCATCATGACCGAGGACTGTATCGAGATGACCTGCCACCTGCAATACTGTCATAACTGCCAGACCGATCCGGTGAGTCTGCTCTCCGTCCTCGGCTGTAACATTTATGATGAACATGAAACCGAACACAACCATGAGCCTGCGAACGAATCCTCCGATGAGGACGAAACGCAGGCTCTTTCTATGTAAAGGAGAACATGATATGAAAAAGACAACCTTCAATATCTCATTTGACGAGGACAAGGCATCCGCCCTTGTCCTTTATCTTTCGCAAAAGGGTGCGACCGTTGAAACGGAGCTGGAAAAAGCGCTCGATACGCTCTATACCAAGACCGTCCCGGCAGGTGTGCGTGATTTTATCGACATGAAATCCGGCACCGTTTCTTCCTCTGCCGTGCCGAAGGCAAGAAAGCCGAAGCTCCCCAAAACCGAGCATACGGAAGTCAGTGAGGTGAGCGCCAATGAGCGACATTGATATTACTCTGTACCTTAACGAATACCGTGTGCGGGCATTGGCAGACGTCCTCGGCAGTCAGACCGCCGAAACAGCCGAGGATAAATTGGCCGAGGCGTTCGATATGCTTTATCAAGAATATGTTCCCGATGAGCAGCGCGCCTCCATCGAGGCAACGATTGAAAGAGAGGACGCCGCAGAGCAGGCGCGGCTGGAAGCGGCCCGACGCTTTGCGGTTTATCACATCCGTGAAAACGGAGAGGATCAACATTTCACAAGCGACTACTTCCGCACACCGCTGCAGGCGGCATACCGATACCGTCTGTATGAGCGCGGCGAGTTATCCGCTGCCCCCGAAACCTTCGCCGATGCTTTTATTGAAACGAATCCTGTCAGCCTTGAATATTTCGGCAAGGTCTGTGCGGATATCCATGCGGATGACCGAGTCACTGCACTGCTCGAATTTGATTTGGACGAAGGTCGGGTCAGTGTTTACAACGGCACGGATAACGAATGGCAGACATATACGCTGCATGATTTTTCCGTTGCGGCTTACAAGGCGTTTCGCTCGGATTACCGCAGTGAGGAATGCCGCCGTGAGATATTCAACAGCAGCCTTGCGGGGAAAGAGCTGGAACTGTCCGACGAGGCTCTCGATGAAACCGACGCTCCGATGATGCAGATGTGACCGCCGTGTCAGCCCCTGTGTCGCCCCGTGTGGCAAGATGCAACCCTACAGCGGGTAAACACAAGCCCTGCAAAGGCAAAGAGCCGTTTGGGGGCGGTTTTCGCACCCTTTTGCGGAAATCGGCAGACGGTACGAAAATAAGCAGGAGAAAGCCGAGGGGTTGCACAGCTTCCCCTCGGCGGCTCACAGCGGACGGCAACGCCGACCGCACAAGGCTTTGCGGGGCTTTTTGGAGCAAAACCGAAAATCGCCTTTTAGGGGTTGCTGCCTTAAAAGTCTCGCTGATTTAGGGGTTGCGGATTTCAAGCAAAAAATACAGCAAAAAGGAGGAATCTTAAATGCCCATACCGAAGGATAAACGCAAATTTGCCCTGTGGCTCTATCCCGAAACGCTTGAAAAAATCAAGCAACACTACACCGCGGATGACTGCCGCAGCAAATCCGAATTCATCGAAAAGGCGGTGCGGTTCTATATCGACCACCTCACTGCCGAGGATCAGCGCTCCATGCTGCCGAACGCTATGCTGTCCTCTATGAAAAGTATTGTTGCCGAGAGCGACAACCGCATCTGCCGATTGCTTTTCAAAATGGCTGTGGAACTCGCCGTCACAATGAATGTGGTGGCGGCAAACAGCGACATCGACGATATTACTCTCGAACGGCTCAAGGGCGAATGCGTGAAAGAAGTAAAAAGGCTCAACGGCAATTTTACTTTCCGTGACGCAAACAACTGGCAGCGAGGTTAGTAAATGGCAAGGCTTGTTACGAAATTCAAATATCTGAAGCCCGATGAACGAAATCACTTCGGCGGCTATGCGGAATACATTGCTACCCGTGAGGGCGTTGAAAAGATAGATGAGTCAAAAAGAAATGCTCCGGCGACAAACAAGCAAAAGCAACTGATAAAGAAAATCATCTCGGACTTTCCCGACAGCAAATCATCGTTGGAATATGAGGACTACCTCAAGGATAAAACTGTCGGTGCGGCTTCGGAATTCATTACCCGTGTGCTTGAGGAAAACGCCGATGAAATGATCCACACCAAAACCTATGCCGACTACATCGCCACCCGTCCCCGTGCGGAACGCTTCGGCTCTCACGGACTCTTTACCGATGACGGCGTGGCGGTGGATCTGAAAAAGGTGTCGGACGAGCTCAATGCGCATACGGGAAATGTGTGGACGGCAATCGTCTCGCTGCGCCGTGAGGACGCCGAACGCCTCGGCTATGATAACGGCAGCCGATGGCGGGATATGCTCCGGTCGCAAACGCAGACACTGTCGGAAAATCTGAAAATACCGATGAGCAACCTCCGTTGGTTTGCCGCTTTTCATAATGAAAGCTACCATCCCCATGTCCACATGATCGTCTACTCGACAGACCCGACCGAGGGCTATCTCTCGGAAAAAGGTCTGATGGCGTTGCGCTCATCCTTCGCCAAAGACATATTCGCACAAGACCTGCTCTGCGAATATAAAAAGCAGACTGAACACCGTGACGCACTCAAGGTGCAGAGCCGTGAGGTACTCACCGAGCTCATCGTCAAGATAAACGGCGGCACATATGACAATCCACAGGTGGAGGATCTGTTGCAGGCACTCGCCAAGAGGTTGGCTGTGACCAACGGCAAAAAACAATACGGCTATCTGCGCAAGGACATCAAGGAGATCATCAACAGCATCGTTGACGAACTCGGCAAGGATGAACGCATCGCAGCTCTCTATGACTTATGGTACGAGTCAAAGGAAACGGCGCTGAAGGTCTACACCGAGAGCCGACCGGAACGAATGCCGCTGTCGCAAAACAAGGAATTCAAATCCGTAAAAAATATGGTGATAGCCGAGGCGATGAAACTGAATCTTCCGACAGATGAGGTTGAGGAAACGGATGAGCCGACAGAGCCGGACCGTGAGCCGACCGTCGAGGAAACCGAAAGCCCCGATCCGCCGCCTCCGCCTATGGACGAATATGAAAGAACGGTCGCAGACGCTGACAAAGGCAACAAATGGTCGCAGTACCGTGCGGCAAAATTCATGCTCGACCGTGACGGCGACCACTACGATCCGAAAAAGGCTGTGGAGTATCTCACCAGATCCGCTAAGCAGGGCTACACCGTAGCGAAATATATGCTCGGAAAATTGTATTTGCGTGGCGAGGATGTGCCGAAACAAATGCTCCACGCTCTGCATTGGTTGGAAAGCGCCGTCAAAGACGATAACCCATACGCCGAATATCTGCTCGGCAAGACCTTTCTCAAGGGCGAGGATATAGAAAGAGATACCGAACGAGCCGAGAGCCTGCTCCGCCGCTCCGCAGAGCAAGGCAACAAATATGCGGCGTACACGCTTGGCAAGGCATATCTTGACGGAGATGTCCTTGTTCAAAGCATTGACGAGGCTGTGCGCCTGCTGAATCTGTCGGCATCAAAAGGCTTTGCTCCGGCACAGTTTATCCTCGGCAGGCTGTTATACAAAGGCGAGGTTATACCGAAAGATATAAAGAAAGCTGTAGAATGGCTTGACCGTGCCGCCGCGCAGAAAAATCCCTATTCGGCGTACCTTGCAGGCAAGACATATCTGACCGAGGACGAGGTCAAAGACATTCAAAAAGCCATCCGCAGTTTTAAGATAGCCGCCGAGAACGGAAATGACTATGCCGAATACCAACTCGGAAAAATCTATCTCTACGGAAAAGACATACCGAGAGATACAGATAAGGCGATGTACTATCTTCATCTTGCCGCCGAGCATGGCAATCAATATGCCGCACAGCTCATCCACAGCATTCGTGTCAACGGAAACTGGACGGCGGCGCTTGCCTCTCTCCGCCTGCTCGGACACATGGCTCGTGTTATCCAAAACCGCTTGGAGGATGAGCGCAAAAGCAGAGGAAACAGCATCGACCGCAAGCTGCGGCGGAAAATTGAGGAGAAAAAACAGGCTCATGGACTCAAACAATAGCACGGGGAGGTTGCGCATACATTTTATGCGCAACCTCCTTTTCGAAAGGAGAAACTCATGTCAACCGAATACATTCACTTTACAGCCGAGCAAAAGGAAGCTGCTCGGCAGACAGACCTGGTCGCACTCCTGCAAAGCCAGGGTGAACACTTAAAACGCTCCGGCAAGGAATATGTGTGGCGTGACGGCTCGGAAAGAGTTACGGTCAGAGGAAATCTGTGGTTTCATCAATATGAACGCATCGGTGGCGATGCCGTAGACTTCGTTCGCAGATTTTACAACATGGACTTTCCGCAGGCCGTCAATTTTCTGCTCGGCAATAACGGCGGCGCACTTCCGCAAGCCGTGCCGGTCAAGCAAGAGCCGCCAAAGCCGTTCACCCTTCCGCCGAAAAATGATAATATGCGGCGAGTGTATGCTTATCTGCTTAACCGCCGAGGAATAGACCGGGAGGTGCTTTCCGCCTTTGTGCATAAGGGAATGATTTATGAATCCGCCGACTACCACAACGCCGTATTTGTCGGTTACGATGAACACGGCATTGCCCGTCATGCTCATAAACGAGGTACAGGCTCTGAAAGCACCTACAAGGGCAACGCGGAAAGCTGCGATCCCCGTTACAGCTTCCACTGGACCGGAAAAGACAACACGCTCTATCTCTTTGAGGCTCCCATAGATATGCTGTCCTTTATTTCTCTGCACAAGGAGAATTGGCGAAGCCACAGCTATGCCGCCGCCTGCTGTGTCGGGGATCAGGTGCTGTTCCAAATGCTGAAAGCAAATCCCAATATCGACACCGTCTGTCTCTGTATGGACAACGATGCCGCAGGTCAGGCGGCGAATAAGAGAATATCCGACAAGCTCTTTATACAGGGCATCAAGCACGAAATCCTCGTTCCCGAATTCAAGGATTGGAACGAGGACTTATTATGTGACGAACAGGAGGAAGTCGAATGCCAAACATTGCAGCTTTAATCACCGTTGCCGCAGTTATGGTTGCCGTCCTCGGTGCGATAACTCTGATTGCTCATATCTATAACCTCAACAACATCAAGAGCAAAACGGTCGGCGACGGTCAGCACGGCACAGCTCGGTGGGCAAACAAGGCGGAGATACGAAAGACCTACCGCCACATCCCGTTCACGCCAAAGAAATGGCGTAAGCAGGCAAAGCAAAATCAAACGCCTACCATGACGGCAATAGCATCGAGGAAATTGCTCCGAAAAAAGACCGAGCTGACCGAGGAAGCTCTGCCGCAAGGCATCGTGGTCGGGTGCAAGGGCGGCAAGCACAGCACCACCGCCATGATAGACACCGGAGATGTTCATGTGCTGATGATCGGTGCGGCGGGTGTCGGCAAAACCGCCTTTTGGCTCTACCCGTGCATTGAGTATGCCTGTGCTTCGGGGATGTCCTTTCTCTCCACCGACACCAAGGGCGATGTTATGCGTAACTACGGAAACATTGCCAAGGACTACGACTACAAGGTTTCGGTCATTGACTTGCGAAATCCCACGCGCAGTAACGGCAACAACATCCTATATCTCGTAAACAAATACACCGACCTATACGCAAAGCATCCCGACCAAATCGTCTACAAAGCCAAAGCCGAGAAATACGCAAAGATCATTTCCAAAACCATTATTCTCTCCGGCATGGAAGCCGCCTCCTTCGGGCAAAACGCATATTTCTATGATGCCGCCGAGGGCTTGCTGACCGCAACCATTCTGTTGGTAGCAGAGTTCTGTGCGCCGGAGAAACGGCACATCGTTTCGGTGTTCAAGGTCATTCAGGAGCTACTTGCACCCTCCAAAAAGAAAGGCAAGAATCAGTTTCAGCAGCTTATGGAGTTACTGCCGAACGAGCATAAGGCAAAATGGTTTGCAGGTGCGGCTCTGAACACCGCCGAACAGAGTATGGCAAGCGTTATGAGTACGGCGATGTCAAGGCTCAACGCCTTCCTCGACACCGAGCTGGAACAGCTCCTCTGCTTCGACACTGAAATCGACGCCGAAACCTTCTGTAATCAAAAGTCGGCTATCTTTGTGATCATGCCGGAGGAAAATCCCAATACCTTCTTTATGATTTCACTCATCATCCAACAGCTCTATCGAGAGATACTCGCCGTTGCCGATGAGAACGGCGGCAAGCTCAAAAACCGCTGTGTGTTCTTCTGTGATGAATTTGGAACTTTGCCAAAGATAGAGTCAGCAGAGATGATGTTCAGTGCCTCCCGTTCGAGGCGTTTGCAGATCATTCCAATCATCCAATCCTTTGCCCAGCTCGAAAAGAACTACGGCAAGGAAGGTGCGGAAATTATCGTGGATAATACGCAGGATACCATCTTCGGCGGCTTTGCTCCCAACAGCAGCTCAGCGGAAACGCTGTCCAAGGCTCTCGGCAGCCGCACGGTCATGTCGGGTTCGGTCAGCCGCAGTAAAAACGACCCGTCGCAGTCACTACAGATGATCGAGCGGCCGCTGCTGACACCGGACGAACTCAAATCTCTTCCAAAGGGCGATTTTATCGTAATGAAAACAGGTGTGCATCCGATGCGGGTACACCTAAAGCTGTTCTTCAAATGGGGCATTGAATTCGACGATGAACACCCTTACGCCGTACCAGACCAAGGCAACCGTGAGGTCAAGTATGCCGACAAAAAGGAACTACAGGACGGCATACTCGAAAAATATCCGCCGGAGTGGAAAGAGGAAACGCCTGCAACGAGCGACGTTGACGGCGGCGGTCAGGCACAGCAGGACAGCCCAAAGAACGAGCCGCAGAGAACGCAGCCGAAAGATAAGGACAGAGGCGGCAAGCCCATCCGTACCTCGCCGCCGAAAAAAGAAACTGCTCCTGATGAAATGGAAGCAGAGATTATAAAAGACTTAACCGAAACGGAGGTGCATAGCAATGAGCCGTCTTGATTTTCTATACCGCACCGAGCTGCCGCACAGAGCCGTTGCGGTATATATCTACCTTGCCGACCGAGTGAATGAAAACGGAGAATGTTGGCCTGCCATCCCGACCATAGCTGCAGACCTAAAGTATTCACAGTCCACCGTCCGCCGCGGGATCTGTGATCTTAAAAAGGCCGAACTGCTCGAAACCGAGCAGCGCTACCGCAAAAAAGGCGGCAAAAGCAGTTTGCTGTTCAAAATACGCAGCGGATAAATGAAAAAATGTATTCTTTCCGCCAATGGACAACTGCGCCTAATTGGTGACAGGTGCCACCTGTCATGGTGGAAGGAGAAAGTGAACTACCCAACTGAAGATAGATTACAGCAGAAAGAAAAAGACACAGAGGCTTCAGGTTGAAAAAGCCAGAGATAACAAAGACATTTTTATCAGTACGGTTTTGATCGTTGAGGTAAGCCGCTTTTTTCTTTCTGCTGTAAGGACTTTTTTATGAGATCATATTGCAATTTGATTTTCCTCGATTTTTCTCGGACAGTTCTTCTGTTCAGATGTTCTGATGCGGTTCGGGCGGCAGGGAGTAAAATCCTTGCCGCCCTTTTTCATACCAAAACCACGCTTCTAATGCATGGTTCAGTAAAAATTAAATAGTTGAGAAGAAAAAACTCCTTCCGGCAAGATAACAATTGAAAGTTCGCTTTTTTGTAAATCTTTTAAGGTTGTTTTCCGATCGGTTTTATGATATAATGTATTAAAATGCATGTGATTGCGGGTGAGAAAATGAACACATACCGAATAGCCGTTTGTGATGACGATCCAGTCATGAGAGAACAATTGCATTCTTTCTGCAGGGAGCTGCTGGACGGAGAAAGTATTCCGTATGCGATAACAGCTTTTCCCTCTGCCGAGGAACTTGAGAAAAGGATGAATTCTGATGTCGAGAAACCGTTCAATCTGCTTATCTTGGATATTCAGATGAACGGCATGACGGGACTGGAGCTGGCGCGTTCTCTGCGAAGCAAGGACGACCGTATTTCAATTATATTTGTGACCGCATGCGACAATTATCTTTCCGAGGGCTATGATGTACAGCCCATTCATTTTCTTCTTAAACCGATTTGCCGGGAAGCACTGGCAAATGCAATCCGTACGGATCTTAAATTGAATTACTTACCCAAAGCAGTCACGCTTAGCATCGGTAATAAGATGCTGCATTTCTCCGTGTCGGAAATACGTTATGTAGAAAGTTATAACCACAACATAATCATTCATCAAAGTTCCGGAAACAGCAACACCTATTATCTTTCTCTTACCGAGTTTGAAAAACAGCTTCCAAAAGGCTATTTTTCACGTTGTCATAAAAGCTTTCTGGTGAATCTTAGCAGAGTAAAGGAACTCAGACGGACGGACCTAACGCTTCGAAATGGTGATATGCTTCCTGTGGGGCGTACATACTATAAAGCCTTTCAAAGCGCATTTATACGATATATAAATCAATAAAATCAGCGGGTGTCATTTTCAAATGAATGACACCCGCTGATTTTATTATTTTTTCGGAATTCTTAAAGCGGTCTGAACAGTAAAAACATTTTCATCCGAAATAAAAATATCCAGCATACTGTGATATTTCTCTGCGACAGCGTTCATAAGCTTTAATCCAAAGCCATGACTTTCCTTTTCATCCTTTGTAGAAATATACTGCCCGTTCTTATCATGTTTTGGCTCTTCAATAAACGAATTCTCACATTTTACGGCGAGAAAACCGTTTCGTTCCTCTGCCTTGAATCGGATAAAGCTTTTTTCCGTGCAGCGCGAGGCCGCCTCTATAGCATTATCCAACATATTCATAAGCAGCCCGCACAGTTCATTTTCGGAAATCGGAATCTCTGCGGACACCGAAGCAGTGGCATCAAATGATATTCCCGCCCGTGCCGCTCTGTAGGCAGCATCCTGCAAAATAGCATTGACAACGAAATTTTTGGAAAAGTGTGTTTGCGCCAGGTGCTCGCACTGTCCTCTCATATCCTGCAGCATTTTGCCCAGAGTTTCATAGTCTCCCTTTTTGTAAGCCGACTCCAAGGCAACAATTCTGTGTCTTTCCTCATGCCTGATTGCCTCACTTGCCCTCATTTTGCTTTCGATGGCACGATATCCGTCCAGAATCAGCTGATTGTGCAGGCGGAGCGCCTGTGTTTCCGTTCGCTGCGTGACAAAGGCGCACATCACTGCATATGTAGAAATTACAGCACAAACAGCAGTCAGCCAAACGGTAATCCAATACAAAAATTCCCCATAATGCCCAAGCTCAACTATATCACGGAACATCTGCACGATATATCCTGCAAGATACCCATTTACGGCGGCAGATATTCCGAAAGCAATCAACAGTGTAGTAAAGCTGACCGCCGTAGTGATTCCAAAATACTTCCAAAATTTCCGCTGTCGGTTCATTGCAAGAAAGAGAATCAGTAACAGTATAAAGAAGAAGCCAACCTCCCGGCAGATAAGAAAATCGACCAACCGGTTATTCAGGAAGAAATAGCCCATTCCCTTTGTAATCCACTGTGCCGTAAGACCGGCAGCCGCAAGAAGCAGCGGAATCAGACTCCAGTCGGGCTTTTTGTGTGCAACTCCCAAAAGAAATATACCCGCCACAAGAAGTGAAATCGCTGCGGTTACGCCGGCGGGAATTCCGTAAAAATTAGCATATGCATAGCTCTCAGTCGCATCGTATTCTACCGGTACAAAGCGAGCAGCCGGAGGAAACACCAAGCTGGTTGTACTTTTAACTACACATGTCATTGTGACATGGCATTCTTCATTTCTCGGCATAGGAATTACTGCCTGTGTCTGTCCCGCTGCCCCTGCAGGGACAGCGGACGAGGAGTGCCATACCTCTACTCCGTTGATACAAACCGTAAGCTCCAACCCTGCCGTTTCAAACACCAGATTCCCGTTTTCCTCTGTCGGCGGAAAAACAGTTTCAAGCCGAAAACTCTCCCCTGTTTGAGGCATAACAGTATAATCCAACGAACTTTCGGAGCCGTCTGTCTCAATTTTGACAGAAGACTGCCAATCAATATAGCGAATCGACATGTCCGTCTTAATAAAAAACTGCAGAAAACGCATTGTCCCCAAACAAAGCAGTATAAAAACGGCAGTACAAACAACCTGCAGGCAGCGTTTCATATTCGAAATTTCATTCCTTTCCATTCAACTTCGTAACTCGGAGCGCCGAACTTTTCATTATTATTTTACTGGCTTTTTTCTCGTTTTGCAAGAGATATTTCACGCTTCACCCCGTCTACAGCGTAAACAACCGATATACAGCGTAAACGGCACGACAGAGGCCGACATAATTTGATATAATGTAAGAGAGGAAGTATAACAGAATACTTTATGATTTGCTGCGGCAAATCCCCACCCGAAAACAATCTTTCCCCCGTGAAAAGAAAAGGAGGACTCTCTATGTACAAAATGTACAAAAAATCCATTCTGAAGCGCTCGCTATGCGCGCTGCTGTCGGTCATAATGATCGCAGTATGTCTGCCCCTGTCGGTCTTTGCCGCCGACCCGAGTGAGCCGCAGTTTTCATCGGATGCCGCTAATACTCTGATGAAAAACACAAAACCCACCGGCTTTGACAATACAACCAACCCTTACGGGTATAATGTCGGCCGTCCCTTTGCAATGGTTGAAAAAAACGAACTGCTTTATTTTGAGACATACGGCACGTCCGCAACAGGCAAAATTGCGGATGTAGGAACCCCGGAGTCTCTCAAGAACTTTATTTCCAAAAAAGGAACCGCTTCCGATGCCTCTCTGCCCAATATGGACATCAGTGCGCTTCAGACGTACTATGCGTTTGTCCAGTCCGTTTCCTTTGACCCGTTCGGCTCAGGCAGGAGAGACCATGTTGCCTATGTAGGTCTTAATAAGTCGGATCAGCAGGTCTATCTTCATATATATGATACAAGAACGGGAGAATATAAAGGCAAACAGTGGGTCGGCGAAATGACCTGGATGTTTGACAAAAGCGGCCTTATTCGTGCTCTAAACCTTGAAACCAACGCCTATCTGAACATTACCGCAGGCGACTTTGACGGAGACGGCAAGGACACGCTGATCATCTATGTTCCGCACACAAAACGCTCGACAGGTTTGATGCAGACTTTTGATTACGAACCTTATGTCGGTTGCTTTCTGTATGAATATTCCTTTACCGGCAAAAACAGCTTTGTATTATTAAATAACTCAAGCATTATGGGAGAAGGCAAAAAACTCGGCTTCGGCAATGATATGCTTCATGACTCCTACAAAAAATTATATCACACCGGTGTTGGAAGTCCCACGGATCCAGGGGCAAATGGTGACAGCATATACGGAAGCTCTGGCCAAACCTTTGACAACCGATTTCATAAGCTGGGCGTAGACATGGTGGTGGGCGATTTTAACGGCGACCAAATCGATGACATCGCCGTGCTGTCCTATTTCTTCATAAACAATGTAAACAGTAGCAATTTGAATCTATATCGTCCTCAGGTAAAAATTAAATATGGAAAAGCCGGCGGTAGTTCTTCCGGCGGAGGCTCCTCGTTTGTGGACGGCGACGCCGATGAAAAATTCTATGTTTGCCCGGAGGGAAAACTCGAACAAAATATTCTCCTAAATAGAGATGTTGTTTCTAATAGTAACAGCATGAACGCCTGCAGCATCACGGCAGGAGACTTCAACAACGACGGATATGAAGATATCCTTGTTGCGGGCTTATATGCCAATGTCGATATTTCCTACGCTGCCACTCATTCATCCCAAACTGCATATACAACGCTCCTTAATAACGGAAACAGAGGCTTTGTACAATCCGAATATAAGGTGATGGCTTCCAACGGTTGGACGAAGGCCGGTTCCCGAACCGCAGAAGTTGTTTCGCCTTTAGCGGTAGAGGCTGTTGCTTTTAACGGTGCGAGCGCCGCAGATTTCGTCTTTATCAACGGCACGCTGTACAACTATAATGCCAAGACCGGAGAACTTGACAAGCTCACTTCAAACGAATATTCTTTCCGCACAAACTCAAACGGCAAACCAACCAACTTCTGGTTTGAGGGCGAGATCGGCGGTAAGACAGAATTCTTCCGCTCGGTTGCCGTCGGAAACTTTGACGGCAACAATGCAGGACGTGAGCAGATTGTGTTTGTAACCTCTGCCGGAACCGGTAACGAGGATAAATATTCCTTCAGCAAGGGTATGATTTCCGCAACCTATCCGGATACAAGTGACAGCTATGAGGCGGCAAACGGCTTTGACCTGACGCTGTCATACTGGAGTCCGAACGAAGCGTACGGTGATTACTACGGCTGTACGGCTCAGGTACTTCTCACCGCCTGCGACAGAAACCAGGACGGTGTTATAGCCAAATATAAGGGCGTAAGCTATGCCTACAGCGACCCGGAGGTCAAGGCAGTCATACAGGCTGCGCCGTATTTCTCCGCGCTGAGTGACTCCGGCGAAAACGAAACCGCATATACAATCACAGAGAGTTTCGAGTTGGAGCAGTCCTCATCGAAGAATGTTTCCTTCAGCGTCGGAATGTCTTACTCTTACGGAGGGCTTCTCGCCCCCGTTGAGGTGAACATCTCGGCAGGCTACTCGCTTGAATGGAGCAAAACCTATTCCACGGCTCTGCAGAAGGAATATTCCCTGACGGTTAAGGCACGGGCGTACAACACGGTGCTTGTGTCCAGAACGCCTGTATTTATCTACGCCTATGAGATACTGGACGAAAACGGCAAATGGTCGGGAGATACCGCCATAACGCTTTCCATTCCGCAGCAGCCGGTATATCAACAGCTGAGCGTTGACGACTACAACGGCTTTGTTGATGAGTATAACGGTTATATGAATAACAAGAACTATCATGCCGTCATAAGGGAATCGGATAAAACAGACAAAGATAAAAAATACTATTATCCCTTGGTAAAAATAGATAAAGCGGCAAACTGGCTTGACGGAAACGAGGGCAACCCGTTTATGTACAATCAGCTCGGCTGGGGCGTTTACAGCAATTTGGGTGCAGAGCAGCTCAGTAAGCTCGCCATTCGACTCGGACATAACGGCGGTCTTAACGAGGTTTCGTGGGAAAAAAGCAATATAAAATCCGTTTCCGAAGAAATGTCGCACGGTTTTTATTTCAACTTCTCCATCAGCTACGGTGTATTCGGCGATGGTATACTATTCTCGCATGATGTTGGTTTTGAAACCAGTCTGAGCTACAGCAACGGTTCGGGCGTATCCACCACAACGACATCGTCCGAAGGCTGTACCGGCGTGGTCAATGATATCGACGGTCCGGATCTTGCCTCAAACGGAATCCCTGCAAACGTATACACGCAATATACCTTTGACTGGACGCTCGGCCAGTGGTTCCGACACCTTTACGGCGATGAAAACAACAAGACCATCTTTATAGGCTATAACTTGACAAATCTCAGTGCTCCTTCACCGGCAGTGGTCGACCTTGAGGCAGAACTGCTTGACGAAGACGAGATACGCCTTACTTGGTCGCAGCCCGATAAAACTCCCGGCTGGCCGGATGCGGAGGGCTACTATCTTTATCAAGTTGAAAACGGTGAATATAAAAGGATTTCAGATCTTATTCCTGTCGGCACGACCTCTTATGACATTTCCGGACTTAAAACCAATACAGAGTACGAATATGTGCTTACAACCGTTTGCAAGGTAGACGGAAAGGATAAGGAAAGTGCCTGGTCAAACTCTGCAACCATAACAACAGCAAAGAGAGACTATAAGGTCAACTATAAAATCGACAACGAGAAAGCCGCCGATATCAGTGTGCGGCACCTCGGCAATGTTAATATTAAATCGGGCGATGAGATCAATGAAAGCGATATTATTAAAATCAGAGTTTCGCCAAAGAACCGGCACTTTGAACTTGTGTCGCTGACTCTTGATAACGGCGGAGAAGAGACTGTATTCAGACCCGACAGCAACGGCAACATAGAGTGCGCGTTTGCACTGGGCGGCGAAGCTAACATATTCGTATCCACACGAAAAACATTCGATTCGGCTGAGGTCATCTTTGTCGGCGAATATAAGAACGGCGAAGACCTTCTCGGAACAGTTACCGCAAAGGTCGGTGAAACAGGTCTGCCTGCTCCGGGCGGCACGGTGACCGGCGATGTAACATTTACCGCCGTTCCGCAAAACGGCTATACACTGAAGTCGTGGAGAATAACAGATGCCGAAAACAATACGGATATTGTTAACGCGGCAGGCTCAAATACCTACACGCTTACCCTTGGCTCAACAAAATACACCGTCGAAGCGGAATTTGAAAGAGTTTCCGAAACCGACAGACCCGTGAAGCTGACCTATTCCGTTGCAAGCGGCAACGAAACCGGTATGGCGGCAACAAAGCAGACCTATCAGTCCGGTACCGCTGTTCCCGTGGGAACGAAAATCAACTTCATCGCTCAGGCGGCAGAAGGCTATAGGGTGCAAAAGCTCGTTATCACCAAAAACGGAATTCCCGACACGGTAATAACAGATAACAGGCTTTACGATATGTACGAGTATGAGCTCACCGTTGATACCCAAACCGATATCAAGGTATACTTTACGGAGATCGAAAAATATACGGTCACAGTTGATATGCCGAATAAGAACGCCGAAATTACCGTTAAAAACGGGACATCGGATTTTGAAAGCGGTCAAAAGGTCAATTTCGGCGATGAAATCACCGTAACCGTCAAGCCGAAGGATGGATACCGTCTTGCCGACACAGAGAGCTGGTCCGATAACGGCGACGGGAGCTATACCTACAAGACCGGCAGAATCAAGATGGAAACGCATATCCGTGTGGCGGTAGAGGAAATTCCGGAATACACCGTCACCTTCCCGACAATGATCGAGGGCTGTGTGCTGACAGTGCGCAGCAAAAATGAAAAAATCACAAGCGGCAGTAAAATTCGTGAAGGCACAATTCTTGTTGCGAGTATCGTGCTTGAGCCGTCATATATCCTCAAAGGCTGGTACATCGGCGGCGAATTCAGTCCCGAAACCAACAAGACCGAAGTTTCCTTTACGGTGGACGGAGACACCCTTCTTTCCGTAATCGTTGAAAATGTAAAAGGCGACAAGGGTGATACCGGCATCGGAATCAAATCAGCAATTATTGACGAAAGCGGAAACCTCATTATTACTCTTACCGACGACACGGTGTTAAACCTCGGAAAGGTCACCGGAGATAACGGAAGTCAGGGCGAACAAGGTGTTCCCGGTGCCGCAGGAGTAGGAGTTAAATCCGCTGTGATTGACAAAAACGGAAATCTGGTCATAACTCTCACAGACAATACCGTGCATAATCTCGGAAAGGTAGTCGGAGATAAAGGCGAACAGGGCATGAATGGCGTTGGTGTTAAATCCGTTATGATTGATGAAAGCGGCAATTTGATTATCACTCTTACCGATGAGACCGTACACAATGCCGGACGGGTGACCGGAGATAAAGGTGACAAGGGCGATACGGGCAATGTCGGAGTCGGTGTAAAAACCACCGAAATCGATGAAAACGGCAATCTAATCATCACCCTTACCGACGACACTGTGCATAACCTCGGGAAAGTAGTCGGTGCAAAGGGCGAAGCCGGTACTGCAGGAACCAACGGCATTAACGGTACCGGAATCAAGTCCGCTCATATCGACGCAGACGGTAATCTTATCCTCACCTTTACCGACGGAGTTATAACCAATCTCGGAAAAATCGTCGGAACGGACGGGAAAGATGGTGTCAATGGTAAAGATGGTACCAATGGCAAAGATGGCAAGGACGGAAAAGACGGTCTCGGTATTAAAGGATGCCGCATTGACGACGGTGGAGACCTGATAATAACCCTGACCGACAACACAACGCTGAACGCCGGCAACATTTCCGCGATCAGCGATAAAGTCAGTGTTTCCAAGCCTCTTGCAACCGCAGCAGTTTCTCTTTCCGGAGTGTCTCTTCTTTGGAATATTGTTTCGCTTGTTGCGGCGATTGTAAGGAAGAAAAAACTAATTTAATTCGGATGATTGTTCGAATTTAAAAGGATGCAAGACCGCCGGCTATCAGCGGCGGTGTTCTGACAGGTGTAACGGTATTTGATAAGAGGAAAAGGCATTCCGTCAAATAATCAAAGATAAGTAGCAATTAACGATCCATCACGGAAACATCACAATTACGGCACAGAGGGCATAAAAACCGCTGTGCCGTATTTCTTTCCTTGGCGACTGTTTTGGAGAAATAAGCAATTTCTCGGTCATAACCCAACAATTTTTTGCCGGATTCCATGTATACTGCGTATATCACACTTATGCACTCTTCACTTTTGTCCCGGCAGCGGATACACTGATATCAACAGATACCAAATACAGCGAGGTAATTATGAAAACAAGGAGAAGCCCCTAACAATCATGTACATAAGCGAAACGCAACGCTCAAGACCGTCTTAACAAAACGGTTTTTATATGCACGCCCTCATGCGGCTGTACTATGCCTTAAAGCATAGCGCAGTCGCTTTTTTGTTTCCCCGAATACCGTAACAGGAGGTGACCATGATGTTTAGCCTTGCAGAATCAATCGACGAAACTCAACACAACGCAGTGCCATAAAAAGCGGTGCCCTGCCGTTTTCAAGCGACAAGGTGAAAGAATGAAAAAGAATACAGGAAAGAAACAGGTGTTGAAATAGCAAAGGCTGTCTTTGCGCAGACACACAGACACCTATATTTTTTTGACCTCTGCGGTCAACAGAATTCCATACGATATCTGCAAAAAACCAACGATAAATCTGTTATTTCGGAATTTCAAAGTGGCTTGGCTTTCTGCGTTTGTATAAACGGCGGCGTACTGTCGAAGTTTGCGGTAGGCTGTCGCAGCCCTCCGTAGCAATCGTTTTTGACCTAACAAAAAAACGATTGAACGGAGGTACATAACAGTGAAAAAAGAACCCAAAGCGGTTTATATTATAGAAAACGGCGGGTACACGGAATTGACCTATGAGGAATTCCGTCGCCGTGTGCAAATCTGCCCGTTATATGCGGACAAGCTGTTCCTGCCCTTATACGGCAGTCTGATGGAGGTATCAAAAGAGGATTATGAGGAATATTACCGCCAGCGGAATCGTCAAATCTATATTGACAGACGCGCATCAAGAAACGGCGATGTTTCCTACAACGCTCTGACCACCGATGAATTCAACGGTGAGGATATCCTCATAGCAGAGCAGCCGGATGTATGCGACACCGTAGTGGAAAGCATTATGACGGACAAGCTCAAGGAAGCCATCCTCAAGCTGACCGATGAGGAACAGCTTCTCATCTACCGCCATTATTACGCCGATATTCCCGGTACTGAGCTTGCGGAAATCTACGGCGTATCTCAGCAGGCAATCAGCAAGCGGATCGCCAAAATCAGAGTAAAGCTCAAAAATCTTTTAGAAAAATAAAAATTTCGGTTGTAGGCCCCCTCACTTTTTACCATGAAAAGTGAGGGGGCTTTCTCAATACCCTCCGCCCGTTCTTTGAAAACCGAATAGCACAGCGCATTCTTTACCTTCCTTCTGCCGTCGGCGAGAGCCGATAAGCCACACGACCTTTTGAGTCGGACGATGCGGCGCATCCGCACCTAAGGCCATGACAGGCAGAAGCAATAATGATACTTGTGCTCAGTCACAGGTCGAGCGTTGAAGCGGCACGAAAAAGCGCCGTGAGCCGTCGCAACCAATGAGAGCACCTCGCAGAGATCCTGGGGGGGGTGAGATTCCCATGAGGCAAAATGCATTGCCGGAGGATGTGTTCCCTTGTTCGGGGTGTCGTGGACAAATACGGACAAAAGCAAAAACGATTGATACAAATACCAAGGCGGTCGTTTGCCCAAAAGCACTCGACCGCCTTTTACTTAAAACGGAGGCTAATATGAAAGAGATCAAACGAGGTGAAATCTATGCCGTTGACTTCGGTACAGGCTTCGGCAGTGAGCAAGGCGGAATTCGCCCTATTTTGATTTTACAGAATAATACAGGCAATAAGCATAGCCCCACCACCATCGTGGCGGCGATCACAAGCAGAAAAACAAAGGCAACTCTGCCCACCCATGTAAAAATCATGGGGAAAGGGCTTAAAACCGAATCCACCGTCCTGCTCGAACAAATCCGAACGATAGACAAAGCACGGCTCGGCGAGTA
>OHPD01000302.1_pt1 | contig 34389 bp, 28 predicted proteins | sample 1577641 | NCBI WGS metagenome assembly OHPD01 (sample SAMEA3879532, study PRJEB24766) | human gut metagenome | biome: human-associated habitat; feature: feces | place: USA | collected 1985/1987
CATCAGAGTGTCCTAAAGGGGATAGGGATAATAAATCAGAAGTTTATTTCAAAAATAGACTTTTTCTACAAGCTGAGAGAATTTGCTCTATTTTTATAAATACAGACTTTTTCTACAAACTGAAATCCCCCGACAAAAATCGGGGGATTAATAATCTTATTTAATAATTAAACTAAGATTGAGTGTTCATCGTTAGGATCGAACAGGTGTACCTTGTTAGGATCAAGAGCAAGCTTGATAACGTCCTGAGGACGAGCTGTACATCTGGGAGATACTCTTGCTGTCAGCGGGATACCTTCGCATGTGAGGTAGAGGTAAGACTCAGCACCCATCATTTCGGTAACGTCTACTGTAGCTTCGATCATACCTGTCTTAGCGTTGGAGAGGAACATTTCTTCATCGTGAATGTTCTCGGGACGGATACCAAGGATAACTTCCTTGTCAACATAGTACTTAAGAGCTTCTGTATCTGTCTTAGCACCGGGCAGTTCAACATAGAACTTTCTGCCTCTTGTTGTCTTTGTATCTTCTGAACCGAATTCAACTGTGTACTTGCCGTTGAGCATGATAAGCTTAGCGTTGATGAAGTTCATCTGAGGTGAACCCATGAAGCCTGCAACGAACTTGTTAACGGGGTTCTCATACAGGTTGATAGGTGAGTCGATCTGCTGGATGTAACCATCCTTCATAACTACGATTCTGTCACCCATCGTCATAGCCTCGATCTGGTCATGAGTAACGTAGATGAATGTAGTACCTAACTTCTTGTGAAGCTTTGAAAGCTCAGTTCTCATCTGTGCACGGAGCTTAGCGTCAAGGTTTGAAAGAGGCTCGTCAAGTAAGAATACCTGAGGATCACGAACGATAGCTCTACCTAAAGCTACACGCTGTCTCTGACCACCTGATAAAGCCTTGGGCTTTCTGTCGAGAAGATGTGCGATGTCGAGGATCTTAGCAGCTTCTTCAACAAGCTTCTTGATCTCATCCTTAGGCACTTTTCTCAGCTTTAAGCCGAATGCCATGTTCTCGAAAACAGTCATATGAGGATACAGAGCGTAGTTCTGGAAAACCATCGCAATATCACGATCCTTAGGAGCTACGTCATTAACGAGTCTGTCGCCGATGAAAAGCTCGCCCTCGGAAATTTCCTCAAGACCTGCAATCATTCTTAATGTTGTTGACTTACCGCAACCTGAAGGACCAACGAGGATAATGAACTCCTTGTCCTTGATGTTCATAGTAAAGTCAGAAACGGCTACTACGCCGCCGGGGTAACGCTTATAGATACCTCTTAAAGATAAACTTGCCATTTATGTGTGACCTCCTGTTTTATTGCAGAATAACCTTACGCTAATATTTTAACAAAATCGAGCCGAAAATGATAGTACCTAATTACCCAAATATCAAAGCCTTGCGTTATGCAAAATCACCAACACATATAAAACGCATTTAAATTTTGTCCTTTTTGTGTACAATTTATACAAATTTTAGCCGAATCTCAGCCTTGAATAAAGTAAATTCCGTTCGAATTTGTTACAAATCACAAATGAAAGCGGATAATTTTAGTGAAATTTTGCAATTAATACTTAAACGTGTTAAAGATTGCGTTAAAATTTCAGCATTTTGCTGAATATTTCAGCATAGATTTTAGTAAATTTCAAGTGACCGTCCTCACATCCGACCGCACCGACAATAAATTGACATAACGGAGGAAAAATGAAACACAGAAAAATTATCCGCTTGCTTGTTATCCCTGCCGCTCTTTTCGTTATACTGCTTACCGTTCTTGTTATGTGCCGCCGCAGTGCAATATGCGGTGAAACGTACAGCGACAGAGCAAATTACGCAAAAACGCTCGGCTACAGCATATCCGCCGACAGCGAAACCGTACAGAATATCGTTATCCCTGCCGTATTCGGCAGCGTATACGAAAACTACAATGCTTTGCAAAAGCAGTGCGGCTTTGATTTATCGCTGTATAAGGGCGAGGACGCAGTACAATATACATATATTATAACCAATTACACCGATGACAGCGGAAACACGCTTGATAACATCAGAATGAATCTTATCATCGTGAGCGGCAGAATTGTCGGCGGCGATATATGTTCCGCCGCACTTGACGGCTTTATGACGGGGCTTCAGCCACGCAAAAATTAACCGCACGGGTTTAAAGGAGCCTGCCGCAATTGCGGCAGGCTCAATAATTTTATTTGACTTACTTTGTTCCGAAGAGTCTGTCGCCTGCGTCACCTACGCCGGGAGTGATATACAGATCCTCATTAAGACCGTCGTCAAGTGCACCGCAGTAGATCTCTACATCGGGGAATTCCTTGTGTATAGCGGCTATACCCTCGGGAGCGGCGATAATGCACATAAACTTTATAGAATGTGCGCCGGCTTCCTTAATCTTGCGTATAGCGTGTACAGCCGATGTGCCTGTAGCGAGCATAATATCGGTAACTATTACGTCACGCTCGTTTATATCAAACGGGAGTTTGCAGTAATACTCGTTTGCGACCGTTTTGTCCGATCCGCCCTTTCCTCTGAATATACCGATATGACCTATCTTTGCGGCAGGAACAAGTGCCATAACGCCCTCGGTCATACCAAGACCTGCACGGAGGATAGGTACAAATGCAAGCTTTCTGCCTGAAATAACATTTGACTCTGCGATAGCTATGGGAGTCTGAATCTGTACCTTCTTAAGAGGAAGATCTCTCGTTGCCTCATAGCACATAAGCATTGAAATTTCGCTTACAAGCTCTCTGAATTCCTTTGCGCCCGTGTTCTTATCTCTTAAAAGAGATACCTTGTGCTGTACAAGGGGGTGGTCACAGATGTGAAGTTTCTCGTTTGCCATAACATTCTCTTTTCTCCCTATGTATTGTTGGATTAGTTTTTATAGCCCTGCCGTGATTTTCATAGGGAAAAATCCGCAGACTTTAATTACTTACTTATTCTCAAGCGCCATCATCTTGTCAACTCTTGCTGCGTGTCTTCCGCCCTCGAACTCTGTTGACAGGAATACTCTTACTATTTCTTCAGCCGTACCCGCTCCTATTACTCTGCCGCCCATGCACAGAACGTTTGCGTCATTGTGAAGGCGTGTGTACTTTGCTGTATAATAATCCTGACACAAAGCCGCACGGATACCCTTTATCTTGTTTGCCGATATGCTGATGCCTATACCCGTACCGCATATCAGAATGCCCTTGTCGCACTCTCCGCTTTTGATTTTCTCGCAGGTCTTTTCTGCAATGTCGGGGTAATCCGCTCTCTCTCCGTTACAGCCGCAGTCGATATATTCGACTCCCAGCCCGTCAAGGAACTTCTTAACCTCGCACTTCAGCTCATATCCTGCGTGGTCGCTACCTATTGCCAGCATTTTTATTCTTTCCTTTCTTTATATGCCTCAGCATTCTTTGCCATAAGCTCACGCTGAGCCTGCGGCAGCTTAAGATACATCGGCATAAGCTGTTCGGGCGTTAACTGCGGTGCGTTTACAGCCGCAAGGCATACACCGTAGCCCGTCTGGTATCTTAACGGATCGGGGGCAATCTTCACATTTTCCAATCCCTCGTCATCCGTTGCTTTTTTCATTATAAATGCGCCGTCACCGACAAGCGTTATATCATCGTCATATTCCGACAGCATTCTTGCCGCCTCGTCTGTTTTCAGACATTCTTCTTCGGTCAGCCTTTCAACCTTGCCGTCCTCAATGCGAAACAGTGCAACATACACCTGATTGCACCTTGCGTCCATTGCGGCGCAGACAACGCAGTCATAAGCCGTAACATTATACGCCATAGCCTCAAGCGTTGAAACTGCCGCACAAGGCTTCGACAATGCAAAGGCAAGCCCTTTTACCGCCGATATGCCTATACGAAGTCCCGTGAAAGAACCCGGACCGTTCGCCACTGCGAAAAGCCCTATATCCTCCATAGAAAGCTCCGCATTTCTGACAAGATCCCTTACAACAGGCATAAGCGTCACGCTGTGCGTCAGCTTGTTGTTTATCACCGTACTGCCGAGTATCTGCCCCTTTTCCGTATCGTACACGGCGGCACAGCAAGGAGCGGCGGCAGTGTCGATACCGAGTATCAGCATAGTTCCTCCTGCGGAATATATTCAATTACTCTTGAATTATCCCCTGTTTTAGTGATATTCACACCGCACCTGCCGTCAAGATACGAGGCAAGCTCAGGTATGTTCTCGCTCCACTCTATACACATTATTCCGCCTCGGTCGAGGTAGTCGAAAAATCCGATAGCGTACAGATCGTCGAGCGTGTTTATTCTGAAAAGGTCAAAGTGGAAGATCGGCACATCGCCCTCATATTCGTTCACAAGAGCGAAGGTCGGACTTGTAACATCGTCCGTACTTCCGAAATATTCCGCTATACCCTTTGTTAAGTGCGTTTTTCCTGCGCCCATTTCACCGGTATAAAGCACACAGTCGCCGGCTTTCAGATAAGAGGCTATCTTTTTGCCGATTTCAACCGTTTCTTCGGGCGAATCTGAAATAAACCGTTCCATCAGAACAGACCGCTTATCTCGCCGTCTGCGCTTACATCTATCTTGTTTGCGGCAGGAACCTTAGGCAGTCCGGGCATTGTCATAATATCGCCCGTGAGTGCGACAACAAAGCCTGCGCCTGCCGACAGCTTTACATCACGGACAGTTATCGTGAAGTCCTTCGGGCAACCGAGCTTTGTCGGGTCGTCCGATAAGGAATACTGTGTCTTTGCAACGCATACAGGCAGTTTGTCAAAGCCGATAGCTTCAATTTCCTTTATTGCCTTTTCCGCACCCGTTGTATAGCTTACGCCGTCCGCACGGTAGATTTCCCTTACGATTATATTCAGCTTTTCCTTTATGGAAAGCTTCTCGTCATATATAGGAGCAAAATTCGTCTTGCCCTCGTTTTCGTTTATTGTATCTATAACAGCGTTTGCAAGCTCGATACCGCCTTCTCCGCCCTTTAAGAATACATCGGAGAATGCGACCTTTGCGCCCATCTTCTCGCAGTATTCACGGACAATGGCTATTTCAGCCTCTGTATCGGTATAGAAGTGGTTTATCGCAACAACTGCAGGCACGCCGTATTTACGCATATTCTCTATATGTGCGCCGAGGTTTACGATGCCCTTTCTGAGAGCCTCTGTGTTCTCTGCGGTAAGCTCGGTTTTCGGAACACCGCCATTATATTTCAACGCACGGATAGTAGCTACTATGACCGTACACGAGGGCTTAAGTCCTGCGTAACGGCACTTTATGTCAAAGAACTTCTCCGCACCGAGGTCGCTGCCGAAGCCTGCCTCGGTTATGGCATAGTCGCCAAGCTTTAACGCAAGCTTAGTTGCTCTTACGCTGTTACAGCCGTGAGCAATGTTTGCGAACGGACCGCCGTGAATGATAGCGGGAGTATTTTCGAGCGTCTGCACGAGGTTGGGGTTGATAGCATCCTTTAAGAGTGCTGTCATTGCGCCTACCGCCTCAACGTCAGAAGCAAATACGGGCTTTCCGTCATAAGTATACGCAACAAGGATTCTGCCGAGCCTTGCCTTAAGATCAACAAGATCGTCCGCAAGACACAGTATCGCCATTATCTCGCTTGCAACTGTTATCTGGAAGTGATCCTCTCTCGGAACGCCGTTCACCTTGCCGCCAAGACCGATTATGCAGTTTCTCAGCGCTCTGTCGTTCATATCAAGACAACGCTTTATCTGTATGCGTCTGGGGTCTATTCCGAGTACGTTTCCCTGCTGAATGTGGTTATCTATAAGTGCGCAAAGCAGATTGTTTGCGGAAGTGATTGCGTGCATATCCCCCGTGAAGTGAAGATTTATATCCTCCATAGGCACTACCTGCGCATATCCTCCGCCTGCCGCACCGCCCTTTATACCAAAGACGGGACCCAGTGAAGGCTCACGCAGTGCAAGTACAGCCTTTTTACCTATCTTGTACATACCCTCTGCAAGACCTACGGAAGTAGTCGTCTTGCCCTCTCCTGCAGGAGTGGGGTTTATAGCCGTAACAAGTATCAGCTTGCCGTCCTCTTTGCTTTCAAGACGGTCTATACATTCCTGTGAGATCTTCGCCTTGTAGTGACCGTAGGGTATAAGCTCCTCCTCGTCAATTCCGAGTTCCTTTGCTATATCCTTTATTTTTAGCATTTTTGCGTTCTGGGCAATTTCAATATCGCTGAGCATTTTTTCTACCTCTTTTTACTGTGGCTGACTGCCTGAATTATAACCTCTCACGTCATTATAAAGACGCAATCTAAGTATAGCACAGTGGCGGGTGAATTTCAAGGTTTAAAGAATATTTTACACCGACCGCCGCTTACGGATTTACACAAATTTCAGCTGGTCAACGTCCTCGTCGTACAGCGTACCTGCAACAGGCACGGCCTTTGTCCTGTAGCTGTCTGCGTCCTTTATCATACCGTCCTTGTATTTAACCGCAGATCTGAGTTTCGCTCTGGTAAGCCTCATTACCTGCACGCCCTGCGTATCCCTTGCCGCTTTGGGCAGGATAAGCACGGTGTTGAATATCATGACCTTGCCTGCGTCCGAGCTTAGCATAAACTCGCAGTCGCCGTCAATAAGCGTCATAGATACGAGCGGCGAGCCGTCATTATATGCGTTCGCCAGCTTTTTACGTCTTGTCTTTGTTTCAAACGAAGCCATAGGCACTTTTGCGCATTTACCGTTTTCAAAGAACATCACAAGCGTTCCGCTGTAGTCCTCTGCGGCTATCATCTTTATTATCCTCTCGTCCGGGTCAAGCTCCAGCTTTACGGGCAGATAGTCGCCCATCACGCTCGCCTTTCCGTCCTCAAAGTCGCAGGCTCTTGCCTTATATACCTGGAATTTATCGGTGAAGAACAACAGCTCCGCACGGTTACTGCCGTCATAGGTTTCGATTATCTCATCGTTTTCCTTGAGCTTCTGTTCGCCGCTCATTCTCAGCGACTGAGGAGTGATCTTCTTGAAATATCCCTCACGGGTGAAGAACAGATTTACGGGATAATCGGGTATCTCCTCCTCCGCCTCGTTCTCCTCGTCCTCAGTGCCGTAGATAAACATTGTCTTTCTGGGCTTGCCGTATTTCTTTGCTATATCACCAAGCTCCGATATGATTATCTGCTTCACTCTGCGCTCCGAAGAAAGAATATCCTCCATATCGGCTATTTCTTCCTTAAGGCTGTCTATTTCCTCAATGCGCTTCAAGATATAACCCTTGTTGATATTTCTCAGTTTTATATCCGCAACATATTCAGCCTGCGTTTCGTCTATGCCGAAGCCTATCATAAGGTTCGGTACGACCTCTGCGTCATCCTCTGTTTCACGGATTATCTTTATAGCCTTGTCTATATCAAGCAGTATCTTCTTAAGACCTGTCAGCAGATGAAGCTTCTCTTTCTTTCTTGCAAGCTCAAACTTTGTCTTTCTCTTTACGCAGGTGATTCTGAAATCCGTCCACTGCTCAAGTATCTCGGCAACACCCATGACCTTCGGCATACCGCCTACAAGAATGTTGAAGTTGCAGGAGAAAACGTCCTGTAAAGGAGTTATTCTGAACAGCTTTTTCATTACTGCCTCGCTGTCCTGCCCACGCTTTAAATCAATAGTTATCTTAAGACCCGATAAGTCCGACTCGTCACGAACGTCCGAGATTTCCTTCAGCTTGCCCAGCTTTACCTGCTCCACTATCTTGTCAATTATCGCCTCGATAGTCGTCGTAGGCGGAATCTCGGTCACTTCGATACAGTTTGCCGCTTTGTCATAGATATACTTACTGCGCACCTTTACGCTTCCACGTCCGGTAGCATATATACGGCGAAGCTCGTTCTCGTCCTGTAATATGAAGCCTCCGCCGGGGAAATCCGGTCCTTTAAGCGTGGATACAATATCGTGTTCGGGGTTTTTCATAAGTGCGGCGGCTGTTTCACACACCTCCGACAGATTGAAAGAACAGATATTGCTCGCCATAGATACGGCGATACCGACGTTATTGTTTACCAGTACCGCAGGGAATCTTGTAGGGAGCAGTACAGGCTCTGTCATTGAGTTATCGTAGTTCGGCACAAAGTCAACTATATCACGATCAATATCCGCAAATATCTCTGCGCAGATAGGGTCGAGCTTTGCCTCTGTATATCGTGATGCCGCAAATGACATATCTCTCGAATATGCCTTACCGAAGTTACCCTTGCTGTCAACATACGGGTGCAGAAGCGCCTCGTTGCCCCTTGCAAGTCTTACCATCGTTTCGTATATTGCCATATCGCCGTGCGGATTTAATTTCATCGTCTGTCCGACAATGTTCGCCGACTTTGTTCTCGCTCCCGTAAGCAGACCCATCTTGTACATAGTATACAGCAGTTTTCTGTGGGACGGCTTGAAACCGTCAATTTCGGGGAGCGCACGGGAAACTATAACGCTCATCGCATACGGCATATAGTTTTCGGTCAGCGTATCGGTTATCGGCTGATTTTCGACAATACCTGCACCCTCTATATAAGCGTTTTTATTCGGAGCGACCTTCTTCTCGCTCTTTTCGTTCTTTCCTTTTCTCAAAATCTATACCTCTTTTTAGCTTTATACCCTGCTCAGAGTGAAAACTCTTTTTTCAGCTTTTCAAAGCGTTTCTCGTATTTATCTCTTATGGGGAGCGTTGTATTCTGTAAAACGTGTTGCAGAATATCTGCGTCTTTCAGTACCTCGTCAAGCGGAAGCCCGACATTTTCCTTGTCGCTGTGGTTCGCTATCGCTCTTGTGATATTGCCTATCTCGCACACGCTGAAAAGCCCCGTCTTTGCCAGTATCGGCATTACAGCGTCAGCACTTTCTTCTGCGTGCTTTTCGTCAACGCCCGTCAAATATTTACGGTAGTCGTGGAGCAGTCCGCTTATCTGCGCAAGCTCTGCGTTCACGCCTCTGCGCAGTGCGATAAGCCCTGCCGTCTGTGCCGTGCCGAAGAGATGAATGTATGCCTTCTGCCGTCTTTCCTCGGGCAGTGTCGCTATCATCTCCGACACTACGGCAGATATTACCTCTATCCTGTTAATTTCCATATATCCTCCGCTCAAGATACGTCTATATCGTCAAGGTACTTATAGCCGTAGTCACGGATATAGTCCTTTCTTCCGTCAAGGTTATCACCGAGCAACAGCTCGAATATTTCCTGCGTTTTCTGTGCGTCCTCCGGCATTACTCTTATAAGCCGTCTTGTTTCGGGGTTCATAGTCGTCAGCGACATCATTTCCGGTTCGTTCTCACCAAGACCCTTTGAACGCTGTATCTTATACTTCTGCTCGCCTATATCGGCAAGTATCCTCTGCTTTTCCGCTTCTGTATAGGCAAAGTAGGTCATATCCTTGCTGTTTATCTCATAAAGCGGCGACTCAGCAATATACACAAAGCCCTTTTCTATTACGGTCGGAACAAGTCTGTACAGCATAGTAAGAATAAGCGTTCTTATCTGGTATCCGTCATAGTCCGCATCGGTACAGATTATTATCTTTTCCCACCTGAGATTATTTAGATCAAAGGTCGAAAGGTCTTTGTTCGCCTTTGCCTTTACCTCAACACCGCAGCCCAGTATCTTCATAAGGTTCGTGATAATCTCGCTCTTGAATATCTTGTCATAGCTTGCCTTAAGGCAGTTGAGCGTCTTACCTCTTACAGGCATTACCGCCTGATAGTCTGCGTCCCTCGCCTGCTTTACAGCACCTAAAGCCGAGTCACCCTCCACTATATAAAGCTCACGTCTTGCCGTGTCCTTACTCCTGCAGTCAACGAACTTAGGTATCCTGTTTGCAAGGTCTATCTTGCCCGAAAGCTGTTTCTTTATTGTATCTCTTGCCTTTGCGGCATTTTCACGGGCACGCTTGTTTATCAGCACCTGCTCGCATATCTTGACCGCTTCGTCCGGATTTTCAAGGAAGTACACTTCAAGCTGATGCTTCAGCCAGTCGGTCATAGCCTCCTGTATAAATTTATTGGTTATGCTCTTTTTCGTCTGGTTCTCATAGCTTGTCTGCGTTGAAAAGTTTGAAGATATGAATACAAGGCAGTCGGCAATATCGGTAAATTTTATCTTGCCCTCAGTCTTGTTGTACTTGCTGTTAGCTTTCAGCCAGCCGTCTATCTGATTTGTGAATGCCGCCTGCATAGCCTTATCGGGACTTCCGCCATGCTCAAGCCAGCTTGAATTGTGATAGTGCTGTATAAGCTGTACTTTGTTTGAGAATACAAAAGCGACCTTCATCTTTACTTTGTATTCCGGCTTGTCCTCTCTGTCCTTACCTGTACGCTGTGCGCTCCATACCTGCTCGGTAGTGAGTGCTGTATCGCCTACGATTTCTTTCAGATAGTCGCTGATGCCGTTTTCATAACAGTAGATATGTTCTTCAAAGTGTGTTTCCCCTGTTTCCTCGTCACGCACTTCGTTTCTCAGCACAAAGGTCAGCCCGTCATTTACCACTGCCTGTCTGCGCAGAACATCGTCAAAATATTCAAACGGTACGTCAATATCCGTAAATACATCAAGGTCGGGCTTCCACTTGATTTTTGTACCCGTTGTTCCGTCCGACTGGTGACGGCGGAAGCCTCTTTCTTCCTTTTCAACGTTATAGCCCTTTTCGAATCTCAGGTCATATATCCACGTTCCGTTGTTACTCTCGACCTCCATATACTCAGCCGCAAACTGTGTCGAGCAGAGGCCAAGACCGTTAAGGCCGAGCGAATATGAGTAGTTATCTCCGCTGTTGTTATCGTACTTACCGCCTGCGTACAGTGTGCAGAAGGCAAGCTCCCAGTTGTACTTTTCCTCGTTTTTATTGAAGTCTATCGGTATACCTCTGCCGTAGTCCTGCACTTCAATGCTTTTATCAAGAAAGCGTGTAACGATTATCTTCTTTCCGAAGCCCTCTCTCGCCTCGTCTATCGAGTTTGAAAGTATCTCAAACACGGAGTGACAACAGCCGTCAAGCCCGTCCGAGCCGAATATAACGCCGGGGCGCAGTCGTACCTGATCGGGTCCTTTCAGCTGTTTAAGACTGTTATCGTCATAATTTTTCTTTGCCATCAGCTTTATCCTTTCAACCGCCGTACTCCCCTGTACAGCGAAACTTTAGTCAATAATTAGTTTTATTGTACCACAAATCCCCCGTTTTTGCAAGTGCGGCGGGTCGCCGCTGACAATTCGCCTTTCTCAATATTGGCAATATGCGTAGGTTGCGTTGACGGCGGGCGACTGTGAGCCGCTTCAAATTCGCCGTTCTGTCGGTTCGAACTTTACTTTACCTCCGTTACCGGCGGATATTAACGTTATAAACATACGATTAAGAACGATACTGCACAATCTTAGCAGTACCCCAATTCTATTGAAAAAACCTATTAATTATAGAACCGCATTTTCTACAAAACAAAATCCCTGAGAGCCTCAACTCTCAGGGATTTACTATACTATATCAACTTTATCTACTTTCGTATTGCCGTCCGATAAATCAATACTTAGCGTAGGGATTCTCACCGTCGTACAGCATACCTGCGGGGCGGTTGAATTCGAGATCCTCAACGCCGAGGTACTTCAGTGTATCGAAGATAGCCTTGCCGTAGTGACCGAATGCTACTGCGCCGTGGTGAGGATAGTTCTTCTTGATAAGAACGTTGCGGTAGAATCTGCCCATTTCGGGGATAGCAAATACGCCGATAGCGCCGAATGAACGTGTAGCAACAGGGAGAACTTCACCCTCGGCAACATAAGCTCTCAGCTTAGCGTCAGCTGTGCTCTGTAAACGGAAGAATGTGATATCGCCGGGAACGATGTCGCCCTCAAGTGTACCTCTTGTGATATCAGGCTCCTTATCAGGCTCAAGACCTCTGTGCATGATAAGCTGATACTTCATAGTCTTGCTTGTCAGCTTGCACGAAGCTGTGTTACCGCAGTGGAAGCCCATGAATGTATCCTTGAGTGTGTAGTTGTACTTTTCCTTGATGGATTCAACATACATATCTGCAGGAACAGAGTTGTTGATGTCGAGCAGTGTAACTGCGTCTTCTGAAATGCAGGCACCGATATATTCGCTGATTGCACCGTATATATCGACCTCACACGCTACGGGGATTCCTCTTGCTGTAAGTCTTGAGTTTACATAGCAGGGAACACAGCCGAACTGTGTCTGGAATGAGGGCCAGCACTTGTTGGCGAATACAACGTACTTTCTGCTTCCCTTGTGTGCTTCCATCCAGTCAAGAAGCGTAATCTCGAGCTGTGCAAGTCTGGGCAAGATACCGGGCATCTTGTTGCCGTCGCCAAGCTCCTTTTCCATATCTGCAACAACTTCGGGGATTCTTGCGTCATTCTTATGCTCGTTGAATGCGGCATAAAGGTCAAGCTCCGAGTTCTCTTCAATCTCAATACCGAGGTTGTAAAGCTGCTTTATAGGAGCGTTACAAGCGAGGAAGTCCTGAGGACGAGGACCGAATGAGATAACCTTTAAGTTGTTAAGACCGATAACTGCTCTTGCAACAGGGATAAATTCCTTTATCATATCTGCAACCTCTGTAGCTGTTCCTACAGGGTATTCGGGTATGTATGCCTTGATGTTTCTGAGTGCTAAGTTGTAGCTTGCATTCAGTACGCCGCAGTAAGCGTCGCCTCTGCCGCCTACTAAGTTATCCTGTGTTTCCTCTGCCGCAGCAACGAACATTACAGGACCGTCAAAGTACTTTGCAAGCAGTGTTTCAGCCGACTCGGGACCGAAGTTTCCGAGGTATACAACGAGTGCGTTGCAGCCTGCGCCCTTAAGCTCCTCAAGAGCCTGCATCATATGTGTTTCGCTTTCGATAGTGGTGGGACATTTAAATACGTCAACACCGATCTCCTTACATGCCTTTACAACAGCCTCACATCTTGAAGCTGAAAGGCTCATGGGGAAACAGTCACGGCTTACAGCCGCAATTCCGAGCTTTACATCGGGTATGTTCTTCATAGCAAAAATTCCTTTCTGTGCAGTTTATTCTCTGCTTTATAAATCTGTCATAATACCGCCGCATTTTTTTGTTATGTACCGCTTACGTTTTGAGTAATCGTTTACTTGCATTCGCAAAACAAAAAACCTCTGCGACAGGTGTTATTATTATTGTATCACAAATAATCGTCATTGTCTACAGATTTCCGATAATTTTACGCCGTTTTCACACGAAATTATCAGCAAGGCGATGTAACAGGTTACACGGTAATTAAGTAAAACGCATTTGTTTTACCGTTTATTGACACGCCGTGCTATTTATGTTATCATTTTACTATATTAAGTATTTAAACAGCGGAGGAAGACCGATGAAATACAGACGATTGCTCTTTTGGGTAAAAGACCCGTATTCCGATAGTTCCGACGAATTGTTCACCAAAGCCGTAAAAGAAAATTTCTCCTACTGCATTTCACATTGTGACGACTACCGCAGAATATGCGAAAATCTTGGTATATTCTCTCCCTCGGATGCGTCCGGACTTCCCGTGATACCCACATTGCTGTTCAAGAAAAAGCAGATTTTCAATAAAGGCTGTATTCCGCTTATAAAAGCGACTTCCTCCGGCACAAGCGGCAGGAAAAGCATGGTAGCCTTTGACACGGGCGGCCTTCTCTGCGGACTTAAAATGGTTATGCGTGTATCAAAGCTGAGAAATCTGTTATCTCCTGTTCCGTGCCACTATATCATTATGGGTTACAAGCACCACAGAGGAAACAAGACCGCCGTAACAAAGACGGCTTTCGGTGCAACATTCTTCACTCCCGCACTGAGCCGCAATTATATCCTGACATATAAAAAAGGCGGCTATTCCCCCGACTTTGACAGGATTATAAATCTTATTGTCAGGCATTCACGTTCACGTTTTCCGACAAGATTCATGGGGTTTCCGGCTTATACTTATTTTCTGCTGAGAATAATGGACGAGCGTAAAATTCATCTTAAAATGCCGAAAGGCTCACGCATAATGCTCGGCGGCGGCTGGAAACAGTTCTATGCCGAGCAAGCCGACAAAAATTCCTTTTACAGCCTTGCCGAAAAGGTACTCGGCATAAAAGAAAACGATATTATCGAATTTTTCGGAGCGGTAGAGCATCCGATTTTATACTGTGACTGCAAGGAACATCACTTCCACGTTCCCGCTTACAGCAGAGTTATAATCAGAGATGTCGATACGTTAAAACCGCTCGAAAACGGCAAGACAGGACTTGTAAACCTGATAACTCCTATGGTTAAAGCGACCCCCGTGCTTTCCGTAATGACAGATGACCTCGGCATACTTCATAACGAAAGCGAATGTTCCTGCGGACTGAAAACGCCGTTTCTTGAAATTGTCGGCAGAGTTGCGCCGGAGGATATAAAGACCTGTGCGGCAGGCGCAGAAGAGATAATAAAGGGTGTGAACGTATGATTTTCTTTGATGGCGAAATATACGAAAACGATATGTGCGACAAGCTGTTAGCCCGTTTTGAAGACAGGATATGCGACACTCTCGGAAATTATCGGCTTTCTGCTAAGCAGGTCATGCTTGCCGCCGAAAAAATCAGCACGGATATAGAAAACGGTGCTTTTGACGATATGCTCTCAGCGCTTGACGTTGAAAATGTGAGTTACTATAAACAGCTTATACTCGCCTGCCTCAGCCGTGAAAATCTTGAATACAGGCTGAAAACCGAGCTTGGAGATTCAGACGGCTTTATCGATTCTCCGAACGGCATCACTCCGAAAATAAAAATTCAGACAAAACCTCTCGGCGTTCTGTTCCACATAGCCGCAGGAAATGCCGATGGCTTACCCGTGATGAGCGTTGCAGAAGGACTTCTTGCAGGCAATATCAATATACTGAAGCTTCCGTCCGCCGATAAGGGCTTGTCAATCCGCATAATAAAGCGGCTTTGCAAATATGAGCCTTTGCTGTCACGCTACATATATGTCTTTGATACCCCATCAAGCGATGTGCGTACTATCCAGACGCTTGCAGGCTTTGCCGACGGCATAGTGGTATGGGGCGGTACTAAAGCCGTAAAAGCAGTGCGTTCACTTGCTCCGCCGGGAGTTAAGCTGATTGAATGGGGACACAAGCTCGGCTTCTGCTACATTTCCGATTACGCAAATCATACAGATGAATTTTCGGCTCTTGCCGAGCATATAGCCTCTACAAAGCAACTGCTCTGCAGTTCCTGCCAGACCGTGTTTATCGACACCGATGATAAAACCGAGCTTACCCTATTTTGCGAAATGTTCCTTCCGTATCTTGAAGCGGCAGTCGGAAAACACAGAAATACCTCTATAGGCACACGGGCGAGAGATACGCTCATAAGCTACTCCGCCCGTCTTGAACAGGCAATCGGGATACGGCAAATTTCTCCCGACGTATTTTACGGCAAAAATTGCAGCCTTATCATAAAAGACGACTTTGAACTTGAACTGTCGCCTATGATGTGCAATGTGCTTGTAAAAAGGCTTCCGAGAAAGAACATAATGCGTACACTGAGAAATGCAAAAGGCTTTTTGCAGACCGCAGGGCTTATCTGCGGCAAGGCTGACAGAGCAGAACTTACCGACCTGTTGCTCTGTGCAGGAGTTACAAGAGTTACACAGGCGGGAAATATGTCCGCTTACTTTTTTGGAGAATCCCACGACGGAGAATATCCACTATCCCGATACACAAGAAAAATCAATATCGAACTGAATAATCAGACTGAGGAAACAAATATATGAAAAAACTCGTTTTACCGCTCAACATTATTTTTCTCGGCTTATCGCTTGCTTGCGATACAGCTCTGATAATCACTCATCTCTACCCGATAAAAATAGCCGCAAGCGTTTTCTTTATGCTTGCCGCCACAGTAAACCTGATATACGCCCTGAAATACTTCCCCGATAAGAAACTGCCGTCAGTAATACTGACCGTCGGCGTATTCTTCGCAATGAGCGCAGATATAGCGATAAACTTAAACTTCATCGCAGGAGCGGCGATTTTCGCCTTAGGTCATATCTGTTATTTCATAGCATATTCGCTGATGCAAAAGCCCCGTCCGACCGACTTTATCCCCGCAATTATAATATTTATCCCCATAGTGCTGTTTATGATGTTCTCACCGCTTCTTGACTTCGGCTCGGTTATGATGAAAATCATCGGCATTTCATACGCAGTTATAATCTGCATTATGACAGGCAAAGCAATAATGAACTTTATCCGCATAAAGAACAGATTCAACCTTATACTTGCGCTCGGCAGCGTGCTGTTCCTTATATCCGATATAATGCTCCTGATGGCGTACTTCTCAAAAATAGATTTCCCGTTCTCAAATTTCTGCCTTGCCCTATATTACCCCGGACAGTGCCTTATCTCAAACGGTCTTGCACATATTAAAACAGCTATAACAGAAAAAATCCGTGTCGCCTGACACGGATTTTTTATTACCGATTATTGCGGGCTATCGTCCACTCCCGACCGTCCCACAAAGCCCAGCCAACCGTAAACCTCTCAAAAGGTCGGAAGCCGAGTGCCTCGGCTCGCATTTCCGCCTTTAAATACGGTTGCTGTGTATTCACGTTTGTTTAACGGCGGAAATATACAAACAAGTATTTCGATAGCTTGTTTTCAGCTACCGTCAACCCCGACCGTCCCACAAAGCCCAGCCAACCACAAACCTCTCAAAAGGTCGGAATTTGCCGTGCCCCACGGGTGCTTTGTTTTATTGAGTTTCAGCCATCGTTTAACCCCGACCGTACCACAAAGTCGAACCAACGGCAAACTTCTCAAAAGGTCGGAATTGTCAGCGGCGACCCGCCGCTTAGTGCTTGCGGAACCAGTTACGCATCCACTTGCCGTTTTCGGTGAGATTGCTCTCGCTCCAGTTACCGTTTGCCGATGTTCCAGGCCGCAGTACCGAGCAGGTTTCATCCTTGTTGCAGATACTCCAGTTACAGTAGCTTATGCCTTGCTTGTCAAAATAGCTAAGCCACTTCTGCGTTTCGTTGAAGTCGTTCGCACCTCCGCCCGATGCATCACAAGTACCGAATTCCGACACGAATACCGGCAGTCCCTGTGCCACGCAGTTTTCTACGTTTGAACGAAGTCCTGCGTGAGTTGCCGCATAGAAGTGGAACGCATACATTACATTCTTGTAGTTCAGCGGATCGGAAAGCGGCTTGTCGATCTCCTGACTCCATGTTGGCGTACCTACTATAATTACCGAGTTTGGCGCATTCTTGCGGATAACGGGTATTATCTTTTCCGCATACGGCTTGATATTACCGCTCCACGATGCACCGCCGTTCGGCTCGTTGCATATCTCGTAAATTACATTCGGATATTTTGCATATCTCTTTGATACCGTTTCAAAGAATGATTTCGCCTCGTTTGTATACTTGGACGGGTCGCCGGGATTAAGAACGTGCCAGTCAATGATAACATACATATCCAGCTTGATGCAGATGTCAACACCCTTTTCAAGCAGTTCAAGGCTTCCGCTCTTGTTGCCCATATAGCACTGACCGTTGCCCCACTCGTCAACATACATTGCAAGGCGGACAACATTCGTATTCCAGTCGTCACGGAGCGTTTTGAATGCGCTCTCATTTACGAATTCGGGGAACCATGTAAGCCCGTGCGTACTCATTCCTCTGAGCTGATAACCCTTGCCGCTCTTATCGACAAGCTGTCCGTTCTTTACCGAAAGCTGACCGTGCTGTGATACCGGTGTAGTGCCTTTAGGGTCGCTCGGTGCCGGAGGAACTGTTGCCGCCGGCTTTTTGGTCGTTGACGTATTATTATTGTTGTTATTGCTATTGTTATTATTGTTGCTGTTATTTCCGGCACTCGTTCCTGCGGTACTTCCGTTCACAGTCACTTTACCCTCATTGATATAAGCGTCAGCCGAATAATTGAAGCCGAATGAAACGCTCTTTCCCTTTTCTATAGTTCCGTTGTAGTTCTCGTTCTTGACCGTCATTGTGTTTCCCGAAATGCTGAATATTCCGTTCCACTGCGACATCAGCTTTGTGTTGCCGGGGACGGTTACCTTTGCCGTCCAGCTGTTCACCGTATCGCCGTTATTGGTTATAACAATCTCATAACCTCCGCACTTCTTACCGCCCTCTTCCCAGCTGCTCGACTTCTTCCATTGAACAGTGAAATCGCTTGCAGATGAAGCTGGCTTGCTCTGGCTGTTGTTTTTCGTATCGGCAGTTGCCTGTACCTTTGTCGTATTGGCAGGCTTCTCGGTGTTATCTGACTTTGATGTATTTTCCTGCTTTGAAGTATTACTTTCTTCCTGTTCGGAGGTATCGGAAGATGTGTCGCTCTCTGTTACTGAGCTGTCAACGGAAGTAACCTCGGAATTTTCATCAACACTGCTCGTATCCTCAACATACGATACATTGCTTTCGGTCTCCGAATTGCTTCCGACAGACGATAATACACCGCTGTCCTGCGCCGCACAGCCCGCAAGCATAGCCGCCGCAATAAACGCAGCTATCGCACGTCTGATTATAGATTTTTTCATATTTCCTCTTTCGGTCGTGATATTAAAACAGCCCTCACGAATGAGGGCTGTCGTTATTCGTTAATCTTTTTAAGATTACTTTCTCTTCTTAGCAACTACTACTGCACCTGTTGCGAGGAGTGCAACACCTGCAACTGCTGCAACGCCTTCAACACCTGTGTTTGTGTTGGGCTTTGTAGAATCGCCTGCTGTGGGAGCTGTTGTGTCAGCGGGAGCTGTTGTATCAGCAGGCTGCTGAGCGTCAAGACCTGAAACTGTAAATTCAATCTCTAAAGACTTTGTGGGGTATGCACCGTTATAACCATCTTTCTTAAGAGCATCGTTCCAGATGTTAGCGAACAGAACCTTTGTATGACCTGACTTCTTACCGTCTTCTGTATCAATGATAGGATCAGCAACTTCTGATGTTACTGTACCGTCAACGATAATCTTGCAGTCAGAGAACTTAGCGATAGATTCACCGTCTTCGCCTGCGTCCTTGTTGAAAGGAATATCTGTTGAAACGAACAGAAGGTTGAATGCAGATGCACTGTCAAGTGCCCAGTCAAAGTCAGTAATACCAACCTTGTATGTGCCGTCCTTGTCGATCTGTACATCTGTGTATGTAGCAGGAATAACATAGCCGCCACTACCATCCGGCATATCATCATCGAATTTGTCTTCATACTGAGGGAATGTTTCAGGGTCGTTACCGCCCCATACGATTACGCTGTTGAAGTACTTGCCGTCTGCAACGTCCTTACCATATGAAGCGTCATCAAAAGAGTTTCTGAATGAGTAGGGTGCTGTCTGGAAACCGATATAAGCATTATAAGTTTCTGCTGCTGCGCCTACTGTAAGTGTGCCTGCTACTGCCATTGCAGCTGCTGCACCGATGAATCTTTTCATCTTCATTTTAATTACCTCCAAACAAATTGTATATGTTTCATTCTTATGAGTGTTGTTAAAAGTTTACAACATCCTCAATAAATTAATTATAACCTCTGCCCACCAAAAAATCAATTTGCATTTTTCACACATTTACCACATAACTTTTAGTTATTTTGTACAATTAGGTTATTAAGTTATAACGCAGACCATTCTCGATTGTCACCCATTTGTGCAGTTTGGTTGACACAAAGCGCTGTCGGTGGTATTCTGTTAAAGTCGTTTGACAAAATGGAAAGGAAACAAAAAATATGAACAGACAGAAAATCACAACAATCGTACTTTGTGCGCTCTTTGCGGCAATTACGGCAGTACTTTCGCAGATAGCGATACCGATGCCCTCCGGCGTACCGGTTACATTACAGACCTTTGCAATAGCCCTCTGCGGCTTTTATCTCTGCACGGCAAGAGCAACCGTTTCAACGGTCGTTTATGTTCTGCTCGGTGCGGTAGGCGTTCCCGTATTCAGCGGCTTCAAGGGCGGAATCGCTTCAATAGTAGGTCCTACGGGCGGATTTATAATCGGCTTTATCGCTATGGCGGCCATCAGCGGAATCGCATTCAGAAATATGCCCGAAAAGTTCCGTGTACCGCTTAGAATAGCAATGGGCATCTTAGGCGTTGCCGCTTGCCATATCTGCGGATTTGTACAGTACGCTCTCGTTGCAGGCAAGGATCTGTTATCCAGCTTCCTGCTCGTATCCGCTCCCTATCTTATAAAGGATATAGCAAGCGTAGTTCTTGCATACTTTGCCGCTCTCGCAATTTCAAAGGCTCTGAAAAGAACAGGCTTTGCTCCAAGCGAACAGGCGTAATTGCAATATATTTATAAACATTAAAGGCAGTGCCGAGCGGCGCTGTCTTTTTGTTTTTATAATAACAAGCACAAAGTAAAAAACAATTTACTGCTCCCTCATAAAAGGTAAAATTGACATAAAATCCGAACAATTAAAACCATACACGTTTTAATACCCGCCGATAACGCAAGCCTCGCCAACCTCAGACATTTCCAAAGGCGGAATTTGAAGCGGCACATTGCCGCAGGAGGAATTTACAGTGACTTTCAGCCACCCGCCCTGCTTTGACTTTTCTTCTGTTAAGTGCTATACTCTATAAATAGAAAGACAAAACACGGAGATACTATAAATGGATAACAAATACGAAGAACGGCTCGGCACAGCCTCGATGCTGCCTCTTATACTTAAAATGGCACTGCCGGGCTTTGCGGCACAGCTTATAAACCTGCTGTACAGCATAGTTGACAGGGTCTTCATCGGACACATAGAGCTTATCGGCACAGATGCGCTGGCAGGTATCGGTGTTACAAGCTCGATAATCATTCTTATCTCGGCATTTTCACAGATAGTCGGCGGTGGCGGCGCACCGCTTGCCTCAATAGCGCTCGGCAAGGGCGACCGTGAAAGAGCGCACAGGATACTCGGCAACGGCTTTTCACTGCTTGTGCTGTTTACTGTAGTAACATCGGGCATAACCTACATCTTTATGGAGCCCCTGCTCCGCCTTATCGGCGCAAGCGACGCTACTATCGGCTATGCCACAGACTACCTCTCGGTATACCTTACAGGCACTCTGTTCGTAATGTTCGCAACCGGACTTAATTCGTTCATAAACGCACAGGGCAGACCCGGAATTTCAATGATAGCCGTGATAATCGGTGCAATCCTCAACATAGGCCTTGATCCGCTTTTTATCTATGTATTCGGTATGGGCGTAACGGGCGCCGCTCTCGCAACGGTAATATCGCAGGCGGTAAGTGCCTTTATAATAGTCGGTTTTCTTGTATCCGACAAAGCGACTTTGAAAATAAAGCCGAAATATCTTAAGCCCGATATAAAAATAATCGGCTCGCTGTTTGCTCTTGGCATCGCCCCGTTTATAATGGCAAGTACGGAAAGTCTTGTCGGCTTCGTTCTCAACGGCTCGCTGAGCGCATACGGCGATATATACGTCAGCACCCTTACGGTAATGCAGAGCGCAATGCAGTTTGCCGCCGTGCCTCTGAGCGGCTTTGCGCAGGGCTTTGTTCCGATAGTCAGCTACAATTACGGCAAGGGCAACACCGACCGTGTCCGCCTCTGTTTTAAATATTCCGTGATAATTATGTTCTCATTCTTCGCCCTGACAAACCTGTTTATGATTACCTTTCCCGAATTTGTCGCAGGAATGTTCACAGACGACACCGCACTTATAAAAACAGTCGGCAGAATGATGCCTCTTTTCCTTACAGGCATGACCATATTCGGACTTCAGCGTACCTGCCAGAATATGTTCGTTGCTCTCGGTCAGGCTAAAATTTCACTGTTCATAGCCCTTTTGCGTAAAGTGATACTGCTTATCCCTCTTGCCCTTATCCTGCCGAATTTTCTCGGTGTAGAGGGTGTATATCTCGCTGAATCCGTAGCGGATGCTACCTCGGCAATCTGCTGTACCGTTATCTTCACTCTTACCTTCCGCAAGATACTCAAAAAGCGTGAGCAGACATAAATTAAACAATCAAGCGGTCACAGGGAAAGATACAGCCCCGTGACCGTTTTTTCTTATACGATTTTCAAGCACCGCCTGCACGTTTCCCGTGCCGGCGGTGCTTTGCATTTATTTCAGGAATTCCGCAAGTATCTGACCGAGTACCCTGTACTGCTCATCGCTGAGCCTTTTTCTTACTGTATTGTTGTATTCGTGAAAAGCGTCTATAAGCAATCGAACACAATCAGCCTGTCCGTCCGTAAGTCCGATAAGTGAAACCGTTCCGGATTGCTGTAAGCCGCAAAGATAGTCAAGCGATATATTATGTTCTCTTGCAATTGAGCAAAGAGCCTCATACGTCGGACGTTTCTCTCCGTTTTCATATCTGCACATCATACTTTTATCTATATTCGCCCTGCTTGCAAAGTCCTTTTGCGACATATTCTTTTCTATTCTGATTTTCTTCAGCCTGTTGCCAAATTCATTCATACAGCACACCTCTGATTGCATTTTATGAAATTATCTCATAAAATCGTTGCTAATTGAGCAATTTTGTGCTATTATTATTGTATGATGGACAATTTTTATCCGAATAAATTGCTTAAATACAAAAGGTGATTAAGTGCAACAACAAATAAAATCCAGACAACGTGTTACCGAACACGGCGAGGTTTTCACCGCCGAGCGTGAAGTAAAGGCAATGTGCGACCTTGTAAAACAGGAAACCGAGCGTATCGACAGCCGTTTTCTCGAACCCGCCTGCGGAACAGGCAATTTCCTTACCGAAATTCTCGCAAGAAAGCTTGCGGTCGTAAAGTCCGAATACGGTCGCAGTCCTCTTGAATATGAAAAATACTCGCTCCTTGCGGTAAGCAGTCTTTACGGTGTCGATATAATGGCGGATAATGTCGAAACCTGCCGTGAACGGCTGTTTAAGCAGTGGGACAAGCAATACAGATCCGTCTGCAAAAAAGAATGCAACGATGATATAAGAAAATCCGTCCGCTTTATCCTGTCAAGAAATATCGTCTGCGGAAATGCCCTTACTCTTAAGTGCGTAGACGAAAACTGCAACGATACCGAACAGGATATAGTCTTTTCCGAGTGGGCATTCGTTTTCGGCAGTAATATACAGCGCAGCGATTACAGCTTTGACGAACTGGTGAACGGCAATAAGGAAAAGGCTTCTCAGCTCACCCTCAGCGACAGCACAGAAGGCGAGGGTACTTTTTTACGGAAATATATATGCAACTACAGGAGGTTATGGGAAAATGGCTGATAATATTTCAACCGGAATTTTAAGCGGACTTTACGAAAAGGTATACAACCCCGATGTTCTGTCCTGCCTTGCCAATCTCTCAAGCGATGAGGTTTTCACACCTCCGGAGATAGTAAACAAAATGCTCGATATGCTCCCGCAGGAGCTTTTCTCATCTCCCGATACAAAGTTTCTCGACCCCGCAGTGAAAACGGGAGTTTTCCTGCGAGAGATAGCAAAGCGTCTTATAAAAGGTCTTGAAGCCGTTATCCCCGACAGACAGCAGCGAATAGACCATATTTTTAAAAATCAGCTTTACGGCATTGCGATAACCGAGCTTACAAGCCTGCTCTCACGCAGAAGCCTTTATTGCAGTAAGTACGCAGACAGTGCTTTTTCGGTAACACACTTTGAAAATTCGGACGGAAATATCCGTTTCAAGCGTATCCCCCACTCGTTCGACAAGTCCGGCAGATGTATTTTCTGCGGTGCGTCCGAAACGCAGTACGACCGTGGCGAAGAACGTGAATATTATGCGTATGAATGGATACATACATTACACCCCGAGGAGATTTTTGGCATGAAGTTCGATGTTATTATTTCAAATCCGCCGTATCAGATGACATTCGGCATAGAAGGCGGTAATAGTGCGAATGCAAAATCTATATATAACGTTTTCATCGAAAAGGCAATAAAACTTCGCCCAAAATATATTTGCATGATTACACCGAGCCGTTGGATGACAAAAACAGCTCAAGGAATACCGGATAGTTGGGTCGATGCTGCTTTAGCATCCAATAAATTCAAAATTATTCACGATTTTGAAAATGCATCGGATTGCTTTCCCGGCGTTGACATTAAAGGCGGTGTTAACTATTTCTTGTGGGATAGAGATTATTTCGGAAAGTGCGAGTATTATTTTCACCAATCACAAGACCAGCTTGTTTTAAATAGATTTGACTATCTTGATTCTAAAAATTCAGGAATAGTTGTAAGAAACCCTAAATCATATTCTATATTAGAAAAAATCGAATCAGTTGAAGGAAATTATTTTTCGGATATTAATAAAAACTTTTCCGGTTTGGTTAGTGCAAAACACTTTTTTGATGACAGTAATTTACTTACTTCAAACTGGACTGATTACCACGATAAACCGGATTCTGTATACTGTATAAAATACTATCTCAATATCAATAGAGAGAGAACAGTAAGGTGGATTAGCAAATCGCAATTACCCAAAAATTCACCAACAAAAGATTTGTATAAAGTCTATATCCCCGCCGCAGGCGGAAATGGGTACGATGAACAAATATTGGGCAAGCCGTTTTTAGGCGATAAAAACAGTGTTTGTTCTCAAACTTTTCTTGTTATCGGTTTTGACCCACAAAAGCACAATTTCACTAAAGAACAATGTGAAAATATCATAACATACATACAAACGAGATTTTTCAGATATTTAGTAAGTATTAAAAAGAAAACGCAAAACGGACCGAGAGGTGTTTACCAATTCGTCCCCCTCCAAGACTTCTCAAAACCGTGGACAGATTCCGAACTCTACGAAAAATATAATCTCACAGACGAAGAAATAAACTTTATCGAGTCTATGATAAGACCGATGGATTTAGGCGGTGACAACAATGGCTGACGTATTTGAAAAGTATGTGACCCCTCGCCCCGAGGTAAACCCGACTATCTATGCCTACAAGCTGAACGGCGTTACCACTCACGACGGCTACATAAAAGTAGGCTACACCGACCGTGATGTAAAGCAGCGTATAAAAGAACAGCTCCATACAAGTGCGATAAGCTACACCGTGCTTTGCGAGGAATCGGCAATGCGTCCTGACGGCTCGTGCTTCAATGACCATGACGTACACGCCGTTCTTAAACGTAACGGCTTTCACCGTCTTAACGAAAACACCGACAAGAACGAATGGTACAACTGTACCGTAAATGATGTACGCTCCGCCGTGCGTGAGCTTCGCACAGGCGAAAGGACGGACGAATACCGCACCGCCGACTTTAAAATGCGTCCGGAACAGAGTAAAGCGGTAGACCGCACAATCGAATACTTTGAAAACATTAAAAAGTCCGAGCCTGAGCGCATACCAAAATTCCTGTGGAATGCAAAAATGCGTTTCGGCAAGACCTTCGCCGCTTATGAGCTTTGCAAGAAGATGAATTTCAAGCGTATTCTTATTCTCACCTTCAAGCCTGCCGTAGAGTCGGCGTGGAGCGAGGACTTAAGAACTCACGTTGATTTCGAGGGCTGGCAGTACGTTTCAAACAAGGACGCACATAATAACAAGCAGAATATCGACGAGGCATATTACAATGCCGACAGCACAAGACCGATAGTAGTTTTCGGCTCGTTTCAGGATCTGCTCGGCACTAACGAAAACGGCGGTATAAAATACAAGAACGAGTTTATCCATACTACCAACTGGGATATAGTCATATTTGACGAATACCATTTCGGAGCGTGGAGAGAAAACGCAAAGAAGCTGTTTGACGATCCCGACGATGAAGATATAGACTTTGACGCAGAAAAATATCAGAAAGAAGAAGCAGGAAATGCCGTAAACGAAACCTTCCTGCCGATAACCTCGTCACACTACCTTTATCTGTCCGGTACCCCGTTCAGAGCAATGCACAGCGGTGAGTTCATAGAAGAACAGATTTTCAACTGGACTTATTCCGATGAACAGAGCGCAAAAGAAAACTGGAAGGGCGAAAACAACCCATATCTGTCGCTTCCCCGTATGGTGATGATGACCTATAAAATTCCCGAAAGTATACGCTCTGTAGCCTCTGAGGGAGAATTTGACGGCTTCGATCTGAATCTGTTCTTTTCCGCAAAGGGAAAATGCGAGGATGCTCGCTTCGTAAACGAGAACGAGGTGCAGAAATGGCTCGATCTTATCCGTGGCGCATATCTGCCTGCAAGCGTAGACGACCTTAAAATTGCGGTAAGTCTTGGCGTTGACAAGCGTCCGCCTATGCCCTTCTCAGACACAAGACTTCTTAACGTACTGTCGCACACCCTATGGTTTTTGCCGAGCGTAGCGTCCTGCTTTGCGATGTACAATCTTCTTATGCAAAGCCAGAACAACTATTACAATCAGGGCTATAAGATAAACGTCTGCGCTGGTATAAAAGCGGGCGTAGGTCTTGATGCGGTAAAGCCCGTTATTGATTCTATGGGCGATCCTCTCGTTACAAGGACAATAACCCTCACCTGCGGCAAGCTGACAACAGGCGTTACAGTAAAGCCGTGGACAGGCATATTTATGCTCCGCAATCTTAAAAGCCCGGAAACCTATTTCCAGTCGGCTTTCCGTGTGCAGTCGCCCTGGACGGTAAAAAACGAGAAGGGCGAAGTAGAGATAATCAAGCACGAATGCTATGTTTTCGACTTTGCACTTGACCGTGCGCTCCGCCAGATATCCGACTATGCCTGCAATCTGAATTCCGAGAACACAAACCCCGAAAAGAACGTCAGCGAGTTTATAAACTTCCTCCCCGTCTTAGCCTATGACGGCTCGACTATGGAGCAGGTAAACGCACAGGCTATTCTTGATATTACCCTTGCCGGAACTTCCGCAACCCTCCTCGCAAAGCGCTGGCAGTCAGCCCTTCTTGTTAACGTTGATAACGATACGTTAAAACGTCTTATGGCAAGCACAGAGGCAATGACCGCACTTGAAAATATCGAGGCTTTCCGCAATCTCAACAAGGAGCTTGAGGTAATCATCAACAAGTCCGAGGCGGTAAAGAAGCTGAAGAAAGACGGTGTGGAAAAGCTCACCCCGAAAGAAAAGAAAGAGCTTACCGAAGCCGAGAAGGAGTTCAAGTCAAAGCGTAAGGAGGTACAGGAAAAGCTGATGAAATTCGCTTCAAGAATTCCCGTATTTATGTACCTTACCGACTACCGTGAATCCTGCCTCAAGGACGTTATAACCCAGCTTGAACCCGGTCTTTTCAAAAAAGTGACCGGTCTTGATACAAAGGATTTCGATCTTTTATGTTCGCTAGGCGTTTTCAACTCCAGCCTTATGAATCATTCCATTTTCCAGTTCAAACGCTACGAGGACGCAAGCCTTACCTATACCGGAATTGATATGCACAGTAACGATAAGGAAATAGGCGGTTGGGATACCGCCATAAGAAAAGATGAATACAAAAAGCTGTTCTATAATCAACAGGAATCAATGAACGCTCCTCAGCCCTCCGTACCCGACAGGGATATAGCAATGCTGAAGAAAGAAATCGCAAAAACGCCTGCAGGAAAGCCCGACGTCCAAACATCAGGCACATCATCGGCATATCCGTCCGTACCTCCACTCGTCACCGAAAAGTTCGGCATAAAATCACCCGTTCCCAAAGCCGCTTTACCCGTTCCCGACAGGAAACACACCAACACCCCCGATTTTGACGAATCGTCAATAACAGTAGGTATGACCGTAATACATAAAAAATTCGGCGAAGGAAAAGTACAGTCAATCGCTGATAAACATATATATGTAAAATTTGCTGACGGTCAGAAAAATTTCACCTTCCCCGCCGCTTTCACCGCCGGCTTCCTGCACCTGCCGAAATGATCAAAAGCAACAGCCCGACTGAATCAGCCGGGCTGTTGCAGATACATACAACAAAAAATCCCGTGCAAAATACACGGGATTAAACTTGGTACACCTTCAGGGACTCGAACCCAGGACCCACTGATTAAGAGTCAGTTGCTCTACCAACTGAGCTAAAGGTGCATATTTGATAAAGTGAAAAAGCACGCTACAGCGTGCTTTTTATTTGGCAGGGGTGGTAGGAATCGAACCCACGTCAAAGGTTTTGGAGACCCCTATTCTGCCATTGAACCACACCCCTATAGGTAAAAAGCTCGGCACCAATAAAATTGGTGCACCATCAGGGACTCGAACCCCGGACCGACCGGTTATGAGCCGGGAGCTCTGACCAACTGAGCTAATGGCCCAAATCGTTGCTTTGATATAATACCACCGTTGGGGCTTTAAGTCAATACTTAATTAAAAAAATAATCAAAAAATATGGGCGGGAAGCCGAAAACACAGTAACAGGCCGCCCGCCTATATTATTTATTATCTTACGAAAATTATTGACGCTGCAATAAGATACTGCGCGGCATAATAAAGCAGATGGTTTACGAAAAGATGAATCGGTTTATCCCAATTTCTGCCGAAATAAGTGAAATTAAGCACGGCATCAGAAAGCAGAAACGAAACCGCACCGGCAGCCATTATAATCATCGACTTTTCATGAGTTACAAACGCTGCCAAAATTGATGTTATTGCAGTTAAGGACAAAAAGACCGTGTAAGCAAAAACAACCTTTCTGTATTTGCCGTAATGCACCTTCATAATATTGGCAGAGAAAACAGTTGCACTCGCGACACCCACGGAGATTGCAAGGCAAATGAGCACCCACCACCATTTGAATCTGACATGCCAAATAACGGCGGCATTATAGAAAATATGCCCAATCAGGAAAAACAGAAATCCGGCTTTAAGATACTCGTTTGCATCCTGATGATAAATGCATTTCAAATCAAGCGCAATATCGCCGCAAAGGCCGAGCGCGCCGCCCATCATAAGGAACGCGCCGTAAACCGGAAATTCGGGATTTTCAATAAAAGCAAACGCCATAGTGAGCAAATAGCACAGGCTTGACGCCGTTTTAAAAAAGAGATTTTTGATATTTGCGCCATTTGCCCTGAAAAACAAAAATATCGTTGAAACAATAAGCCCCGCTGCCAGGGAAACATAATAATACGGCATGGTATAACACCCTCCTGCACATTATATTTTATATTATTTATATTCAATTAAGGATTTAAACATCCGCTTTTTCTTCAGATAAATAAAAATCAGCGGCAGATCGGCAAGAAGCCAAGCCACCGGGCCTGCAAAGCAAACCGCGGCAAAGCCGAAATAAGGAGTTAACAAAAATGAAACCAGCATTCTGCCCAAAAGCTCACCCACGCCGGCAATTGCATTTGCATAAGTGAAGCCAAGCCCCTGAAGAGTATTTCTAAACACAAAGAGCAGCGAAGTGTAAAGATATTGCTTTGCATACGAAACCATTTGCGCATCCGGGTTTGAAACAAACCAACGCACGGCATAAGGCCCTGCAAAAATCAAAACCGCACTGCAAAACACGGATATCAGCAAATCCAAAATTAAAATTTTATTAACCGATTTAATTATTCTTTCATATTTACCCGCGCCGTAGTTCTGCGAAACAAAGGTTGCATTTGCTACGCCGAGCCCGCTCATCGGAATATTCATAACCTGCTCCACCCTGCCGGCGGCAGTGAGCGCGGCAATTGCAGACGAGCCGAAGCCGTTTATTGCCGTTTGCAAAATCATTGAGCCGATTGATGTGATTGTGAATTGAAGCGACACGGGAATGCCAAGCTTCATTTGCTCGGCAAAAATCTTTTTATTCGGCACAAGATCCGATTTTTTTATATTAAGCTCTTTTTCTTTTTTCAGCACGAACACACCGGCAAAAACACAGGCGGCAAAATACGAAATAACCGTTGCCGCTGCCGCCCCGCGCACGCCGAGCCCGAGCTTGCCCACTAACAAAATATCAAGCGCCAAATTAACTAAAACGCTTAAAATCAGGAAATAAAGCGGCCTTTTACTGTCGCCGAGGGAGCGCGCAATGCCTGTGAAATTATTAAACAGCATTTGAATGGGCACGCCGAAATAAAGAATATTTATATAATCCGCCGAAAGCTTGAAAATATCATCCGGAGTGTTGATAAGGCGCAAAATCGGATTTGAAATTATATGCGCCACAACAACAATTGAAACGCCGATAACTAACGACAGCGTAATACTGTTGCCGGCATAATTATTCATTTTGCGATACTCACCGGCTCCGAATTTTTGAGCTACGGGGATGGTGAAACCGCTTGTGAGCCCAAGCGCCGTGCCGATGATAAAGCTGTTTATTGCGCCGATATTGCCAACCGCCGCAAGTGCCTGAGTGCCGACATATTGGCCAACTATTATATTATCAACAAAATTATATGAATATTGAAGCAAAGAACTTAGCATAATCGGCAGTGCAAAAAGCACAACAGATTTAGCCGGATTACCGCTTAACAAATCGTTTTTCATGAAAACCTCGCATTTTTTTATTAATTATAACACTTACGAGGCAAAAGTAAAGGCTCAATCCAATATATGCAAAAACTTATTTAAGCCCACATTATTTATAGAGCATAATATAAAAATATCTTTTGTATAAAGATAAAATAGCATAATATAACAAAAAAGTCAATCATTACATAAATTTACACATTTTCCTTTTTCGGCAAATGCATGCTTCAAACAATGACAATCGGATTATGCTTATAATTCATACAATTTTATATGGCAAGCAATTACTTTTCTGTAAGCTTTTGGAGCTTTTCGATTTCGCGAGGAGTGAGATCGCGAAATTTACCGAGCGGAAGCATGCCGAGCTTAACAGGCCCCTCGGCAATTCGTTTAAGCCGGGCAACCTCAAGACCGACCGAATCGCACATCTTTCTGATTTCGCGGTTTCTGCCCTCACGGATACCGAATTCGAGCACTACCCTATCATCTTCCTCGGAAACAACGGAAACATCGCAAGGCAGAGTTTTACGGCCTTCTATTTCAACGCCTGTTCGGAGCTTATCAAGCATATCGTCATTAACAGCCGGGCGCACTGTGACGCGATAAATTTTTGTGATATTTCCCGAGGGGTGCATAAGCGCATTTGCAAGTGCGCCGTCATTGGTAAACAGCAGCAATCCCTCGGAATCCCTATCGAGCCTGCCGACGGGATAAACGCGCTCCTTAACGCCGTGCATAAGCTGCATAACGGTTTTTTTTGCATGCTCGTCCGACACAGTGGTTACATAGCCGCGAGGCTTATTGAGCATAAGATAGCGCATTTCGGTGACTTTATTTATTTTTTTACCGAAAACGGTTACAAGGTCTTTTTTAGGATTGACTTTATCGCCGATTTTTGCGGGGTGACCGTTTACCTTAACCTTTCCCGCAGCGATGATTTCTTCACACTTTCTGCGAGAGGCAACACCGCAATCCGCCATAAATTTTTGAAGCCTGACAGAATTATCCATTTAAATATTCAACATCTTCACAAGCCGCAAGCGGCAGTGAAGCAATCTCCTTTTCTTTATATTTAACAACAGCCTTGCCGACGACATCGCCTTTTTTAACGGGCGCATATAAAAACGGCTTAGCATAGAGGCTGACGGTTACAAGATTTTTATTAGCCACAACAACCGAGCCGGAATAAGCTGCTTTGACGGCACTTTTGGCCGAGCCTACGGTGAACACAGACATTTCGCCGCACACAGGAACATCGGCAAGCATTTTTTCCGCCTCGGCACAAAGCCTAACATGATCCTGCCAATCATCGGGATCATTCAGTGTGACGCACACAAGAAACCTGCCGTTATTTTGATAAGCGGAAACAAGGCATCGCCCTGCCTTTTTGGTAAAGCCCGTTTTAACGCCGATGAAGCCTTTTTGCGCCAGCAATTTATTATGATTAAAAATTTGCATTTTTTTGCCCGAAACGGTGATTTCGGCACTTTTCATTTTGCAAATTTTTGCAAGCTCTTCATTTTTGACGGCAGCGCGGGCAAGAACTGCCATATCAGCGGCTGTGGAGCAATGCCCGCCTTCGTCAAGCCCCGAGGGAGTAACAAAATATGAATTTATCATACCGAGCACGGCGGCTTTTTTATTCATCATATCGGCAAAGCCCGCAAAGCTTTCGCCGAGAAAAAGTGCCGCGGCGTTTGCGGCGTCATTCCCCGAGGCGAGCATCATTGCAACAACAATATCGCGAAGCGTTATGCAATCGTTTTCACGCAGTCCGACCACGGAGCCTTCCGTATTAACCATATCGAAGGTGACAGTTACGATTTCATCAAGACTGCCGCTTTCGCAGGCGATAAGCGCCGTCATAATCTTTGTGGTGGAGGCAATACTGCGCTTTTGGCTTTCGTTTTTTGAAGCGAGCATTTCCCCCGTTTGCACATCAACAACGGCATAAGCCGCCGCGGAGCAATCGGCCGCTTCCACGGGAATTACACTGAGTGAAGCGATAAGTGCGGCAAAAAGCGCAATAATCTTTTTCAACAAAATAATCACCTGCTAAAATAATATGCAGGTGATTATTACAATAGCAATATAAAATTATTCAGCCTTTTCCTCTGCCTGAGCGGGCTCTTCCTTAGCTTTAATAAGCTGAGAAATTTGATCCACAAGCTCGGGAATCATAGCAATAGCGCGGTCTGCGGACGAAGAATAATTATTGATTTGCATCATTCTTACTTTTTCGTTTTGAATAACGATGAAAGCAACGGGCGAAATGGTGATACCGCCACCGCCGCCGCCGCCGAACAGCTCTGCATTTTGCTTTGACGGCAAATCCGTGCCGCCGCTGGTGAAGCCGTACGATACCTTGGAAACGGGAATAAGCGTGGTGTTGCCCGTTTGGATGGGATCGCCGATAATAGTTGAAACATCAACCATTTCCCTCATTTTTTCGAGGGTATTTTCCATTATTTTGTTTACCGGTGTTTCTTTCATTTCTTTATCTCCTTAAAGATTATTTAATCTGAACAAACAATTTTATTTATCTTTTATAAGATTAACAACAAATATTTTACCCGCTGAAAGCACCACATGCAAAATCGTGCCCACGCTGAGCGAGCCGATAAACTGCAAGCCGTATTCATTTTGCGGCATTATAAAATCGGGGGCAATCCAATCGTTATAATTATCAACCTTCATGCCGTTTATAATTGCGCCCTTTAAGGGGTAATAATATTTACAGATTTTGCCGTAAGCGCGGGCGATAGTATCCGCATCGCCGCCACCCACAAGTATTTTAACATAGAGCGAATAAATATGGAAGCCCCTAAAAAGAGTTGAGATAGCTCCGGAGGCACTTTCAACCATATTTGAAACAAAAAGCATTATACCCACAATGCCGTCTTTATCCCAAATATTCTTAATATAATTAGGCTTTTTCTGTTCGGCGGGTTTATCTGCCTTTTTATCCTTGCAGCCTTTATCGGAGCTTGGCTGCTCTGCTTTTTGCGCTTCGGTGGCTGTAACGCCTTCAGAAACAGTCTCCGATTTCAGAGCTGCTTTTTGGGCCGGATTTTCGGATTTTTCGGATTTGATTTTATCTTCAGCCTTTTTATTTGATTTTTTCTTAGTTTTCTCTTTAACCTTTTTGGCGCTTTCCTGCGGAAAAAGGATAAATGAAAGGATTTTTGAAAGCTCAATATCCTTATTTATCCACAGCACACTGATTGTGGTGCGCCATTTATTATCGTAAACAACCGTGACGGTGGCGGAGAGAGACAAGATAAGCGCGATAACAACAACTATTACCGCAATAACTATTAAAGCCGTCATTCTTCGTCATCATCCCCCGATTCAAGAATTTCCGTATCCATTGTAGCATTTTTTTCTTCATCAAACAAGGTGGTTTGCGAATTTTCTTTATCTTCTTCCTCGGATTTAGGTAAATCGGGCAAATCATCAAGACTGTTGAGCGAGAAGCAACGCAAAAATCTGTCAGTAGTGCCGTAAACAAGCGGTCTGCCGGGAAGATCGAGCCTGCCCTTTTCCTCAATAAGCCCCTTTTGCACAAGATTTGCGATTGAACCGGAGCAATCAACACCCCTGACCTGCTCTATAAAGCTTTTGGTGACGGTGCGATTATAAGCAACTATCGCCAGAACCTCAAACGCCGCCTGCGAAAGCGGAGTGTTCTTTTTAATTTCGAGCAGTTTACGCACATCGTCGGCATATGCCTCGCGCGTGCAGAGCTGATATTTACCGTCCACGCGTATAAGCTGAATACCGCTGTTTTTTTCGTCATATGTATCGGCAAGGTGAGAAAGCATTTTTGTGATATTTTCCACATCAAGCTCAAGCACCTCGGCAAGGCGGGCTGCTTCAACAGGCTCGCCGGAGGCAAAAAGCATGGCTTCAAGCTTACCGATTATGTTATTTTCAGTTTTCAACGCTTTCACCCTCCTCCGAAATGCTGACTTCCATATCCTGCATGGAGCCGTTTAAAATAATTTTCTTGGTTTTTGC